>CEPZ01030715.1_pt1 | contig 18001 bp, 10 predicted proteins | sample 530461 | NCBI WGS metagenome assembly CEPZ01 (sample SAMEA2620106, study PRJEB7988) | marine metagenome | isolation source: saline water (ENVO:00002010), including | reverse complement strand
TCAAATCAGGCTCTCGGAGCAATTATGATGGCCCTACAGGAGTCATTAATGAATCAGACTGATATCGTTCCAGTCCTTAAAGGATTTGAGATAGAAAATTCTGATGAAGGGTTGATAATAAGAAACCCGCCTACTATAAAAGTATCAAACGATTTGCAGCCTTCTGAAGAAAATACAGAAACTGACAATACGAATGCCTCGTTATAATTACGAGTGTAGTAGTTGTGGAAAAGTGGTAATAATTTTTCATGGTATTGAGGAAGCTTACACCGATTGTGGTATATGTGAACAAAAAAATACTATGAAAAAACTATTATCTGTTCCATTTATTAATAAAGTTCAAGTTACTAATGAGCATGGTTCTAAAGTTGGCGACTTAACTAAAGAATATATTAAGATGAATAAAGAAGTTTTGAAACAACAAAAAGAAGAGATTAAAAAGGAGAACCATGAGCCGTCTTGAGATAATATTAGGAATTGTTGCTGCAGTTTCTATTGTGTTTAATATTGGCCTTATTTTATATGTAAAAGGAGCAATAGTTCGTTTATTATCGATCTCCGAAGAGCTAGGAGATTTTCAAGCCATGGTAGATGCTTTTGCAGATCATTTAAAAACCGTTTATGAACTTGAGATGTTTTATGGAGATCAAACTTTAGAAAATCTTCTTCAACATGCTCGTTCTTTTAACGAACAACTTGATACATTTGAATACATATATTCATTAACCGAAGAGGAAAATCAACTGAATGACGATACAGAAGAGGAAGAGAAACAGGAAGAGGAAGAAGAAAGGTAAAAATTATTATTTTACCATTGATCACGAAAATGCTATTATTCAATATTCAAATACGGATTGTATTAAAGAAAGAACTAGACTTTATGTAGATTTTATACAACCAGCTTTTAATGAAATGGTTGACAAAATAGTTTTTACTTATAAATTTACAAATTTACCTAATTGTGATTCTTTGCGTGATGAGTGTAAAATATGGTTAATGACAATTTTGGACAAATATGATCCAAATAAAGGCTCTGCAGCCTTTTCTTATTTTAGTGTTATTACAAAAAATTGGTTTATTCATAAAGTCAAAAAACAGCAAAAACGAAATCGGCGTGAGATTGACTACGAAAATATATCCAAAAGCTATGAAGAAAAGTTTTTATCAACCGATGAATCATACCTAACTTATAGAGAAGAAGAAGAATTTTGGAAATCGTTTTATAAAGAACTGAGTTCTTGGGATATATCACAAATGAAGGAAAACGATATAAAAGTTTACAAAGCCATAAATATTCTTTTTGAGTCAAAAGATGATATTGAAATTTTTAACAAAAAAGCTATTTACTTATACTTGCGAGAGATTACAGGATTAAATACTAAACAAATTGTTAATTCATTAAAAAAGTTTAGAAAGAAATATGGCAATTTCAAACATGATTGGGAGAATAGTGGCACATGAGTAAACAAGATTTAGAAAATCTCATTAGTGAAGCACTTGACAACATTCGAAACGATAGAAAGGTTGCTCGCGAGTTTCTAAATGAAATAGCAAACCAGATTGCTAGCGATGCAGAACAGAACAAATACCTAAGCCCTGTGGCGGCAAAACATATTGAAACTATGCAGCGTTCTAACGAACAATTGGTCAAGATCATTGGCTTAAGGCAAAAAAATCAATCACAAAGCTTTGATCTTTCGGATGAAGATAAAGATAATTTATTTGATCTGATTCAAGGAAAGGAGACGAAACAAGTTGGCCAATAATAGAGAAAATATAGATCCGTCAACAATTACTGATGATGAATCAGCGTTTGAACTATTTATGCATTCTATAAAAGCGGGAGTTGTTTATGATGCTTTTCAAGGAAAAACAAGATTTCATGCTATTGTGTTGACAATGCCACTTCCTCTTAGTGCAGTAGAAACTTCAAATCCTAATGATGGCACTACTGGTCATGGTCGTTTTAAATTCAGAGGAAGAATTATTGATAATCCCAGCCCACATTCAATATATCCTGATCCGTGTGATCCAGATGTTGCTTCGGACATAACAGCAGTATTAAAAAGAATCAAATTACATACTGAGTTTTATTCTAGTGAAAACAGTTCTGCAGTAAAACCAAAAAAGAATGATATTGTTATAGTGGAGCTAAAACCAAATGTTTTTTCATATAACTTAATGGAAGGAGAATATGTAGGCCTTGTAGATAAATCTTCAGCTTCGTCCCAAGGGTATACGACGGGAGATTGTAGTGCTAGTTCAGCGTTTGGTGGTGTGTTTGCGTTGGCTGGAGACTTCGGCCCTGGCCAAAAGGGCGTTTATTTACCCACCGGCCTCCCGATTACCAACGGAACTTTATCTGGTTTCGGCCTTATTGCCGGCGCCACTCAAGGGTATCTGAATGGCCATCCGCGCATCTTAAAAGACGTTGTTTCAGAGTGGGATTCTATGGCTGCAGCTTTTGCGGCTAATTTCTCCGCTAAAGGGTGGAAGCTGGCCGGCTCTGGCGATAGAACATACGCGACACAGGTGAAACTTAAGGCAGAAAAAGGAAGATTAGCAGCCACCCCCGGCACATCTAACCATGGCTGGGGCCTTGCAGTTGACACGCACTATTATGACGGCAGTGGCGAGAAAAAATCTCTTTCTTTTGATGGAGAGGCATACAAATGGCTTTTCACTAATGCCTCCAAATATAATTGGGAGAATCCTTATTGGGCCCAAAACCCAGACAAAAGCGCCGAATTGGGCAAGCCATGCGTGCCACCTGCTGGGAAAAGGTGCGGTTCAAAGAAAGAGGTGTGGCACTGGGAGTCAACGCGTCGAAATTCTCTTGTTCAAAAGGGCACCACTGTGTATAATGAAGCAGTCGCCGCCGCCGCCCCACAAGATCCGCCTCCCGAGGCTGGTGACGGCACAACAGAACCAGGGACAGCATAGCTGCCAATAAATATTAAAGGAAATATAATGACAAAAAAAATACCAATATGGTCGCCGGCATTAGAAGAAGTTGAAGAGATTGATGCTCTCTCCGATGAAGGCCCCGCTATCGGCATTCAATATAACCCTAAAACGTTATTAAAAGACCCATTTTACAAACCCAACAAGGTGCCCAGTAATAGTGGTATAATGCACTCACGTGGCCCAGCACCAACTGTTATCTTTAAAAAAGCAGAAGAAGAAGTTTACCCTTCTGTGGATTCTCCTGCACAAATAGTTTTTGGCAAGGACCGTCCAAATTCTAGAAAAAGTGGCTTTGGAAGAGCTTCAAATCGTGCAGCAAGCATTGACTTGGTTGTTGGTAGAATGTCTAGCGCTCGTAAAGGAAAGGGCGTAAAAGATGGAACATATGTTGATAATGACTTTGCTGCTGATGCTGCCAGAATTCATATTAGTCAATTAACAAATATTGATAAAAATTTCGGCATTGCGAAAGGCGAAGGCGGAATTATGAAACATAGATCCGGAATAGGTATTAAAGCAGATGGTGTTAGAATTATAGGAAGAGAAGGAATAAAAATAGTTACAGGACGAGCAAAAGGTTGGAAAGGATTTGGCCAAACTGGGGAACGGAACTCTCTTGGCGGCAAGATAGCGTTTCCGGCGCCTCCAATTGAACTCATTGCTGGAAATAACACAGAAACAAGAACAGTGTTTGGAGGACTATTTAATACTCCAGAATCATATAGACAACTACAAGGAGTTGCGAGGGGAGAAAATACAATAGAAGCTCTCAAAGATTTAGGCAAAATTGTTGATGAAATATGGAGTGCGGTATTTAACTTTATGATTTACCAGATAATTTATAATGCGTCTCTTGGTCCAGCATTATCTCCGCTTCCTGCAGCACCTATAGTTGCAGGTGCCTGTTCCGCTGCGATTACAGCACATATAAATTTTTCGCTTAACCCCCTTTATCATACACGAAGTAACAAAACAATTTGGGAAGCAAACCATTTAATGAGAACTGGTTATCGTTTCATTGAAAGTAGGAATGTTTTCTCAACTTAGGAAATATAATGGCAGAATCAAAATTTTTATATTATCAAGATAAAAACCGTGACGGTTTAATAGATGTCTGTGAAGAGCTTATTGATGTTGAAGAAACGCCGGCCTGTTTACCGTGTTCTCCAAATCCAAATGCTATTGTAGACGATTGGCGCGCCAAAACTATTGATGAGCCGTTTCTTAATGAAAAAACGTGCGAATATCAAATTACAGTTGTCACTAAACATACGAGGACTATCAATAAAGCATATCTAGAAGCATATGTCGATGATAATCTTACCGAAGAAGAAGCTGACGCGGCCATGACAGAAAGATTTGATGAATATGTCGATGAGGCAATCAAATCACTTTTGGAGGTATATGATAAGGACGATTCTGATGAATCGATTGAGGCTATCAAAGAGGTTATTGATTATACAAAGTATAGTTTAGAGCCTCGTCCGTTTTCAAGATTGAAATTGTTGTATTCTGTTCCTTTTGATGATTTAGCAGCTATTGCAGCAGCAGAATCTGAAGAAGAAGATTCCGATGAGGATGACGAAGATGCTGGTGTTACAGTTACATATAAAGCAAGTGAGTTAAAACCGCTTTTAATTCGAGTAAGAAAAGGCCTTAATCTTTATAATAGATATTTGAAAGTTTATCGAGCAGTCGAAGGTGGAAACATATATGTTGATGATGCAACCGCCCCCATGGGAACCTCTGAAAGTATACCATTGGTTTTTGCTTTAGAGTTATATGGAGATGCAGGCTTGTTTCCAAATTCGTTGTTGGGCAAAACTTTAGTGGAACTGGATAAGTTTTTAGCCCAAAAGGGCTATAATTGGCCTGGTACCGGCGGCTTACGAGGCGCTTTTAGCGATAGAGTTGTCAAAGCTGAATTTAAATTTAGTAATGAATTCAAGCTTAAGCGGCTAAAGATTTGGACTGAGGAGTGTGGAGAAAAGTCTATAGTTTTTAGAGAGAAGCTCAAGCCTTTATTGGCGATGTCATCATGGAAAGACTCAACAGCCATGGCATATTTTGCTCGCTTGGAAGATATGGATAAAGATCTTCAGGCAAGAGAACCAAAACCTTGGCTAGAATTTATCAAAGAACATACATATCCTCTTGTATACGATACTACAAATCCAATAACTGCCAACACGGATCCTGAAAATAGTGTTGGTAGTTGTGTTGCTGATGCTTTAGGGGAAGAAATGAAACAGCTTGGTCAAGATATTCTTGATGATGTGTTCAGCATTGGTGATGCAATTGCGTTTAAATTTCATGGTAATTTATGTAGGGCTTCTTTGGGTGAAGTTCTTGATGATGAATATAATGCTGGTATTATGTTTGGCCCTAGCGCTACTGGAATAGTAGGAGAAAATCTAGAAGATACTTTAGAAGACTTATATGCTATAGCATACGAACAAGCCTACCAAGAAGTCGATCAAGAAGCTTCAGCTTTTGAATTGATGTGTGTTGCGTTGATTGCCATGGTTGGAGGTAGTCAATTGCCTGGTGAGGTTGGTTCAGCCGTTATGGGGCAAGGCATCGACGCAGCCTTCGAATCAGGAAAAAAGGGCAGTTCCGGCGTTAATGTAGATGCATTATGGTCAGGAGGATTTGATAAAATCAAACTTTGTGGCTTATTCGATTTATTAATGAACGCCATTGAATGTTTAATGAGCGGCTTATCTCTTGAAGATGCGTTGGCCAGTATGTTAAAAAGCGCATTACAATCAATGGGAATTGAATATTTTGGTGATTTGTTTATTGGTATCCCCGCTGATAAACAAGCTGAATTAGATGCACTTGTAAAAGAGAAAATTGAAAGTGGCGATATTTTTAAAGAAGGATCATCAGGACAACAGATTTCTGATACTATTGAAGGAAAATTAGAATGGACAAAGCCATGGGAACAACAAGAACTAGTTGACAAAGAAAAAGAGGATGCAAAGGAAGGAGTTGGCGAAGGAATGACTGCTTCTGAGATGCAGCAAACTTCTGAATTGACCCACGTGACATTATCAGAACAATTTGATATTGGTTCTGAATCTGTTCAAAATCAACTTAGCCCAAACATTGTGATGGAAGCGTATATTTTGGCACTTCTAGAAGTGTATCAAGATAATTATCTAGATTTGCTAGATGAACTTAATAAATTTCCTGGCGCCCCCATTATTGCTAAAATTATTGCATTATTAGATTGTCCGCGCCCACCGATCTTCAACCCCAGCATCATGGACTTTATTAAAGATTTTGAAATACCATGGTGTGGAAACATTCATGATCTTACATTTCCAAGATTAGATAATCCATTTGGTTGGCTTCCAGAAATCAAAGATATTATGAGATTTATTTGGTGGGCAATGAGGTTAATTCTGCAGCAATTGATCATCAAAATTATAATGAAACTAATAGTAAAAATTTGTAGCTTGATAGGAGATGCTCTTTGTGCGGCTCTTGGTGTTGCTGGCGACCTAGCTGCTGCATTGCCTGCCATGGCCACCGGCCGAACTACATTTTCAGATGTAATCAAAGCATCTATTTGTGGGGAGGATGCGGATCAAGAACAGGTTGACAATACAATTGTTGAAATGTTTGCATCTTTGGGCGCCGGCGGAACTGCTTTGGCTAATGAAGAAGAAGTATTATCAATGGCAGAAGATTTTGCGGCCGCCACAACTCAATCCGAATTAATGAATGCTCTTTTGGGCGATCCTTCGAGTGACTTTTTAAATATTATTGATACGATTATTGAATATGAACATCCTGATTTTAAAGAAGCATTTCCGAATAAGGATAAAATAGGCAATTTCTTTAAGAACATGGGGAATCTAATGCCAGCAGATTTTAAAGATCAAATGAAAGATATAGCCGATCAGATACCTCCCGATGAGATGTTGCCAGTAAATCCTTCTCTTTGTGCAACACCAGAACAAATACAACAGTTTAAAGATTTAAGAAGTGAACTATTGGCTCCCCCAGGAGAAACTCCCAATGCAACTCAGCCACAAATCGATCAAATGTTTGATGATGTTCAAGATAAAATGCTTGACGATTTAGATGATTTGGGCTCTATTCTTCAAGGTGGTATTCCAAATTATATTTCTAATAACATGCCACCACTTGTTTCTGATCCAGGTTGTGATAATGGAATTGTCCCATATGATTCAGAAGAACAAAAAGCTGCGGTATCAGCAGCATTGGGTGGAGACATGGAACAGCTTAAGATTGCATTTTCGTTTGATATGCTCGGAAATGGTCCCGGTAGAAAGAAATGGGGACTTATTAATATGATCCTTTCTGATACAATGGGAATGCCTTTAACTGCACACCAACGAAAAGTGTTCAATAGAAGAAGATGGGTTGATTTTTATGTTGATACTTCAGACTTTGATGGCGCCGATGATGAAGCTTCTTTTGATGGTAATGTTGCTAAAGTAAAAAGACAAAAGGGCGCCTACCCAGAGAAAGTTGCAGAATACTTACAAGAACAACTAACCGCATTAAGCACTGATTTTGCTTCGAGTAATGATACTTTAGAAGACAAAACGTTTTCTAGATCTTTTGAGGATTTAAATATTACTCGTTTTGGAAAAAATATAGATCTGTTATCATTGCCTGATTTTGGATATAATTTCACAACATCTGTAGATTATGAAAACGAAAAGGTGAAATTTACTCAAAAGGCTCGAAAAAAGACCGCCGATGTAACGCTTTCTTTTGCTGATAATGCAAAAGGAGATACCGAAACATCATTTTCTTTTGGATTTGATATGGAATTTTTCCTTTCCGATATTGTAGAAAACGATGATGGTGTTTATGTTAATCGTCCAGATGACAATGCTAGAGTTAAAATCACAAATAGTTATAATGCTGCAGCAAATCTTGATTTTTCTGTCCTAGAATTTATGTCAAACCAACAGAAAAAGGATTTCGAAAAAGAGGCCGCCGACGCGGGAATAATTTATGATAGAAAATTTGAATTTTTAACAGTTGATAATACGCTCGATGGCATTGACTTGTCTGATTATACAGATTTTTTAAAAACATTTAGTGAAAAATCTTCTCAAATGCCACAAATTGTGCTCTTAAGAGAGATTTTAAATAATAATGGTGCTAGCGTATCTCTTTCAGATATGAAATCATTCCATGATGAATTTATGTCTAGTGTTTTGACAACAATAGCTACTGATGTTGCTGAAAACGAGGCCGGCTTCGAATACGGCGCCGTATTTGATGATCTATCTAAAGAGGATCTTGAATATGTCACTGATGATGGCGTCGATTATTTTGATGCTACAAATGATGATGGAGACAATCTTTCGAATGATGATATGGTATTGGGCATTAGTCGGATGCAATATGAACAGGGAGAAGACGCCAATAGAGTTTTCTATTTGGATCCAGCACAATATGGTGGTTCATATATGAATCCTCCACTTTATATTGCCCCATTAGCAAACGAAGGCTGGCTTGGTTTCGTAGATGTAATGTTTCCGGAAATAAGCCCGTGTAAACCACAACGAACAGACTTAATAGATTTTGAAGATATCCAAAGCAGAATAGATGAAGTTTATCCATCGTTACCGGAAGATGAAAGATTAAAATCTGATCCAGATTGTATCATAGAAAAACCTTATGAAAGAATCTTAGAAAGGGCATCTGCTGCAGCAATTGAAGGGCTTATCACAGCGGGTATTCGAATGTTTGTGAGCGTACACTTTGTTAAAGCCATAGCAACATTTACGAAGTTTTATCCCAAATTTACAGAAACTTATAGTTCACTTTTTGCGCAATATATTGTTGAGGATATGGAAAAACACTTCAAAAGTGCCCAAAAGGCTGGTTGGGAATTTTTCAATCCTTTTAAGGATAGTGAATTTTGGTATGGATTTTTGGAACAATCTGTACAAACATATGCTAGAAGAGTTGATAGTGAGGGCTTTACTCCTCCAGAAGACGTTTATAATGCATTGAACGTTTTAAGCAAAGTAATTAAAGATTATGATTATCCCTATAAAAAGACGGGCCCAGATAATTTAAAAGAAGCAAAAGATTTAGATGAAGTAAGCCGATTTAAAACATTAAAGAACTATCGTTCAAATAAAAATTTAGAAGCAATACAAGAAACAGAAGAATTAGCCAAGTTGGTTCTTAAAGAATTGGTTAATGAACAATTGAATTATATGGGTGAAAAGTTTGTTGACAATTTAAAGATTGTTGGTATGAAGCCGGATGTATTTGATTTAGATTATTATGTTCTAGAAAATTTAACACAAGGTAGCGAGTTGACACTGGCTGAAGAAATAAAAGAAGAAGTAGTCTCACTACCTACAGAAGGAGAAGAACTATACACAGATGGTTCTGAACTATCGAATACAGAGACAGGCGAAATGTATACTGGATATTATCACGTTACAACCGATGATGAAGGCGATACTGTATATATGGTAGGGGAGTTTCACACAGAAGATGAACATGCGTTGTTGCGTCCTATGGCAGATCAAGTAATTGTTCCGATTGGAGATGTCCAAGATTATGGTACTGGCGGTACCGATAGCACTGAACAACCATTTTTAATTGAAAAATATATAAGCATTAATGGGGCAAAATATTCTTCGGATGATGCAATAGATATTATAAAAGGGAATACATCTAGTTTTCTGATATCAGATGTTTATCCTGGCACTTTAGATCTGGTCACTGATACTAGTGGAAAAGTCGTTGGTTTAACTGGCGAACTAGGTGTGCGTTACGGTTTAGAGTATTCAATAGTGATGAATGGAACAGCCTACCCGGTGACAACGGTAGAAGTAGATGCGTTAGATACGATAATTGGTGTAATCCCTCCGTTTGAAGGAGATAGTAAATTGTTATTGTGTTTAGTCAATATGCTTAAAAACGATGATGTCTATAAGCTTGTAGCTCAGTATATCTTTCCGATGAAAAAAATGACAGCCTTAGTTGCTATTTATAATAGTGAGGGATTTTTGCCGTCTATTGGAGAAACTACAGTTGAGGCCGGCGCCGCATTCGGGCCGGATGGAGATGATATTGATGCTAAGCCAGGAATGAAGGTTTCGGTTGACGAAGACACCGGTGTTGCCACATCGGAGGGTGCTGGAAGCGGATGGGCAAATATTAAAGATCGATCTAAAAGATTTACTCCTTTTGTTTTGACTTGGGATGAGTGGGATCAAATTTTATTGAGAAAATCAAAAAGTCGATTGAAAAAACTCTTCAAAACACATTATAACTCAAGAGATTTCGATCCTGGCGATGCCGCATCTGATAAGCCTGGCAAGATTATATTAAACAGCTTGCGTGAATCTTTTAAGTTTTCTCCTGGTATGAATTTGCTTCCATGGTGGAAGCGTAGAATGCTTCGCTCTAACCCCTTTAATTCTAAGGGAGAACTCTGTGAAAAAGAAGATTGATTCTAATTATAGAGAAAGGTAGGATAAAAAATGGCTTCTTATGGTGTTGCGCTTCCTTTGGAAATAGATTCTGGTGATGGCTTTGTAATGCTAAAAAACATCAGGAAATTAATTAAACAAAACTTAAAAATGCTTTTATTGACGAATCCTGGTGAACGAGTGATGGAGCCGAATTTTGGCGTTGGTTTAAAAAGATTTCTTTTTGAGAATTATGGTTCCGGACTTGAAGCTCAAATAGATAGCAAAATCAGAGAGCAAGTAAGTCGTTATTTACCTGCAGTGTCAATATTAAATATTTCTTTTGGAATTACAGATCCAGACAATAACCTGTTGGGATTTTCGGTTGTTTATGTTATACCTAATATAGGTGCCAATGATTTCTTAGAAATTACTATTTAAAAATGAGGATTTTTTATGTCAGATGACCAAAAAAAGATTGTTCCAATTGATTATACTCATAGAGAGTATCAAAGCATTCGTCGTGATTTAATGGGCATAGCCGAAAGGTTTTACCCAGATACTTTTCAAGATTTTAGCGAAGCATCATTTGGTTCTTTAATGTTGGATGCTGTTGCTTATGTTGGAGATCAGTTATCTTTTTATCTAGATTATAACGTCAATGAATCGTTTTTAGATACAGCATATCAATATGGGAATGTTCTTCGTCACGGAAGAATATTAGGATATAAACACACTGGCCGGCCGTCTACATATGGAAGCGTAACTTTATTTATCCTTGTGCCAGCTTCCTCCACTTCTTTGGGGCCCGATACGGATTATATTCCGATTTTAAAGAAGGGCACTCGTTTCTCTTCTACGGCTGGTTTAAACTTTGTTTTAACAGAAAATATAGATTTTTCAGATGCTAAAAATCCTGTGGTGGTCGCAAGAACAGATTCGTCTACTGGGGCCCCCACTTATTATGCTATTAAAGCTTATGGAAATGTTGTTTCGGGATTTTTTAATCAAGAACAAATTGATATTGGAGCATTTCAGAGATTTAAAAAAATAAAACTATCTTCAGGCAATATTGCAGAAATTATTAGCGTTACAGATGCCGAGGGAAATGAATATTTTGAAGTGGATTATTTGGCTCAAGATATAGTTTTTAAAGAGATTTCAAATACTAATTTTAAGAACGATAATGTCCCTTCTATCATTAAACCTTATTTGGTGTCTCGTAAATTTACAGTTGAAAGGGATAGGTTCAGTACATATCTACAGTTTGGTAGTGGTAATTCTGCCGAATCAAATGTTGTTGCAGATCCTCAATCGGTGGCTATAAATGTATTTGGAAAAGATTATGTCACAAGCACCACTTTTGATCCAACACGGCTTTCAATGAACGAAAATTACGGAATCGTTCCGGTTAATACTACTTTAACGATTATGTATAGGGTTACTAATCCAACAAATTCAAATACTGGCGTTAACAGTATTACCTCAGTTTCTAGTGTAAGTGTGGATTTTGAAAATAGAGAAACTTTAAATCAAGCAACTGTAAACACAATTATTTCTTCTCTAGAGGTATCAAACGAGAGTCCGATTGTAGGAGATGTTACAAACGCTACAACATCAGAAATTAAGAGAAGAATATATGATACTTTTCCGACACAAAATAGAGCAGTTACACAAGCAGATTATGAGAATATAGTTTACAGAATGTCAGCAAAATATGGCTCGGTTAAGCGGTGTTCTGTACAAAGAGATCCAGATTCGCTTAAGAGAAACTTGAATTTATATGTTATTTCAGAAGACCGAAATGGCTTTTTAACTGTAACAAATTCAACAATAAAAAATAATTTAAAGATTTGGCTAAATCATTTTAGAATGATAAGCGATACTGTTGATATTTTGGATCCATATATCATCAACTTTGGAATCGATTTCATTGTTAAGCCGGCGACAAATGCAGATAAGTTTACTTTGTTGGATGCATGCGTGTCCGCATTAAGTAAAAAATATTCTACAGCATTTTTTATTGGAGAAGCGATTTATATTAGTGATATATATGAAACTCTAAAGAAAGTAAAAGGAGTTTTAGACGTGGTAAAAGTAAAGTTGGCTAATAAGAGTGGTAGTGATTATTCTGGCGTTGAGATGAATATAAATTCGAATTTATCTCCAGATGGAAGCTATTTAATTGTTCCAAAAAATGCTATTTTAGAGCTTAAGTATCCCGATATTGATATTAAAGGAAAGATTAGATAATGGCTTTAAAAAGATACAAGGCCGATGCTGACACTACTATAGTTAATGCCTATCAGAGAGACCTTTCGTTACGAGGAACTGGCTCTAATGCCGGCGCAGCTGATGTGGTTGAAACATTTTCAGTTTACGGAAGACAAACTGAGAATACAGCAACAGCACAAGGCTCTCAAGAGCTTTCAAGAATTTTAATTAAATTTCCAACCACCGGTATAACAACTGATAGAACTAATTCTGTGATTCCAGCTAGTGGAAGTGTTAGTTTTTATCTTCGTATGTTTAATGCACCGCACTCTAAAACTGTTCCAACTGATTATACACTATCTGTTCTTGCTGTTGCTCAATCTTGGCAAGAGGGCATTGGTTTAGATCTCGAAAATTATAGTGACGTTACAAAAGGCAATACTGGCGCCAATTGGATGAGCGCATCAAATTCAGCAGCCTGGACCGGCAGTAATTATACAACCAATGATTGTGTTGGGGGTTCTTATCGTACTGGTTCAAGTGATCCTAAATTTACAGGAAGCTTTACAACAGGTATCGAGGATTTAGAAATTGATATAACGCCCTTAGTAGAGCATTGGGTTGCTGGCACTATTACAAATAACGGCATTGGTGTTCATTTTTCATCTAGCCTCGAAGCTAGCGCATCCGTAGGAGCGAATACAGCCTCTGCGCCTGTATTACCTCTTACTGGTGGCGCCACCATTTCTTATTATACTAAACGTTTTTTCGCCAGAGGCTCACAATATTTTTTCAAGCGCCCAGTTATTGAAGCACGTTGGGATGATCGCGTTATTGATCAGCGCGGCGACTTTTACTATAGCAGTTCATTGGCCCAAGCTGCTGATAATTTAAATAAAATTTATCTTTACAACTATGTTCGTGGCCAACTATCTAACGTCGCTGGCACTGGAAGCGAAACACTCACAGGAAGCATTCTGGTTAGCTTATATTCTGGCTCTTCAGACAATTCGGTGCCTTCTGGTTCAAAATTGATTTTATATGATACCAACCTTAATATAACTGGCGGATATGTTTCTACTGGTATTTATTCTGCTTCTGTTGCTGTTACAGCAGCTTCAACACCTTTAAAGACGTTATATGATGTATGGCATAGCGGCACCACAGAATATGCGACATCATCAATCACTCCAGTAACATTAGTAGGAGGGAATAATATTGCTAAGCCGGTTTATTATATGAATATTACCAACTTACGTAATTCGTATCGTAAAAATGAAACAGCAAGATTTAATTTATATGTGAGAAACAAGCATTGGAATCCTACTATTTATACAAAAGCGAACACCGCACCAATTACCACAACAATATATAGTGCTTCATATAGAGTCTATAGAGTGCTAGATTCTTATGAAGCAGTGTCTTATGGGACTGGAAGCGACTTGCATACGTTGTTATCACACGATGTTTCTGGAAATTATTTTGATTTCGATATGAATTTATTAGAACCAGGCTATGAATATGCATTAAAATTTTCATTTTATGATGGAGCTTTGCGATCTTGGATGGAACAAAACGAGACATTTAAGTTTCGAGTAGAAGATTATGAGTATTAAAAAACTTTTCGAATCTACAGACAACCCTAACAATTACCTTACTGACACTACCAATAGAGATGCTTTTCAAGAGGTAGAATCGGCAAGGAATGTTGAAGCGCTTAGCGAAAAACAAGAAACGTATATTCCTCAAATTGATTATACGGAGCCTGCCAATTTTGCTAAGTATGGCTCTGCATATTTATATTACAAATCATCATTAGAGAGAGTTTCGGATTATTATCCATACGATGGTTCTGATGCCGAAGTTAATGAATTTTATAATGAATCATTGGATATTGATAAATATATTTTTGACAATCTTTATCCTAAAAGCACTGGTTATGCGATTGTAAGTGTCGATGGATGGGGGAGTAGGACAAATGTATTAGCAGCTAGTGGTGGTTACGGTCTATCGGATACCACAGAATATATTACTTTATATGGTGGTCCAAATACAGTTTCAGATGCTAGTACTAAAACTCACGCTAAGCTATTTCAAAATCCAAGTTCGTCAAATAGAGATGCAGCAAATGTATATGATACCGATATCTATACAAATGCAGGCCTGACAAGTAATTATGGCTCAGGTTCGCGGGAATCAAATCTAAAATCAGATTTTGACAATGGAGTAACTGTTGAATTTTGGTTTAAAAGTGGTTCGTTAGCAACTTCCAATACTCAAAGACAAGTAGTTTTTGATATGTGGAACAATGAGCTAAGTTCTAGTGCTGATTATGGACGCATTACGATTGGACTTGATTTCACTTCCCCCGCGCAGCCGTGGATAGTTACAGCCCAATCGGGCGGTAGCACAGATCTGGCCACGAAGGCAACAGGAATTTTTCAACAATCAATTGGTGCCGGATCGAGTTCTATAGGCGATTGGGGGCATTATGCCTTTTCATTCTATAATAGTGGGTCCAATTTTATTTCTAAACTACACATTAATGGACAGCTAGATGATACTAACGTTATTACAGCAAATTTAAGTGAGTTATATTCTAAAAATATGATGGCCAGAATCGGTGGTCTCTTGACGGCACCATCTGGCACACTTAAGGCAGCGTCCGGTAGTCATGACCCCGATGATTTGGCTGGTGGCGGAAAGTTAAGTGGTTCTCTTGATGAGTTTAGATTTTGGAATATTCGGAGAAACTCTCATGAGATAGCTAAACATTATTTTACACATGTAAGAGGCGGAACAAATACAGATATTTCTAATACGACGCTTGGGCTTTATTATAAGTTTAACGAAGGCATAACACAAACTTCATCTGTTGACAGCGTAGTCTTAGATTATGGTGGCAGAATTAGCAATGGAACTTGGACTGGATATGGTTCGAACTCTAGAAATACTGGTTCAGCAATAATATCTGCTAGTGCAGCAACAGTAGAATATAGAGATCCAATTATTCGTACAGATCATCCGGATGTCATAACACTAAAGACAAATTTGTTAAATAGTGGTTCTTATCATGATTCTAATAACAATACCTCTATATTGAGCATGATTCCTAGTTGGGCAGTAGAAGAACAAGAAAATGGCGATGCTGGTACTGATATTAATAATTTAAAAATAGTCTCTCATATTGTTGGTTCTTATTTTGATAAACTTCATCTTTTAATTTGGGCATTGCCGCGATTTAGAAATCAAACATATACTAGTTCTTCATATACGCCATTGCCATTTGCACAACACATGCCGCAGTCTTTAGGCTTATACACTCCAACAACCTTTATCGACTCAGATGTGCTTGAGCGTTTTATGAATCGAAATCAAACTATGCTGTTTGAAGGAGACTTAACAGAAACAAAGAATTTAATTTATCTAAATCTTTATAATAATCTGACACACATTTTTAAAGCAAAAGGTACAGAGAAGGCAATTCGTAATGTATTCAGATGTTTCAATATTGATGAAAGGTTAATTAAATTAAATGTTTATTCAAAAAGAAGAACATATGAGATAAAAAACAACCTTGTTCAAACCCTTGTTAATAAAACAGCTATAAATCTCAATCATAAAAATAATTTAAATGCAGTTGTATATCAAGCCCGTCCATATGCGCTTACTTATGATTTAACCAAAAATGATTGGTACGGAGGAACATCTCAATATTCTTCATCTGGATCTTTAAAGGGCTGGTGGAGATTAAATACAGATGTATCATCGGTTAATAATTCTCCAGATAGCGCCCTCGCTGTTTCGAATGTCGATGGTACATTTGATGCATCCGGCGACCGTCCATCCTTTGATGGTACCGACTATCCGTCAATATATGTTCAAACTGCGAGTTGTAATTTTGATGGTTCTACTGATTCTGTAAATATAGGTACTGACACCGTATGGGATGGTCTTATAGGCGCCGCCGGAACTAAGATTCAAACATTGGCGGCGTGGATAAATAGAGATGATGCTGGAGAAGGAAACAAAGGCCGCATTTTTGATTTTGGTGCTGGTGATGGCAGCCGCCTTTATACTAACAACGCCGACAGAGTGTTGTTTGAGGTGGCAGCATGGGGCACCGACAATGGCGAATGGAAGACAACTAATGTTGTTATTACAGATGATGTTTGGATGCATGTTGCTGTTACATATGATGGTACTAGCACCAGTAATGATCCCATCATATATATTAACGGTGAATCTGTTCCAATTGATGAAGATCAGGCGCCTGCTGGAACTTATGCTTCATGGGCTGATGCATCGGCTTATAGTTACATCGGAGACGCCCCTGCGGGCACCAGAACATTTGATGGCGCCATATCAGATGCGGCTGTTTGGAATACTATATTGACTGCCGATGAGATTAAGGCTGTTTACAATGCCTCGAAAGAAGGAGTAACTGGCCAAGCAGATGGCGAGACTCGCGGTTATATCTCTGGAAGCGCTTTTAGTTCATCAACTAAAACATATGAAGATACTTTTGGGCTTACTGTTGAAGCAGATGTATTGTTCCCAAGCTTTAAAAAAAGAACCGATACTTTTGATAGGGTCTTTATAACCTCTTCTTTGTTTGGTGGCACCACTGTAGACGTATTTTCAGCCAGCACTCTTGCTGGCACTAACACAACTTGGTTAACCGGAAGCACGAAATCTTCATCAGCGGATTATGCCAACTTTCAAGTGTTTGCCATCAGAGATACAGAATACTCTAAAAATGTTTATTTTAAATTAACATCTTCAAATGATCCTTTCCTTTTCCCAACATTAACAAGTAGTTTGTTTTTTGATGTCTATGACAACACTGAATGGAATTTATCTGTTAGAATAAAGCCAAGCAATTATCCTTTAACAGAAGTTGTTACTGGATCAACCGCATACACATATGATGTTATATTTAAGGGAGTTAATACCACATTAGGAGACGTACAAAATAGCTTTACAGTAAGTTCATCTATAACACAGCCTGTTGGACGAAGAATTTTAAGATCATCAAAAAGATTATATGCCGGCTCGTATAAAACTAATATTACTGGCACCACAATAAATCAATCTGATATTTTATTTAATAATCTTAGATATTGGACAAAGCATCTTGATGATACGGACATTGAACAACATGCTTTTGATTTAAATAACCATGGAATTTCTGGTTCGAATCAATATCTTTCTGTATGGACTCCTGTAAATACCGCTGTTCGCGGTAATGATCAGGGTTTAGATATCATGAACTGGAACACACTAGCGCTTGATTGGAATTTTGATAGCGTTACTGGTTCTGATGCGTATGGCGATTTTAGCGTGATGGACATAAGTTCTGGCTCATCAGAGCTTCGAAATAATTATGG
>CEPZ01088336.1_pt1 | contig 18024 bp, 19 predicted proteins | sample 530461 | NCBI WGS metagenome assembly CEPZ01 (sample SAMEA2620106, study PRJEB7988) | marine metagenome | isolation source: saline water (ENVO:00002010), including | reverse complement strand
CCTTTAAGTTATGATAGATTAAGAGGTTATTCAATGAAATGGCCTTTGAAGTTTTTTTATGCTTCTGTAATTCCTGTTATTTTAACTGCTGCCTTAATAGCCAACTTGCAATTGTTTGGGGGATTGCTGCAAAACTGGTTAGGGCATCCAACATTTTTAGGAAATATTCAACAAGGGCAAGCAGTTTCAGGATTTTTATATTGGGTTGGTTCTACTAATGTTGTTCAAGCAATAATTACTGGAAGCTGGCAATGGAAAATAATCTTACAAACTCTTGGGCATATTGCTTTCTTTATGTTTTTTGCAGCATTATTCTCAGTATTTTGGGTAAAAACTTCTGGTATGAGTGCTTCAAATCAAGCTCAAAATATTTTAAAGTCAGGATTACAAATTCCAGGATTTAGAAAAGATGAAAGAATATTAGAATCAGTGTTAAAAAGATATGTTATGCCATTAACAATTATGGGTGGTATGGCTATTGGTTTATTAGCTGCATTAGCAGACATTTTAGGAACATTAGTTGCAGGTACAGCCTTATTATTAGGGATTATGATTGTATTTCAGTTTTATGAAAGTATTGCTAAAGATCATGCAATGGATATGAATCCAGCGATGAAAAAGATGATGGGTGCTTAAGTTTAAAAACTAAAAAAGGTTAAATATAAAATGACGATTACAGAACTTGTTCAACAATCTCCTACAATTAGTATAATTGTTCTTTCATTTTTAGTTACTTTATTTATTACAATTGTAACTTATTTTATGACAGACAGAGAAAGAATGAAAGAGATTAAGGCAAAGCAAAAAGCACTTAGAAAAGAGATTAAACAATATAGAGATAATCCTCAAAAGATGATGGAGCTTAATAAGCAGATGATGGAAGATATGCCAGAGCAGATGAAGCATTCATTTAAACCAATGCTTGTTACAATTATTCCATTATTAATTTTATTTGCATGGTTGCGTGGAACTTTTGCAGAAACAACAATTGCTTCAACATGGTTTTGGTGGTATTTAGGAAGTTCTTTAGTTTTTAGTATGTCTTTGAGAAAGATTTTTGGATTGCAGTAAATATTATTAATATTATCCTTATTTATTATTAACTTTTAATTTATATTATTTGTGCAGATGATTAGATTATTTCTTGCTACTGTTCTGTATAGATTATAATATTTAAGAGATATTAGTTCTTAAGAATAAACTTTATCTTCTTCATCTGATTTCTTTTGTTTTTTATTATCCTTAAACTTGTCATATCTCATTAAAGAATATAATAATGTTGCAAATAAGATTCCTGCAGAATCTGTTAAAATATCTGAAATTGCAAAAAATCTTCCTGGAACATAAAATTGATGAATCTCATCACTAATTGCATAAATTATTGTAAATATAATAGAGATGATAATTAAATTTTTGTGTTTTCCTTTTGTTAATGAAATTAAAAGAAAAGCTTGAAGAAAGAGAAATGCATAAAAATGATAAGCAATAGATTTCCAAGGAAAACCTCCTGGAATTCCTGGAGCAAAGATTAATGAGGACATATAAAATATTGTTATTGCTATTATAATTGTAATTATCCATGAAACCTTACTATTTTTTTCAAACCACTTTATCATCTTTTTAAATTCCTTTTTTTATTTAAAATTAAAACCCACAACACTTAAAAACCTTATTTTACCAGAATATATACAATATATAAGGTAACTTAAAATGGACCAACAACAAATAATGCAAATTCAAATGTTTGAGCAAGAAGCTCAGCAACTTAATCAGCAATTGCAATTAATTGAACAAAATGTCTCTGAAATGCAAGACTTAGAGTTAAGTTTAGATGAAATTGAAAAAAAGGAAAATAATGAGATTCTTGCAAATCTTGGAAAAGGAATTTACATTCCTGTTGAGATTAAAGATAAAAAATTAATTGTTGAAGTAGGAAATAAGAATTTTATTAAAAAAACTATTCCTGAAGCAAAGGATATTATTAAAGAACAATTAGTAAAGCTTATTTCTGCAAAATCTCAAATCTCTGAAAGGTTAAATTCATTGCAATCTGAGATTAGTGGGATGATGCAAAATATGGAGAAAGAAGCTGAAAAAGATGGTGAGAAAAAATAATTAAAATGACCACCTTAGAAAAGATAGAAAATATAGTAAGAAATTCTAATTTGAAAGGTTCTTTAAGACCTTTAAAGAAATTAGGAGATGGTAAATTAACTAAAATTGTTAAAAGGGCCATTCCAAATCTTAGTACTGAAGGTGTTTATGTTTGAGCAGGAACTATATCTGAAGAAAGATTATCAAAGGTATTACATACTATACAGGGCGGAAATTATATACAAGAGGCCATATCTTTATTATCAGAAAAAGATAAAATGAGGGAATCTATCACTTATTCTATATTACCTCCTGGCCCAGATGCTACTGTCTTTAGAGTTCTTAGGATTGATAAAAAAAATCCTCTCCAGACAGTTTACTTAGGTAATGTTATTACCTATTCTTCAGGAGAAGAGGTTAGGCAATTTGCAATAAGTAATATGAGACTAATTAACTCTTCTTAAACTTTTTTCAAAAATTCTTTATATGAAAGGTTCCCAAACTCACTAATAATTCCTTTAATATATTTTTTTTCAATTAATCCAAATGCAGGATTTTTTATTTTGATTTTTGTCTCTGTATCCCAAACTTCTTCAAAATCTCTTTGTTCTATTTTAATATTTTTTGAAGAATATTTCCAAGAATCAGTTAAAACATAAATTGGAATTTTATTTAATTTAGCAAGTTGAGCAATCATTGAACTTCCAATCTTATTAAGAACTCCTTTTTTAAGAATAGCATCTGCTCCAAGTAAAATTAAATCTACATCTCTTGTTTTTTGAGAGTGTGTTAATGCAATATCTACTGCAGAATCAACAAACATTGTAACTTTGATTCCTGCATTTTTTAGTTCTTTTGCAGTTTTTCTTCCTTGATATAATGGACGAGTTTCTGTATTATAAACCTCAAACTTTTTTCCTTTTTTCTTTGCATAAGTTAATGCATTTATTACAGTTGAAGAATGGCAATGGGTAAAAATTACTGAATCATCTTTTATTAATTTGAAAACTTGTTTGTTTATCTTATCTTGATTTTCATTTAGTTTTTGATTAAATTGTTCTATTGATAATTTGTCTGTTTTTTTTAAAATATTTGCAAGAAGAGGTTCTGTTGGTCTAAGTTTAAGGAGTTTATTTTTTGAATCTTGTGTTGGAATTAATTTATATGCTTTAAGTCCTGCTTTAGCTATATTTCTTGCCCCTTGAATTTTAATAGATTTAATATCCTTACTAATTTTATTAAATTTAGATTTATTGCTCATCTTTCCCTTTTCCTCTTTTATATTATTTTATACTAATAACTTTACATATTTAAAAGCTTTGAAGAGGAGTTTATTGATTGATTATGAGATGCTAAGAAGAGAATATTTAAAAGTATCTTATATCTTATAATATGAATAGAACTAATAACTCATAAATAAATCAGCTTGCTCTACTGATGATTAAGCTTAATATGAGAGATTATTAAAGATATAAAATAGGTGAAAAAAAGAACATGTTAGAGATGCTTATTAATCCAAAAAAGGCTGAAAGAAATCCTTGGGAAATGTTTTTTGTTGGTGCATTTTATGCCTCAGTAGCACTTATCTTAGTAAAATGGATTTTTTCAGGAGACCCTGTTTTATCAAGATATTCTGGGATTTTAGTTGTAACTTTTACAGTTATTTTAACTATTCCTTTTATGTATTATGCTATTAAAAATGAGGAGGAAAAAGATTTAGTTTTAAAGGGATTTACAAGATTATTAAAAGAACATAGCAAAGCTTTAATTTATTTTATGTTTTTATTTTTAGGATTTATTGTTGCTTTTTCATTTTGGTATATTGTTTTTGCAGGAGGGAATCAGAGCTTTACAGCCCAAATTGAAACTTTTTGTCTTATTAACAAACCTGCTCATTTTGATGATTGTGTTTCTGAATATGGTATGAATAAGCTTTCAAAAACAACTGCTTTTTTAACTGCTAAGGCCAAAATAGTAAATATTTTTGCAAATAATATTTATGTTTTAATTCTCACCTTGGTTTTCTCGTTGATATTTGGGGCCGGGGCCATATTTATCTTAGCCTGGAATGCCACGGTTATTAGTGCAGCCATTGGTATTTTCTCCAAATCAAGTTTAATTAATCTTCCTATTGGACTTATGAGATATATGATACATGGGATTCCTGAAATAGGTGCTTATTTTTCTGGGGCCCTTGCAGGAGGAATTATTAGTATTGCTGTAATAAAACATGATGTTCATTCTGAAAAGTTTTGGACAATTTTACAAGATTCTCTTAATCTTGTAATTTTATCAGTTGTCTTGCTTTTTGTGGCTGCTTTAATTGAAGTTTTTATTACTCCTGTGTTGTTTTGAAAAGACATATAGATTAAGATAAAACTTTAAAAACCGATTTATTCTATATAAAATGTAAAAATGGGCAAATATCTTTGCATAAATTGCAATTATCGTTTTGAAAGAGATGAAGTTTATGATTGTCCTAATTGTGGAGAAAGCTCTATTGAAAAAGAAAAGTCTGCTAAAGAGCTTTTAGAAGATGTTGAGGGATTATTAAAAGATTAAAATTAGTAAATTAAATACTATTAATAAAAATAAATAAGATGGAACAAGAAAAATTAATTGAAGAAAGAAAGAAAAACCTAATTAATTTTATAAAAAAACCAAAGGTTTGGGTTATTGTATTTTTAATTATTGCAATTATTCTTGGTGTTTATATTAGAAGTATGCCTATGCATGATCATGGAGGAACTCCAGGTTTATGGGATATTACAACAAATACTTGGACATTAGGGCCTGATTTAGATCCTTGGTTATTTACAAGACAAGCAAAGGTTATTGTTGAAACTGGAAGTTTGCCTAAAATTGATATTATGAGAAATGTCCCATTAGGATTTGATAATTCTATAGAAACTAAATTATTACCTTATATGATTGCATATACTCATTATTTTTTTAATGTATTTGGAAATTATCCTGTAGAATTTTCAGCAGCTATTTTTCCAGTTATTATGTTTGCTTTAACAATTATTTCTTTTTTCTTATTTGTTAGAGAGATTTTTATTAATAAAACAAAAAAAGGAAAGATAAGAGCAAATATTATTTCATTAATTTCTACTTTTTTTATGATAGTTATCCCTGTATTTTTATCAAGAACAATCGCAGGAATTCCTGAAAAAGAATCTGCAGCATTTTTCTTTATGTTTCTTGCTTTTTATTTATTTTTAAAGTCATGGAAATCTGAAAAATTAAAAACTGCCATGATTTTTGGAACTTTAGCAGGTGTTTCTACTGCTCTAATGAGTTTAATTTCAGGATTATCTATATATTTGTTTATAGTAATTTCTATTTCAACATTACTAGCATTTTTACTTAATAAAACAGAAAAAAAAGAATTTATAGTTTATGGATTATGGGTATTTATTTCATTTTTAATTATGCTAATTTTTTCAAATAGGTTTACGTTAGAAGGATTAATTACCTCTTTAAGTACTGGCTTAGCCTCATTAGTTTTATTTATTTTCTTAGTACATTTCTTAATTTGGAATACAAAAATTTCTAATAATAAATTTTTACAAAATACAAAAATTCCTAGGACAGTTTTATCTTTAATTGTTTCATTTATCTTTTTGGTTATTTTAGGCTCTATATTTTTTGGTCCTTCATTTATAGTTGAGAAAATTAAAATTATTCATCAAACTATTTTTCATCCAACTACAGGTAGATGGAATACTACTGTTGCAGAAAATAGACAACCTTATTTTACAGAATGGGGGGGTAGTTTTGGGCCTTTTATTAAAAATATTCCTTTAATGTTTTGGATGTTTGTGATAGGTTCTGTTATCTTATTTAAAAAAATGATAAATAAAATAAAAAATAAAGATTCTTGGATTTTAGCAGGATTATATATTTTATTTCTTTTTGGATTAATATTTTCAAGATATTCTCCCTCTAGTTTATTAAGTGGAGAAAATTTTATTAGTAAATCAATTTATTACAGTACTTCATTTATTTTTATAATTGGTTCTTTTTACTATTATAATAAGTATTATAAACAAAAAGATAATAGTTTTGAAAAAATAAAATTTGATTATTTATTTTTATTAATTTTACTTAGTTTTACAATTTTTACAGCACGAGGAGGAGTAAGATTAATTATGGTTTTAGGGCCTATAGCTTCTATTTTTGCTGGATTTTTAATAGTTAGCTCTATTGATAAGTTTAGATTAACTAAGGATGAAACTATAAAAATTATTTTAGGAGTTGTAGTAATTTTAATTTTATTAGCAAGTATTTTTAGTTTTTGGACTTTTTATAAAACTTCTACAGCCCAAGCATATAATATGGTTCCTTCATATTATAATCACCAGTGGCAAAAAGCAATGAAATGGGTTAGAGAGGAAACCCCAAAAGAGGCGGTTTTTGGTCATTGGTGGGATTATGGTTATTGGGTTCAAAGTATTGGGAACCGCGCAACAGTTTTAGATGGGGGTAATGCAATCTCATTTTGGAATTATTGGATGGGGAGGTTAGTATTAACAGGAGATAATCAAGATGATGCATTAGAATTTTTGTATAATCATAATACAACACATTTTTTAATAGATTCAACAGATATTGGAAAATATGGAGCATATTCAAGTATTGGAAGTGATGAAAATTATGATAGATATTCTTGGATGAATGCCTTTTTATTAGATGAAAAACAAACTAAGGAAACTCAAAATCAAACAAATTTATTTTATTCTGGAGGGTCTACATTAGATGAAGACTTAATTATTAAAGAAGATGGAAAAGAAATATTACTTCCAAAACAAATGGCAGGAGTTGGTGCAGTAGTAATTCCAACTAAAAAAAATCAAGAGTCATTAGAATTTGAACAACCTTATGCTATTTTTGTATATAATGGAAGACAATATAATCAAAATCTAAGATATATTTTTATTTCAGGAGAATTTATTGATTTTGGTTCTGGTATTGAGGCAGTAGCATTTATCTTTCCAAGTATAATTTCTCAAGGCCAAGGAATTAATTCTAATCCTATTGGAACTCTAATATATTTGTCCCCAAAATTAGTTAGAGGAATGATGGTCCAGAAATATCTTTTAAATGATCCTTTTAATAATTTTCCTAATTTTAAATTAGTTCATACAGAACAAAATTTGATTATAGAAGATTTGAATAAGCAAGGCATGGGATTACCTGAATTTGTTTACTATCAGGGAATTCAAGGGCCTATAAAAATTTGGGAAATTAAATATACTGGTAAAGAAAAAATTGAAGAAAAATATTTAGATAGAAACTCTTCAAAATACCTAAGTTGGAAACTATAAATCATAGGCAATATTTAAAAATAAGGATTTTTTTAGATAAAGATGGAAATAATTTTATTTAGTTCTATTTTTATAAGCTTCCTATTAACTTTATTAACACTTCCTAAATGGATTAAAAAATCTAAACAAGCAGGTCTTTTATGGGAAGATATGAACAAACCAGGACATCCTAAAAATGTTCCTTCATCAGGAGGTGTTGTTGTAGTGTTATCTTTTATAATAGGGGTTTTATCATATATAGCTATTAGGACTTTTTTTATAGATTCGATTAATGGGATTACCCTTGAAATCTTTGCATTAATAAGTGTTATTTTAATCTTAGCAATTATAGGGCTAGCTGATGATTTACTTGGTTGGAGACATGAAGGATTATCTAAGAGATTTAGAATCTTTTTAGCACTTATGGCAGCAATACCTTTGATAGTTATTAATGCAGGAGTTTCTTCTATGAACTTTCCTTTTTTAGGGATAATTGAATTTGGTCTGATATATCCTTTAATATTAATTCCATTAGGAATTGCTGGAGCAACAATTAGTTATAATTTTTTAGCAGGTTTTAATGGATTAGAATCTGGTCAAGGTATTATTATTTTGTCTTTTCTTTCTTTGATTTCTTATATCACAGGGAGTGCATGGCTAGCTTTAATTGGATTAATTATGGTTTCTTCACTAATTGTTTTCTATATTTATAATAAATATCCTGCAAAAGTTTTCCCAGGAGATTCTTTGACTTGGGCGATTGGTGCTTTGATTGCTATTATGGCAATTTTAGGTAATTTTGAAAAAATTGCAGTCTTTATTTTTATTCCATATTTTTTAGAAACGATACTAAAACTGCGTGGAAAATTAAAAAGACAATCTTTTGCTAAACCTAACAAGGATGGAAGTTTAGAGCTTTCTTATAATAAAATCTATGGATTAACTCATTTATCTTTGTTTATTCTTAAGAAATTTAAGAAAAAAGTCTATGAGAAAGATGTTACTTATTTAATATTCATGTTTCAAATAATTATTTGTCTATTTGCTTTAATTATTTTTAGGAGGACTTTATTTTAATGTTAATTAAATTTATTAAAAATCATTTTGTAAAATTTACGATTTTTTCATTTGTAGGCCTTTGTGCATTTGTGATTGATTGGTTATTTTTTAATTTATTTTATAAAATTGGTTCTGGATTTATTCTTGCATTATTCATAGGTTGGATTGTCTCTATGACTTTTAATTTTACATTAAATAGAAATCTTACTTTTTCTGCAAGAGGATTTTCTATTAGAAAACAAGCGTTTAAGTGGTTAATTATATATTTTATTGCATTTTTAGCTCGAACAGGGCTTGGAAAATTTATATTATTAATTATTGGAGAAAATCCTTTAACTGCAAATATTGCTTTTTTTGCAGGATTAATAGTTTCAATTCCAATCAGTTTTTTAGGTTCTTTATTATGGGTGTTTAAAAAAGAACAAAATTAGATTATTTTTTTCATAAAATTAATTCTATGTTCAAATAATTTTAGAACAGATATAATCCCATCTTTAAAGGTTAATTTTGAACCTTCTGAATCTTTCCAAATTATTGGATGCTCATACACAATTAATTTATTCATTTTACATAGATTTAATAAATTTACATCAAAAATCCATCCTACTTCTGAACAATTTTTAGCCAAAAATTTAGCGATCTTTTTTTTAAATAATTTTGCCCCGCATTGAGTATCATAATATTTTAATCCAAAAAGAATTCTTGTAAGTTTATTAAATAAAAAACTAGAAAAATTCTGACTCACTCTTCTTTTTGGACTCATCACGGCTCCTTTTATCTTTCTTGAACCAATAACTCCTGCATATTCTTTTTTATTTTCATATAGTTTATAAAAGTTTTCTGGGTTTGTACTATTATCTGCATCAGTAAATCCAACATAATCTCCATTAGCTAATTCAAATCCTTTTATAACTGCTCCACCTTTTCCAGAATAATTTTGGATATTAAATATTTTAATTTGTTTTTTATCTTTTGCAAAATCTTTTGCAATAATATAAGTATTATCTGAACAATTATTAGGAATAATGATTATTTCAAAGTCATTACCTAATTTTTTTTTAAAAAATTTATAATATTCATTTAAGGTTATTAGTATTCTCTTCTCTTCATTGTATGCTGGAATAATTATAGATAATTTCATTATAATTCATATATTATTAGAATTGGTTGTTGTTTAGTCTGGTCTACAAAATATGCATTTATAATAGTAAAATTATTTTCTTGAGGAAAGGTATACATCCATTCATCATGATTTTCAAATACAGAAATCATATAAAATTTTATATTAGAATTTGAAGATATAAGTGGTTTTAAATCTTCTTTTTTTGGAGTGATTCTTAAAACATCTCTTTCTGAATAATATTTTATTTGAGGCCTGCTAAGAGTTAAGATTATATCTCCTTCTTTAGAATTTTCTTTTATCCATAATCCTGCTTGTTTTACAGGCATATAAGAATCTTTTTTATTTTTAATTAAAGAGTCTGCTTGATTTATTTGATAATAAGTTAGAGTTAGTAGTAAAAGAATTAATAGTATTATTGCAATTACTTTATTCTTCTTTTTTATAAAATGATAGGACTTTATTATAAATGCTGAAGAAATAACAAATACTGCAGGAAATGCATTAAATATATATCTTTCTTCTATAAATCCTACTGAAAAACTAACTGTAAGTATAGGAATTAGGAAGATTAACAATAAATATAAATCTCTTTTTAATTTTGAATTATTTTTTCTAAGTAAAATATCTAACCCTAATATTAATTTATACATTAATAATAATCCTCCAATAAAAAATATTAAAAAAGTCCATGAGAAAAATCCTGGAAATAATGAAAGATAGGATTTTATGTTAGTGAATCCATTTGAAAAATAAGTGCCTTCTGGTGGGGCATTCCAAGCTCCTGCTTGAGTTATCACAAATCCATCAAATTGAAAATATCCCCAAATAATATACGGGGAAAGTATTAAAAGAAAAATAAGTGCAGCAATCCAATATTCTTTTTTCTTTAAAAATTTTAATTTTTCAGTTATAAGGATATAAATGAGTAATGCAAATAAAATTGTTGCAGTTGTTATTCTAAATAAAATCCCTAATGCTGCAATTATTGCTCCAAGGTATAACATTTTATTTTTATTTGTTTTAAAATATTTATAAAAGAAAAATGCTGCAAAAGTAAAAAAGGTAAAGGAAGGTAAATCTACTAAAAGCCTATAAGTGTGAAAAATATGCAAATAAAAGATTGAAGTAAAAAAAGCACATAATAATCCTACTTTTTTACTATACATTACCTTGCCAAGAAGATATGCTCCAATAATAGAAGCTATTGAAAGAGCAAAGATAAATAATCTTGGTAAAAACTCTGTATTAGAAATTCTTAAAAATATAGAGGTTATTAAGGAAAATAATACTGGTCTTACTGGTAAAAATTCATAATCTAAATTAAATGCCCATGCACGAGCCATATTCATATACTCTGCAGAGTCCCACCAAACAGCTTGACCACTTGTTAAAGAAAAATAATAAATACGAATAAGGATTGCTACTGCTAATATTGATACAAGTAATAAATTAGAAGGATTTTTTAACCAATTTATTACTTTATTTTTTCTTTTTTTTATTATATTTAAATCATCCATTATCAACTTTAAGGAATAGAGTTTTTACTTGTTTTTATACTTTTTTAAAGAGACTAAATAATTTCCCATTGCTAGATAATCTAATTTTCCTTCTGAAAAACTTCTTATTGCATCTTTTGGTGAGCAAACAATAGGCCACTCATGCATGTTAAAGCTTGTATTAACAATTGTAGGGATCTTGCTTAATTTTCTGTATTCATCAACTATTTTATAATAACTTGGATTGTCTTTTTTACTTATTAATTGAGGTCTTGCTGTATTATCTATATGATTAACTGCAGGACATTCTTTAGCAAATTTTTCTGTTACATTAAAAGTTATTGTCATAAATTTAGCAGCTCTTTCTCCTCCTTTTATGTTTTTATAACTCTCTTTAGCATATTCTTCTAAAGTAACTGGGGCAAAAGGCATAAACTCTGTTCTATTTAGTCTTTTATTTAACCAATTATTAACATCTTTATCTCTTGGATTATATAAAATGCTTCTATTACCTAAAGCCCTTGGCCCATATTCCATTCTTCCATTAAACCTAGCAACTACCTTGTTTTTATTTATTAATTCTGCTATTTTTTTCTCTATATTTTTAATAAATTTATAATTTAAATCTGATTTCTTAAGTTCTTCTTCAATTTCTTTATTAGAATATTCTGGACCAAAATAAACATTATTTATATCAAAAGATTTTAACTTTTCTCCTTTAGCTAATTTCTCTTCTGCCCAAACAGCTAATGCAGAACCTAATGACAATCCTCCATCATCCATTCCAGGATGCACAAATATATTTTGAACCCCTTTTAGATTTAATATTTTTTGATTAAGTTTAACATTAGCAAAAACCCCTCCTGCTAAGGATATATTTTTCATTTTTGTTTTTTTAACATAATAGTTTACATTTTCTGAAGCAATATCTTCAAATCTTTTTTGTAATCCTGCTGCAACATCTTCTCTTGAAATATTTTTAAAATCTTTCTTAAACATTTTTATTGCATCGTGATACCAAAATCCTTTAATTTTCCTTTTGAAAACGCTTTTATCTTTTGACAACCTTAAATATTTTGAAAAAATATTATATGTTTTTTCAGGTTTTCCATATGCTGCTAGCCCTGTAATCTTCCCTTCATGTTTTACAGGAGTAAATCCTAAAAAATAAGTTATCCAAGAATAAACTATTCCTGGTGAAGAATAAAAAGGCATCTGCTTTATTCTCTTCATTCCATATTCATCACATTTGTAGACAGAACAGCACACAAAATCTCCCATTAAATCACAAGTATATGCTAAAGATTCCTTAAAAGGAGATGTTAAAAAAGCAGAACAAGCATGAGCATAATGATGTTCTATTAATTTTACAGGAGCTTTTATACCTTTTTTTCTTAAATACCTAATAACATTTTTAATTTTTTTACGAGACATCAACCTTGCATAAAGTAATGAAAGTTTAGCAAAACCCATTGTTTCTACAAAGCTAAACTTAGAAAAATAATACATCATTTTTCTTGCAAACTGCATATTTTTCTTACTCTCAAAATTCTCAACCATTTGTTTTGAAGTACTTTCATCAGCACCTCCAAGAACACTTAAATTAGAAATAGCCACTTTATCTATTTGATTAGGTAAAATATTTGCTTCTTTTATGACTCTATCTATTGCTTTAATTGGAAATCCCCAATAATTTTTTATTCCATTTAATCTTTCTTCACCGATAACTGAAATAATTTTATCATCTTTTATTATTGCTGCGCTTGCATTATGTGATTGATTTATTCCTAATATAATCATGAAACAAAAGATAATTATTTATTTATAAGCATTATTGTGGTTAGGGGTTTATTTTGTAGATTTAACAGCAGACCAAGCATCTACTTTCTTATCCTTTTTTATATGTAAATGAAAAAAGGCTAAAATCCAAATATAAAATCTTAATGGGAAAAGAAAGAAAGTTAGAAAAAGTTCCCTTATATTTTTTGAGTAATGAAATAATTCAGGACATTCTAAAATCTCATTTTTAAAAGATTTCATCCTAGGAATCTCTTTCATGTTTACGTATCTTCCAAGAGTTTCATGCCCCTTTACAGTTCTTTTTTTCTGATCTATAAATTCACTTAAATTTGTAGGATATTTCACATAAACCTCTGCTTCTGATACATATCTAATTTTATAATTTTTTAAAAAAAATAAAATAGGAACAATTGTATCTTCTGCGGTTTCCCTAGGTATTTTTTGAATTACTTTATTTCTAAATGCCCATAAATAACCTGAACATTCTAAAAAAATTTTTTGATTGTTTCTTTTTAATCTCATCTTATGAGCTGCATAGCATAATAAATGAGACCAATATCCAAATAAATTTTTCCTTGAATTTATTGAAACAGGCTTTCCGGTTACGCATCCAACCCTCTTATCTTCAAAAGGTTCTAAAAGCTTTTCTACTGAATACTTAGATACAAAAACATCACCATCTGTTAATATTATAACCTCTCCTTTTAATTTTGGTAAAATTAAATTTAATGCTAAAGTTTTACCTTTTCCAGGATCTTTAAAAATTTTTATATTTTTGTTTTTATATTTTCTAACAATATCCAGAGTTTCTTTGTCTGGAGCAGAAACTATTAATTCATAATCTTCTTTAATGTCCTGATTAATAAAAGATTCTATTGCCCTCCCAATCGTTTTTGGTTCTTTAAATGAGGTTATGACTATTGAAATCATAAATATTTAACCTTCATAATGCTTTTAAATATAATTAAGGTAGCCTATATAAAAATGAGATACCCTTTAGATGAATTATTAGATAAAACCTCTATAATACAATTAAAATTTGAGAGATTAGAATACCTAGAAGATAGAAATAGGTGGGCTAATGAAATTAAAGAATATTCTATTGCTATTGGAGAATATATTGGAAAAGGAATTTGTACAAAAGAACAAGTTGAATATTGGTTTAAGCAACTTTATGAGATTAACGGGCAGATATGGGGCCTAGAAGCAGATGTTAGAAAAGGAAGACTAGAGGGGTTGGATTTTGATAAATTAGAGGAATTTGAGGTTACTAAATTAAATTCCCTTTCTAAAGATGAAATAAGTCTTTTAGCAGGTGTAGGATTAAGGGCTGTAAAAATAAGATATACAAATGGGAAAAGGGTTAAAATAAAAAGTAATATTGTTGAAGAAATAGGTTTGGGTTATAAGGATATTAAGATAAATCATGCTTCTGAATAATTATAAATCTACTCCATATAATATTTTATCTGCTTGTTTTCTAAAACCTTGATACATTTCTGTAAATTTCTCTCTAGTGACTTCTGAAGGAAGTTCTATTAATTTGTTTAGTATTCCTGAAGAGTATAATTCTGGATTTTTAACAGTAATTGCAAATAACTTTTGTAAATTTGAGATTTCATTTTTGTTTTTAATATCTAATACAGATTTATCAAAAAAATTAGAACCAATATCTGAAAAATCACCTTTATAAATTCCTTCTTTTACACATCTTTCTCCAAGTTCTGTTTTAGGATATGGTTGAAAAATACTTGCCCAAGCATAATCTGGTTGACATTTAATATTTAATTCTAATGTTTCTAAGTCATTTTTTAGAGTAGTAAATGGTAATCCTAAAATATTTTGGAGCATTATCTTTACTCCAGATTGTTTAAATAATCTAACCGCAGAATAAATCTGTTCATTAGTCATTTTCCTATTAAGAACTTCTTTTCTTACTAAATCATTCCCAGATTCTGCAGCTATATGAATACTATAACATTCTGCATTCTTTAAATCTTTAACTATCTCTTCTGATACTAAATTAGGTCTTATGTGACAATGGAAGGGCAAACTTATTTTTTGTTTATATTTTTCTGAAAATTCTTTCACCCAATCAGATTTCAAAATAAAAGTATCATCTTGAAAATAGACTACTCTCGTAGGGGAAAAACTTATTACTTCTTCAACCTCTTTTATTAAATTATCTACTGAACGGAATCTAACTCTTTTTCCTTTTTTCTCATAAATTTCTGAAAAAGATTTATTAAAACAATAAGTACAGTTATAAGGACAACCTCTTGAAGCAATAAAGTGTTTAATAGGACCTTCTTGAATTTCTTTGTATTTGAAAACTAGTTCTCTATCTGGAAACGGTATAGAATCTAAATTTTCTATTAATTTATGAATTGGATTTTTAACTATCTTATCTTTATCTTTAAACCAAAAATTAGGAATCTTTTTAGAATTTGGAGATTCTAAAAAATGTTTTATTACTTCTTCTCCTTCTCCTCTACAAATAGCATTAAAACTTGATTGTTCAAGCATTTCTGGAAAAAAGGTTGGGTGAGGTCCTCCAGCAATAGAAAAAAAATCAAACTTTTTCTTGAGTTCTTTATTAATATTATCATAAAAATTTTGATCTCCTGTCATTATACTATAGCCAATAAAATCTGGCTGAAACTCTTTAACTTTCTTTTCTAAGTTTTCTTCAGTAGTTATTAAATCTGTTTCATGTCCTTTAGATTTTATTGCTGAAGAAATATACATTATTCCAAGCGGTTCAATAAAAAAAGGTTTGTTTATGAATAAAAATTTCATTTTATTTTGATTAAACTTTTCCTAAAAGTTTATCATATTCCTCCATATATTTATTATAAATAATATCCCAATCAAAATTCTTTGATTTTTTAAAATTAGTTATTGATATTTTTTTTCTTAATTTAGGGTTGTTAATTAGTTTTAAAATATTTTCTTCTAGTTTTTTAATATCTCCAAAATTAGAGAAAAAACCATTCTCTGGTTCCTTCATCTCATAAGGAATACCATTTACAGGGCAAGAGACAATGGGTAGTCCTGATGCCATTGCTTCAAATAATGTTAGGGGTAATCCTTCCCTATAGCTTGGAAGAGCATATATATCTGCTGATTGATACATTTCTGCTACTTTTTCTTTTCCTCTAATTGGCCCAAGATATTTCATGTTTTTATAAGGAGAGATTAATTTTTTTACTTGTTCTGCTTTGCCCTCATCAGGCCCTACCCAAATAAATGCAATGTCTTTTCTTTTTTTAGTTATGTTAATTGCGGTTTGAGCTAATTTTTCAGGGCCTTTTGTAGGATTTAATCTTCCAAAAAATAAAACCAAATATTTTTCTTTTATCTTATATTTTTTTCTAAATTTGTTATTAGTTATTTTCTTAAATAATATTTTATCTGTTCCATTGGGGATTACTTTTATTTTTTCTTTTTCTTCTCCTTTAAGATATTTATAAAGTATTTCTAGTTCCCAAGGAGTTATTGAAATTATTTTATCTATGAACTTGAATGAAAATTTATTAAAAAAAAGATTGTTTAAAAATAAAAAAGGTCTTAATATAAAAGGTCTGAATTCTGTTCCTGTCCATGGGCAGTGAGTTGTATGAATATGTTTATAGCCTTTTAGTCTTGATACTAATCCTGCAAAAAGAATATAATCATGCCCTGAAACATGAGAATGGATTATATCAAAATCTCCTTTTAATTTCCATAATAATGAAGGCCAAATAAATGTATTTAATGAAAGTCTAAGCCAGTAAGGCAATCTATGAACATGAACTCCTTCAATAGTTTCTTCCTTAATTTTTATTTTTTTATCTTTATCAGAATTACAACAAAAAACATGCACTTCGTGTCCTTGTTTAACTTGTCTTTGAGCAAGTTCATACATTACTTGTTCAACTCCTCCAAAGGTGGGTAAATAAAACATATTTACATGAGCTATTTTCATAAAAAAGATGAGAGATGAGGATTTATAAGTATTATATATTTGAAATAATATATTTAAGATAAGAAAGGTTTAAATTCTATTTTAATCAAGTAAATTTATAAATAAATATAAATTAATAGTCTCATGAATCAAAAAAAAGATGTTGAAAAAAAGGAAGAAAAGGTTTATCAAGAACTAAAAAAATTCCAAAAAAGTCCTGAAGAAGATGATTATTTAATATATTATTTTTACAGAAAAATTTCAAGACCTATAAGCACATTAATGATAATAATAGGTCTTAATACATTTATTGCTTCATTATTTACTTTTATTTCAGATATTATTGCTATGCTTTTGATTTATACAAATCATTTTGTTTTGGCAGCAATATTTGTTATTTTTGCTTATGTTTTTGATTGTTGTGATGGGGAAATTGCAAGATATGACAAATCTAGAGGAAAGATGAAAAATGATAGAATGTATGGAGCTTATCTTGATGAAGTGTTAGGGGTTTTAGGATTTTTTGGGATAATCCTTTTTTTAGCATATAGTCTTAACCAGCCTATTCTTGGAATTTTAGCAGGACTAGGATTACTTATGGTAAATTTCAGTTGTTATGTTGCCAAAGATATTTTTCCAAAAAAGGCAGAAGTAGCAAAAAAACTTGAAAAGAAAATGTTTGGAAATTTAAAAGGAAGAATTGGGTTTAGTGGGGGATTGCAAAGAATTATTATTGCTTTTGCTATTTTGTTCCATAGCACTTTCCTCCTTCTTATTTTTACTATTTTAATAAATGTTTTTTGGATTTTAAAGTTCTGGGTTTATAGAAAACAATAATCTAATAAATTAAAGATTCTGCTCTTTTTAAGTCAGCGATATCATCAATCTCCATACATAATTCTTTATCATAAAAAAATGGTTTTAATCTTATTTTATCTGCATAAGGTTCAATAGCTTCTTCTGCATGAACATATCTTTCTCCTTTATCAACGAATTCATTAATTGACTTTAACCAGGTTAATAAAGTTTGTTTTGAAAATTTATAAAGAGGCATTAATAAATTTCCATTAGTCTTAGTGCTTATTTTTTTAATAAGATTATTTTCTATCTTCGCTCTAAAGTCTTTTCCTACATAATTTGGATCTATATGAACTGTTACAAGATTTTTTTCCTTGTCTTCAATTAATCTCTTTAATA
>CEPZ01009577.1_pt1 | contig 18085 bp, 32 predicted proteins | sample 530461 | NCBI WGS metagenome assembly CEPZ01 (sample SAMEA2620106, study PRJEB7988) | marine metagenome | isolation source: saline water (ENVO:00002010), including | reverse complement strand
ATTAAAATTATATTAAGATTTGTGATTTTATTAATATATGAAATTAAAAGCGAAAGCAGGAGGAAAAATAAAATGCCTTTAATGTGGAATTTGAACGATTCAGAAATGTCAAACATAAGAGATACAAATTCAAATAGTGAAGACAATTGTGATGATTTGTTTATTATTGCTGTTGGGATGAGTGTGTTAAACGAAATTGGTGAAGGATATACACCAACATTAAAAGAGTATGTATTAACAAAGGAATTAGCAAAGAAACTTATGAATGAATATTTAGAAGATTCTGAAAAATTATCTTTTTCAAATAAGGAAAAAGAACAAATCAAAAATTGGTTTCCAAAACTTGTCGGTTCATCATTTAGAAGAAGGGGGTAATACCCCTTTATTTTTTTTGTAAAATATTTATAATTTAAACCTCTGGGTAAAAAAGAGAGGTGATTGGAAAAATCAAAACCCAGAGGTTCAATATGGTGTTATTTTGGAAATAACTATTATCTTCTTCTTTTTCCTTGGTTTAGCGCTTATAACCCATTTATTTCCACTATGGTCAGTGAATTTAGTATTCTTCTTTGTTGCCATTTTATTTTTCTCCTCCTTTCAACTCTATTTAACTATTATCTTAAATTATTCTAAAGTCATTAAAATTTAAAGTTTTTCTTTTTTTCATAACTCTTTGAGGTTTAGATCTTCTTCTTGCTTCTGCTTTATCCAATGCTCTCCCTGTTGCTCTACCTACCTTTCTAGTAATTTTTAAAAATTTTCCTGTTCTAGTTCTACCAAATTGTCTTTGTCTTATTTCTCTTGTTAATCTTTTTGCTTCTTGACTTCTTGTATCACTCTGTCTTTCTCTTTGTGCTTTAGCTCTTAATTTTGCTAATTCTTTTGTTGTTACCATTTTATTTTTTCCTCCTTTCAACTTTATTTAATATGAGAACCCAGAAAAAATTAAGTGGGTTCAATCTTAAATTATTTTTACAATGAACCTTGTCCTGTACCAGTAAAGAATCCCATTCTTCTAGCTTGAGCTACTAAGAATACTAAAGCTCCAAGTAATAATACAACTGCTGCAATCTTTAGAACTGTTGGAATCTTCTCTGCTACTCTATCAATACCATCAGATAGATTTGCTGTTAAGTTATCTGCTGCACTTTTCTCTGCTGTTCCTGCTGTCAATAAACTTGCATCATTCAAAGTTTGAACAATAACAAATCCAACAATAACTAGAACAACCAAACCAATAACTCCTGAAACAATTCCTGTAATTAATCCTTGAGCTCTTTTCTTTTCTCTCATAGTTTTAATTTTTTTTAATAACATAATTTTCTTCCTCCTTTCAACTCTATTCAATTTTAAAGAAAAATTTGTTTTTAAAGTTGCGTTTACAGTGTTACACTTCCCTATTACTTCTTCCTAAGAACAACCATAACCCAGATAATATTGTTATAGTTACTACTATTGAAAGAATATCCAGATTAATCATTCCTGATATTAAAGTCATTGGGAGAGCAACCATCAATGTTGAAAGCGAAGCAAGAGTAAGCCATAAAGGAAAATCAATTGTTCCACTTCTTGCTTGTTGTCTTAAAGAACCACTTATTAAAATAAGAAGGAATACAAATGTTAATAGCATTGTAGTAAATGAAGGAATTGTTGTAACTACATCTACTATTGCTTCATCTATTCCTGATGTTAAGTTTGGTATTTCATATAAGTAAGCCATTTTAATCTGGGTTTCCTCCCTTCCATACTTTCCATATTGATAGGAAAATAAATACAACTAGAAGAGCTGAAAAAATAGTTGTTATAACTCCAAATGATGCATCTCCTCCAAATATTTTTTTATTAACTGTTCCTGTTATTAATGACATTGAAGTTTTTAAACTAGAGAATAATCCCTTGAACTGTCCTCCTGATACTGTTGTTTCATCTCCAGATGAAATTGAACTATTATAAAATGCATCTGATTTTGATTGAGTATCTAATTTAAAATTAGTAATATTACTTTCCAAATCCGTATCCAATTGGGATAATTCATAATCAGAAGATAAATCAATAACAGCACTATTATCTGTTGCAAAACCAAAAGAGTAATTAACTATTACAAATGCAAATAAAACCGAAAGTGTTAAACCTATTAATAATCTATTTGCTCCCATTATGTTCTCCTCGTTGCTTTAATTAAGATGATGATTATAGCAATGAATAACCATAATATAGTTGCTCCACCACCAATGAAACCTGTTGATTCTGTTACATTTAACATCACATTAAGGACAGCTCCAATCATTAACATTACACCTGTTATAATTGGATTGTTTGAAACTGCTAATCCAACTAAAGACATCATTATAAACACGGCAACAAATACTTGACTATCTCCAAACATATCTTTTGAAGATTGTTGTAAGCTAATTGTTCCTTGACCTTGCAATATTCCATCTTTTGTTATCTTTGCAATTATTGTTCCATTACCAAAACTTAAAGGAGCAATACAAGATAGTGTTCCAGATGTTGAGCTTAATGTTTTACTGCAAACTTGTGTTGTTCCTAGTTGGTCAAATAAAGTTACATTTAATTTAATTGATGCAGTTTCAGCACTTGTGAATATACTTGATACTTCTCTTGTATCTTCATCAAAATCTAGAGTAAATGAAAAACCTTCAATAGTTGTATAGTCATCAACAGTTAAACCTGATGCAAAAGTATTCAATGGTATTATACATTCTGTTAATGTAGGGTTTTGACAATGAACTACTTTATTATTAAATGTTCCAAGAGTTACTCCATTCTTTATTACAAGGAAAGTATAGATTACATCATCAACAACAAGGTGAGCAATAGCTTCTCCATCTGAATCTGTCTTCGGTATTTCAACAACTTTAAAAATTCCTTCTCCAATATATTTTCTTTGAACATTAATCAAAGCATCAGATACAGGTAAAAATGTTTCATCCTTAAATGTTATTTTGAAAATTTGTCCTGTTGAATTATCCAAGTCAAAAAGAGTTATGTTTGTATGAGTATCACTACTATCTAATGTATCATTTTGTATATGATAGAGTTCTTTAAATTTATTTTCTAATTCATATTGAACTTGAGTATCTATATTATATTCTATTCCTGCTGTTAAATTTATATTCAAACAAACTGTAAAAGGATTAGTTCCATTGTAAGAATGATTAAATGTTTGGATAACTGTGTTTGTTGAAAATCCTCTAATCTCTAAATCAACATCTCCCTTAACAGTATTTAATCCACTTGGAGATATTAGTGATTGTGTTTCCTCATCTACTATCGTAAAGTTATAAAGAATATTTGTATTTGTTGAACAATTATCTAATGCAAAATTATTTATATGCTGTGTTGAAGTTGAAGTATTAACATTATTACTTCCAAATGCAATTTCCCAAAATAAATTCACAACTTTGTTTTCTTCAACAGAAGGAACAATAAAATTACTTAGACTTGCATTATAGTTTCTTCCAGATACTTGTGTAAATGGAGAATCAGTATCGTTTCCATCATACCAAAGTTTAACTGTTGATAAACTTCCTGTTTGAATTATGAAGTCAATATAGTATAATTCAGTTGCTCCTTCTATTGTTGCATTTCTTGATCCTCTATCATTTTCCCATACACTATAATTCCATGTAAAGATAGTATTATTAGAATTTCCAAAAGTATCATTTGAATAAAAAGTTAATTCTGTAATTGAAATATCATTAACATTAGAAATATTAGTTTTATTATCTGCACAAGTTACAGTTTGATTTGTATTTCCGAATTGGAATCTACAAACATCTATGTTTGCATCTGAAACATTCCATCTTAAACTTAAATTATCTCCTGTCTTATGATAATCTATTATATCAAATGGAGAGGTTACATTTAAACTAGGATTTGTTGAATCTACTGTAAAATAAATAGAATTATTAAATCCATGTAATCCACTATAAGAATTATTTGCATAAACTAATAATTGATGGAAACCATCTTCTACATTTAAAGTTACATTTGAAGAACTCTTTGTTATATTTGTTCCATTATAATTAATAGTCCATAAATCTACATAAGTAGAATTAGTAAAATTAAAATCTATTGATGATGTTGAATAAGTTTGATTTAATGGTGATTTTACAGTTATTGATGGAATGGTATTTATAGTAAAAAAGATTGTATCATTTAATCCAAACTTCCCACTTTGAGAATTATTACCATATAATAATAATTGGTGTATTCCATCTTCTACATCTAAACTAGTATTTATTGCTGATAAAGTTGTATTTGTTCCATTATAATTTACAATAAAAGTATCAATAGCTAGAGAACTTGTTGCATTAAATTGTATTGATAAATTAGTAAAAGTTGTATTTGTTGGATGAAAAACATTTATTATAGGAGTTGTATTAACTCTAAATCTCATTCCTGTTGAATCTACAGTTTGGGGTTCTGTCGCATTATCCCAAGCTGTGTAATACCAATCATGAGTTCCTTCAGGCATAGCTCCTATTGTAAAATTATACATAGCATCATTTTGTTCAGAAGAATTTGTTTGATTTATTGTATTTCCTATAATTAAACTTACATTTACTATTTTCTGATTATCAGAAGCATTACCACTAAAGATAACTGAATTAGAAGTTAGGATTGAATTATTTGCAGGGTGTGTTGTTGTTACTGTTGGGGCAGTATCTCCAAAACATTGTTGATATGTACAACCATCACCTTCATTAAATAAATTTGTAATTTCACTAGCACTTAATGCTCTACTCCATATTGCAACTTCGTCAATTACACCATCTATTGGCTCATTATCTTCTCCATCTGCTCTTCCAATATCATAATCAGTATCTGCAAAATCTGATAATGCAATCGTATCAGTTTTTTCTACAGACCCATTAACATAAAGAATTAAATGAGTTCCGTTATAAGTTCCAGCTACAAAAAACTTCTGCCCTATTGTTGCTGTTGTTGTTCCCAAAGCAGATTTTATTCCTGATGCAGTTCTTACATCCCAGCCAAATTTATTTCCATATGATATATGTAAATGTCTCCAATTAAAATTTCCTGAATCTGTTCTATGTCCTACAATCTTTTGCCATGCACCATTTTGATTTGGAATTACCCAAGCACTCATAGAAAATGTTTGTCCTAATGTTAAACTTGGAGTATCAATCCAATCAGCTCCTTGTTCAAAATCTGCTCCTGTATTCATATCTGACATCACAACTTCTGACGATGTGAAAACTCTAGCATTGTTTGCCGTTCCATCATTAGTTGAATGAGCATCATCAGCATTAGTTCCACTTTCTTCATCTAATTTATACCAAGCAACTAATCCCGTTTCAAGTCCTGATGACCATTGAGCATGTCTATCAATTTTCTTTCCTGCAATCTCCCAGATTCCATCAATGTGGTCGTTCATAATAACTTCAACTTCAATACCTATTTTGATTTGTCCTTTAGGAATATTCTTTGAATCATAAGGAAGCCATGCTTCTCTTGTTTTATCTTTAAATGTAGGATTAACACATTCTATATTTGGATATATTCCTTTCCAAGAACAAGTCTTTTCTTTATAAGTTTCATTACCCCAATAAACAAATCTCCATTTTCTATCAATTATCTCTCCTGTCTTTTGATTTATAAATTCAACATTACCTAATCCGTTGAGATATATTTCTGGAAAATTAAAATCATACCACATAACAACTTGCTTTCCAGTTCCAACTTCTTTTATATAATTAACAGAAGGATGAGATTTTAATTCTGCTGTTCCTAAATTCTTTCCAAATCCAAACCAGTTATCTAAATCTATTTTTAAGTCATTATTTGAATATGTTAATTTGTTATCAAATTCCATTGCTGATATATTTCCAATTAAGAAAACTAATAAGAACATACCAAACATTAATTTTTTCATACAAATTCCTCCCTATTTAATCCAGTGAATAAAACTAATCCAGATATAAAAGATATGATTGTAAATATTAATGGAGAGTTTAATACAAGGTAAGATAATAAAACTTGCTCTTTTAATCTGTCTGCAAGTTCTCCTGTATCGTCATAAAAATCTTCATAAATATTACTTATGAATATACTTGCTATTATTAGTACTAGCATTAGTACAAAGAAGAAACCTATTAGCCAAGTTTCTGCTCCTGTTCTAAACATAAAGGGAATAACTATTGCTCCAACTAATACAAAAATATATCCAACTCCTGCTAACCATGTAAAACTTTGTATAAAATCATTCAAAACATCTACTGTAATAGTGTCAATATAAGTGAAGTTAGCTCCTTGTATTACTCCTAAGTTTGAAACTTCTGGAGCAAATACATCAAAGAAATAATCTACAACTGCTGTTCCTGTTGCGAATATAAATCCAAGAAACAATACCATAAATAAAATAATAAAAAATGTTACAATTATTATTCCTGTATTTCCTTTTTTATTATCTATTAAACTTCTCATATTCTTATGTTCTCCTTTTTTGGTTTTGTTTTTAATTCTTCCAAACTTATTTGATAACCTTTAGTTCTTCTCAATAATTTAGTCATTTCAGAAGTTCCTAACTCTTTTGGATTAAACTTTGCTAATCCTTTTTGAAATCTTATTTGTGCTATTTTTCTCATATCTTTTTCAAATTCCATATTAATTCTTGTTGGTTTTGAATTTTTATTAGCCATTATAATCTTTCTCCCAGATTAATTCCTCTTTCCAATATACTTTTTAATTCCCTGTCATTAATTGCATTCCATATTATCCATAATAATAATAAAGTAATCATTAAAGGAGTTATTTTAAACATTATTTGATATATTACAAAGAATAAATCACCAAATAAAGTTGAACCAAGATAAGCCAAAGCAACATTTGAAGAGGTAAACATTAAGGCAATAAATAAAAACCATGCTGTTCCAAATAAAATAATCCTTACATATTTTAATCTACTTATCCCTAATATATCTCCATTTTCACTTACAACATTTCTAGAAGGAAGCAATGGAATTCCTATTGCATTTGCAAGAAAAAGAAATATCAGAATAAAAAACATTCCTATAAATATAATTGCTCTTTGTATATTTAACTCAAAACCACTTGATGTTGCAGAAAAAGTTGTTGAAGAAATGTTTACACTATCGGAAAAATACACAAGATATTCTCCCTGTGTATTTGGAGTTACAAGAATATTTGCATAATAAATATGATTATCTGTTTGTTGATTGCTAAGAAATATTGATCCATTGGGAAACCAAACAGTTGTATTAATATCAGCACAGGTAAAATTATCACATGAAGTTGTCAGGTTAAAACTATCTCCAATTTTATAAGTCAAGCCACTTGCTAAAGGATTTAATATTATCAATACAAATAATAATATTAATAATATTTTATTCATTTTTTCTTTTTCTTCCTCCTTTTTGCTACTTGAATTTCTTTTACTTCTGGGAATGTTGATAATCTAAACTTTCTTTTCTCTATAAATGTTCTTGGTTCTTTCCCTCTTCTAAAACCAAAAGGTGTTCTTATTCCTTTGGTATCTCTTCCTGTAATTCTAAATGTTGCTGCAAGAGTTGTTTTAACTCTTTGCCTTCCTAATCCAAGAGCTTCACCTAAACTTAATCCTGTTCCAACAGGTCTAAACTTTCCTCTTCTCCTAACTTCAACTCCAAATAATCCTCGCTGTATTCTTCTTGTTTGTCTAGGTTTTTTGAATTTAAATAAAGGAAAACCTTTAGGTCTAGGTTTTGGAATTGGTAGTATTTTAAATATTGTAGTTGGAGGTCTAGTTGGAATTTTAAGTTTTGGAATAGAAACAGGAATAGTAATTATTTTTTCTCTTTCAACTGGAGTAATTTTAAATGTAGGTACTTGAACACTAACTATTCTTTCTCTTTCTGCAGGAGCAAATCTTAATTTAGGTACTTGAACACTAACTATTCTTTCTCTTTCTGTAGGAGCAAATCTTAATTTAGTAGTAGGAATAGTAACTATCTTTTCTTTTTGTATAGTGGTAACTTTAACTTTAGGTACTTGAATTGTAAGAGCTTCAATTTTTTCAACTGGAGTAATTCCTTCTACTTTAAGAATAGGAGTTAAAGGAGTTTTAGGAGTTTTAGGAATAGTTAAGGGTGTTATTTTTGGAGTAACAAGACCTGCTAATACTTCTTGTTCTTTAAATGTTAATTTGAATGGAGTTTTCTTTTTTGTAATTGGTTGAAGGAATTTAATACCTTCTTTTGTTTCAGGCATAATTTCAAATAAAGTTCCTCTTATTTTTGGTTTCCTTAATATTAAAGATAAATCTCCAGAAATTCTTTTAACCCTTAATGTTGGTCTTCCTCCAATAACTCTAATAGTATCTGGGATTAATCCTCTTCTTGAAACAAACAAAGAAACATCTCTTTCTAATTCACCTCTAGTTAAAGTTTGAGTTCTAATTAAACCTGCTGTTCCTATTTCTCTTTTTGCTTTGATAATTCCTAAATCTTTTACTTGTAATGCTTTACCTAATTTTTCTCCCACACCAACAGAAACAAAAGGTTCAACTTTTTCCAACTTAAGTTTTGGAATTGTTGATGGTAATTCTGTAACTTTTTTAATTTCAAATCTTACTCCTTTTCCAAGACTGATAGCTCTCTCACCTTTTTCTCCAACAATTACTTTACTAACACTAAAAGTCTCTCTAATTTTTGGAATAGCTAATAAATCACTTACAGTTTTTTCTTTTGCTTTTGTTATTACCCTTATCTCACTTATATCTCCTGTTCTTTTAATTGTTCCAGCAAATGAAACTCTTTTAATTATTGGAGAAATAGTTCTAACGATTCTTAGAGGAACTCCACTTAATCCTAATACTCCAAGTGTTAATAAAGGAGTTACATCTTCTCTAAATTGAGTTTCTAGTTGCCTTAATCTTTTAATATTTTCTTCAGTTACAGGAACACCTGCTAATTTTAATCTTGCTTCTCTTATTTTTCGTGAAACTACTTTAGCTTTTCCTGATATTACTTCACTTATTCCTATTCCTTCTGGTTGAGTAATAGGAACAAAAAGAGCTTCAGGTATAATAGGTTCTCCTTTAATATCTACTCCTCTAGAAATATCTATTCTTTCTCCTTCTCTAGTTACAAATCTTAATTCAGGTTTAGGAATTACTTCATCTTCAGCTTCCTCTATTTTTATTCCAGATACTCTTGCTTCTTCTGGTGTTATAAACACACCTCCTAATTGTATTTCACCTGTTCTTATTTTCTCTTGTCTTATTCTTTCTTGTTCTAATAATTCTCTTCTTCTTCCTATTTCTTCTCTTCCAATTTTTTTTGGTGGAAGTTTTGTAATTGTTACAGTTTCTTTTAACTCTGGTTCTCTTGCTCTTAATTCTTGTTCTCTTGAAATACGAGTTCTTTCTCTAATTAATCTTTCTGTTTGTGCTTCTCTTTCAGAAATAACTCTTTGCTGTTCAGCTTCAGGAATATCTCTAACTCCAACTTCCTCTGCAACTCCTCTAGCAATATCAATTTGTCTATCTAACTTAGAAATTTGGTCTGAGAGTTGTAATATTAAAGCATCTCTTGCAGGATTAAATTGTCCTCTTCCTAATTCTATTTCTTTTGCTTCAACTCTTTCTTCTATCTGTCTAGCTTTACCCAATCTCTCTTGTTGAAGTGTTGTTAATCTTTCTTGTGCCGAAGCCATTAATCATCTCCTTTAGGTGTTACACTGTTAACACCTTAAAATATTAAAAAAACATCCATTATAAATGTTTCCTAAATAAGAACATTTATAAAACATAATTCTTTAATTTTAAAAGAGGTGTAATATATTTATGAATGAAGAAGATTTTGTAAGGGATAAGATTGATTCTAATCAAGAAAGTATGATGAGTTCTCTTCAAAGAGAACAAACAGCACAAACACAAAGAAGTATTCTTGAACAACAACAGAACACAGGAATGGTTAAAGAGCAATTAGATTTAGCTCCAGAGATTGAAAGAATTGAAAACTTGTTAAGAGGAAAATATCAAACCACTGATGAGTATGGAAACATTATTTGGGAAGACCCAAAAAACAAACAAGACATTATGTTAACAGAAGAAGGAATACAATTTATTCTTAATTCTATTTCATGGTATTTAAACAAGAATCTTTTGTTATCAAACTATGATGAGGAAACAATCTTGTCAAAGATGGAAGATTATGCAACATCATTATCAGATTTATTATTTATGAGAAGTGAAATATATTTTACAAAACCTTCAACAACATATTGTGAAAAACTATTAGTAAAAAGAATTGATAACATGGTTGAAAAAAGATTATCTAATATGAGAATAAGAGGAATTGAAATTACTGATGAAGATGAAAAAGGAATTAGAAAAAAAGTAATTGAGAGTTTACAACTAGAAAAAGAAATTGAAAAGATAAGTGAAAATGAAATTAAAGATAGGTTAAAAGGATTTGAACATTTGATTAGGGTTATTCAAGATGCTGTTCACTCAACTTACAACAGAAGTTATATGGGTGGAGAAAGAAGAAGTATCAGACAATCAATGCATATAAGTGAAAGCAGAAACCCTGATTTAAAACCAAGACATAATATTTCTATGAACCCTTTTAATTTGTTTAGGAAATAATGGCAGATGATTGGGGAACTATTATTGACCCTGAAACAGATACACTTGGAACATCTAAACAAGAATATTCTTATGAAGTATTAGTTATGTTAAGTATGAAAAAATGTTTGGAAGCTGGAAGTAATGAAATGATGGAAGGATATTTTAATGAAAAAACAGATAGACAAGGAAACATAGTTAGAACTTATGTTCAAGATACAAGACATAAATTTATCAGGTGTGTTAAAATGCTTTTATCTACAATGAAAACTATTTTTGATGAAGATGCAAAAAAAGATGTTGAAAAGATACTTGAAGATTTAGATAAAAAATATGAGGAATTATGTAATGAAGAATTAAAAGAATTTCATAATGCTCCTGCAACAATTAAAAAACAAAGAATGATTAATGGAATAAATCACAGAAAGAACAATTTAAATAAGAGTCTTCCTTTCTATCAAGATTATATTCAAGAAGAAGTTGATGCTTATACAAAATTATATAGTGTATTACATTCACTAGCTTCAAGAGAAGGATTAGGAGAAGAAGCTGTGATGCATGCTTAACATGGCCTTATTAAAAGTACAACAAGCAAGTGAAGGTGAAATATTTTGCAAATGGTTACACCGAAGATTAATTGTAAACAATAAAAATGTTCTTGGTGTTGAACTTGGTGGTACTGGTTCTGGAAAATCATATAGAGATTTAAGAAAGGCACAGCTTTGGTATCAATATCATTTCAAGGAAGATTTTCCTATAAAGAATATTTGTTTTGGTGTTAGTCAAGTTATGGATAGATTAACTTCAAAAGAAATGAGAAGAGGAGAAGTATTAATCTTTGAAGAAGCAGGAGTAGCTTTAGGAGCATTAGATTTTCAAAATAAAGTATCAAAGATGTTTAATTATATTCTACAATCATTTAGAAGTATGAATGTTGCAATATTTTTTAACTTACCTCATCAAGGAATGTTAAACAAGACAGCGAGGACATTATTACATTATTCTTTTGAAAGTAATGGTATTGATTTTGAAAATAAACTAAATAATTGCAAACCAAAGTTCAATCAGGTCGACCAATCAACAGGAAAGATTTATAGAAAATATATGAAGGTAAATAACAATGGAAAGATTACTAAGATTAAAAATTTCTCTTTTTCAATACCTGATGAGTATTTAATTAAAGCTTATGAAGATTATAAGCTTAAATACATAACAGATTTAGCTGATGGATTCCAAACTCACCTTAGGAATGAGGAACAAGAGCTTAAAGATAAGATGGGTCGTCCTACACTTGTAGATAAACAAAAAAGAGTTCATGAATTATTAAAAATAGGTTTAAGAACTAGTGAAATAGCAGAAAAATTAAATATTTTACCTTCAGATGTATCTCATACTAAAAAAGCGATTAAAAAGAAAGGATTTGAAACAAATTTTGAGAGAAACATTAAGGAAATTGAGAAACTTGAAGTCATGAATCAACCCATTTCCACTACAATTTAACTTCTATTTTATCACTACATAATTATATCAAAAAATCACTGCTGTCTAGTGATATTATTAGAATTAAAAACAAATAATGGTAGCTCCTTATTAATAGGAGTGATTAAATAACCAGTGCCTATAAACTTATAGCCATATAGTTCTTCCATTTGCTTTGCTCCATAGACTAAAGGTTCAGATGTACATTCATTTACCACCTCTTTATAATAGGAAAGAGTTCCAATTACCAAAGCCACTACTATAATAAATAGGGAGAAGATTGTAAGCCAATCATACCACTTCATTCTTCTTTTCTTTTTTCTCTAAGTCGCTTGAGGGTTCTTCTAAGCTTATTGATAAACTTTGGTTGATTTTCTCCAACACTGTCAGTAGTTGTTGTCTGAAGTAACTCTCGTCTTTCAGATTCATCAGGTCTTGGTACAACAGGTTCTGTTTCGTCAGAACTTCCATCTGCTGTTTTAATTCCTGTTTCTCTTTTTCGTTCCTCTTCTGGTTCTCTTCTACTTTCATTTTCTTGTCCATCATAATTCTCTATTAATTTCTTAAGTGATTTTTTTCTATACCAATCAAAAATAAATATTAATACTGTTGTAAATACTAAAAGAAATAAAATAGAATATAATATTTCATTAGCCATTTGCATCACTTATTCCTGAACTTCTAGATACTACATTATCTAATGAGGATACAATCTCTCTTTGAGTTTCCATAGTTGTTTGTGATAATTCAACTCCCTTATTAATTACATTCGCTGTTTCAGCCATCTTATCAAACATATACCATCCACCAATCATTAAAATTAAACTCATTAATATTAATCCTCCAATAGCAATAGCAACAACTTTCTCTGCTGTCTTCTTTCTATATCTTGTTTCAATATTCTTTCTAATAGCAACATGCATATATCTCATATCTCTATCAATAGGTTCAATATCAAGCATACCCATCTTTGCATCTAAATCTCCAAGAACACAATTATACCAATAACCATCTTGACCTACTGCAAACCAATATTCATTCTTACCCATCTTTTTTCCATAAGCTGTTCTGTAAGTTTTCTTCTTCCTTAAATATAATATCTCTTCACCACCTTCACCAACCTTAACTAGTCTTGCTCTATCAATAAGTGTTCTTTGAAATCCTTGACCAGAAATATTTTCAAACACAACTATCTTTCTATTGTAAACTTTCCAATTCCAATACATCCAAAAAACTCCACCTCCAACCATAATCAAAGATAATATAACAAGGAAGACAGTAAATACTAAAGTATCACCTGTTCCAAAAAATGTTGGTACATTAATATTTGCTCCCAATACTTCTACCATTCAACTAACCCTCCTGTAAGTTTTTTAATTATTATCTTTGTAACTAAAGAACCAAAAATACTTCCTGTTACAAATCCTAATATAAAAAACATTATTTTTCCTATCATTTCATCACCTTCCTATATTCATCAACACCAAGTTGTTTTAATTGGTCTCCAACCCATAGACCTAATAATATAGCAAGACCAAGACTAGTAAAAGAAACTATTGGATGAGTCATTACATAAAATCCTGCAATCCAAAATAAAAATCCTTCTAATAAAAAACCTGTATTTATTATTCCCTCTCTTGTATTTTTTCTCATTTTTTATATTTCATTCTTTTAGCTTCTTTAATTGCCCATCCAACAAATGCAAATAATAATAAAGCTGTTAATATCAAAAATATCACTCCTACTACTTCTTGATTCATTTTATTTTCTTTTCAACCTCCCTAACATAATCTCTAGTCATATCTATTGCTTTATTCATTTCTTCAAATTCTTTATCTTTATCTTTCATCCAATTATAAATATAGATAAGAGCTGTAAAAACTAAAAGACCTGCAACTCCTAATGAAATTATTAATTGTGTAAAGTTATCATATAATAGAATAAAATATTTTGTTGAAAATATAATTGCTATTATTCCAAAACCAATTATTGCTTTTATTATGTTTCTCATTTTGTTAATTTAGGGGTCACTTAGTGAACGGGTTTTACCTGTCCATTTAATTGTTTATTTTCTTTGTTGATTTCCATTATTTTAACCTGTCCATTAATTTCTCTGGTTTTGGAAGAGCTAAGCTCTTTGTTTTATCATCTTCAACCCATTCTATTACCAATCTCTTTCTCCCATCTTTGTATTTTCCTTTAACTCTATAATATGGTTTCATCTTAATCACAACACCTTAAATTTAACTCTTCTCTATTATGAAATAATTCTCCACAACTTGTGCAAATCAAAGGATATGCTTTACCTGCTTCCTTGCTTACTTCAAATACTCTTCCTCCACATTTTGAACATTTATCTTTCATTTTAATTATAAGTTGGGTGTAGTTATACTCAACACCCATGAGTGTCAAAGGAGGTATCCAATGACTATTAATAATTTAAATTTTATTGTTTGTCTACTTCAACTTTGAAAATCTTTGGTGCATTTTTTCCACCCTTTGCTTCTCCAAGTCCTTTATAAGTTATCTTAACCATCTCACCAATCTTAACAGCAATCATTCTTGAATCCAATACTGCTGAACCCCAAACACTTCTGATACCTTCTGGTGTTTCAATACTATATAACATTGAATTATTTATACCAATGTTATCTTGCTTTTGGGTTAAAATTCCTTCAATGCTATCCCCATCTTTTTCATACTTCCATTCTGTTGGGTCACCAACTTCTTGATATGTCATTTTTTATATACCTCCATTTAATTTAATTAATATGATAACCTCCAAATTTTCTTTCTTGACTTTTTCTAATCTCTGCTGACTTTATTCTTTCTCTTTGTAAAGCAAGTTCATGGAACTTGTCGTTTGTTTCTCTTTCATATTTTAACCTTTGCATCTTTAGTTTATGATAAAATTTTTCAAATTTCTCTTTCATCTTAAACTTTTCTTGTTCAATTTTCAATTCCTCTTTTTTTGTTTTCATTTAGTATTATATTCAAAAGTAAAAACACCATCTTGATTCATCACTCTTGTTATTTCTGTTGAGCCATTGTATTCAAGTTCTTGAATAGCTTCACCCAAAGTTATACCTCTGTTAAATTTTGTTTTATTCATTTTACATCTTAAAAATGTCAAAAAAAAAGAAAGATTAATCTCTTTTTTCTTTTACTGCTAAACTTCCACATTTAGCACAACATATATCTGGAAAAAGTAAATCTCTTGCATCTTCACATTTCCTTAAAAGGAAAGTTGTGTTATCACAATCAAAGCAAATCCACTTTGGACATTTTTCCCACATTTCTATATTTTCTTTAGACATTTTTTTTAACCTCCTATTTTATATTTAATTACCATTTGTTTTCTCCTTAATTTTTAGAACACGGGAAGAAGGAATTCGGATTATGTTCCCTTGTGTTTGAAAAACTACAAGTCCATTACTAATTTCCAACAGAATAACAAATCCTGATATTGTTTGATTGTCGTCATTAAGATAAGAAATAAATACTTTTTTTCCTTTGCCTAAATCCGAATTCCTATTTTTCATTTTTTATTTACCTCCTTTAATTCTTCCCAAAGTTTAAACTTTGTTATTATTTTATCCATTCTTTGAATTACCTCATCAATACTTTTTAATTTAAGTGTATATTTTTTAATACTTAACTTTCTTTTTGTTGATTCTTTTATCTTAATTGATGTATCCATGATTTATTGTGGTATTTACCATTTATAAATGTTTATATTAAATAGTATATACTCCTTTCACTACATAACCATTATAAAATAGTTACTATGTTTTAAATACTATTTATTTTTGTCATAAATTATGGATTGGATAGATTGGATAGGAAAAATTGTTTTTGTCAAGTTAGAGGATGGAACTATTTTTACTTATTCTAAAGTATTAAGTTTTGATGCACCATTTATAACAATCAAAGATAGGGATTTAAAATTAGTTACAATTAATATTTCTGAAATTGAAAGAATAAAGGAGGAAAACAATGATTAGATATTGTGAAAACTGTTATGTACCTTATGATACTGAAAGAAATGGTAATGAATATTTTTGTCCTAAATGTATGGGTCAACAAGTTGAGGTGATTGAAAATGGTTTGGATTAAAGAAAGAGGAGAAGTTTATACTGCTCCTGCTCCAGAAGAAAAGCCAAAAAGAAGAAGAAAAAGCAAAGAAGAAAGAGAAATTGCATCAGATTTGAAAAAAGAAGAAATATTAGATATTCCAGAAGAAGAGGTAAAAGAATTATTACAAGAATCTTATGATTTAATAATTAAGATGTTAAGGAAATATTGTGATTTAAATGAAGACCATTATCCTATCATTGCTTGTTGGATTATTGGAACTTATTTTCATGATAAACTTCCAACCTTTCCTTACTTATTTTTAAATGCTACAAAAGGAAGTGGAAAATCAAGAACACTTAATCTTATAGTAACTTTAAGTAAAGATGGAAAAATGCTTAATTCAATTAGAGAATCTACTTTATTTAGAACAACAGGAACATTAGCTATTGATGAATTTGAACATATTGGAAGAAAAGGAATAGAAGATTTAAGGGAATTATTAAATTCTGCTTATAAAAAAGGAATAAAAGTTATTAGGATGAAAAGGGTTAAAACACCAGAAGGAGATGAACAAATTCCAGAAGAATATACTGTTTATAGACCTTTAATTATGGCGAATATTTGGGGTATGGAATCAGTGCTTGGAGACAGATGTGTCACTCTTGTTCTGGAGAAGAGTGACAAAAAAGAAATCACTGATTTAATTGAGATTTTTGAAGAAGAAGAAGACACCAAAAAAATCAAAAAAAATCTGGATAGGTGTAGTAAGTGTTGTTTTATGTTTTCTACGGAACTATACAAAGAATGGAATAATTATGTCTTAAAAACTCATATTAAAAATTACAACAACACTAACAACACTAACAACACTAACAACACTAACAACACTAACCTATTTGAAAAGGTCAAATTTACAGGAATCAGTGGTAGGGACTTGGAGCTATTCTTCCCTTTGATGATTATTGCTAATCAAATCTCTCAAGACATTTTTACAGAAACAACACTAATTTTACAGAAACAACACCTGTCCAAAAAAGAGGAAGAATTTAACGAAAATAATGACATTGCATTGATTGATTTTATAGCCCAAGAACATGAAAAAAACACCTATGTGTCACTGAAAGAAATCACCCAAAAGTTCATAGATTTCACCCAAACATCAGAAGATTGGTTGAATACAAAATGGATGGGAAGAGCATTAAAAAGATTGAATTTATTTAAAGAAAAAAGAAGAAGAAGTTATGGTGTTGAATTTATATTAAACTATAAGAAAGCACAAAAGAAGATTAAAATGTTTAAAGTAAATTAAAATGATAATAAAAGGTGATTGTATTGAAGAAATGAATAAAATAGAATTTGAGGATAGTTTAAAATGAGACAAAAACCACGAAAAAACTGTATAATTTGCTTAAGAGAGATTCGTAGAAAGAATAATGCTTCAGGTTTAAAAGAAAGAAGAAAAAATAAATCAATAAATTGTTCAAAAAAATGCAGTAGGACTTATAATAGAGTTCAAAATTATGTTAGCTCAAGGTATTATAAGAAATTAAGGAAAAAACTTAAAATTAAAAGGTAGAATCGCCTTATTTAACTATTTCTTAATTAAGATTAAGCCTAATAATATAAAACCCATTAAATCTATCTTTTTTATAAAAATATTTTTGTTTTATAATTTTTAACTTTTCAAAAACAATAAAATCCCTTTCTCTTAAACTATCAAATTTAACCTTTTCTAGCCTTGACTTTTTAGTTTTTTTAAAAAGTAGTTTTCTTTATAAAGGATTGAAAAATATTTGAAAATTTAACAAAGGGATTTTAAAGTGTTTATAAATGGATTTAGGCACTTCACCGACGACAAAACTCTATTAAAATTATATTAAGATTTGTGATTTTATTAATATATGAAATTAA
>CEPZ01021868.1_pt1 | contig 18094 bp, 25 predicted proteins | sample 530461 | NCBI WGS metagenome assembly CEPZ01 (sample SAMEA2620106, study PRJEB7988) | marine metagenome | isolation source: saline water (ENVO:00002010), including | reverse complement strand
AATGCTAAGATTATTTGGGGAGCTCAATTGAGTCCAGAGTTACAAAACTCAGTTCGAACAATGTTAGTAGTTGTAGGAGTTAAATCTCCACAAATTTTTGGTCCGAAGAGAACCATGTCTCATAAAAAACAAGAAGATATGGAAGGAAACTTCGGAATTAAGTTTATAGACTGATGGAATTTGATGAATATCAAAGGAAAACAAAAGAAACTGCAATTTATCCGCGAGACAATCCGATGACAGCTTTAAGTTATGCAACGTTAGGTCTTGTTGGTGAATCTGGAGAAATTGCCAATAAAGTAAAGAAAATTATTCGAGACCAAAAAGGAGATATTAATCAAGAATCCAAGGATAACTTGGGAAAAGAATTGGGAGATGTTTTATGGTATGTTTCTGCTCTTGCTACGGAGTTGGGAGTAAGTTTAAGCTCGGTGGCTAGCGATAATCTCGATAAATTATTCTCTAGAAAAGAACGTGGAACTTTGAGCGGAAGCGGTGATAATCGCTAAGTTCACTGGAAAGCTTTATAAATGAAACTTCTCAGTTTTAGGTATGGTTTCACCTATTCAAATTGACGCACCAGAAATACATATACCAAAGCCAAAAGAATGGCCGGGTTTGATGCAAAGAAAACTTCGAGAGTATAAGCGAGTGCTATCTATTACAAAGAAACCATCTATGGATGAGTTCAAAGCCATCGTAAAAGTAACTGGATTGGGAATGGCAGTCATTGGCCTAATTGGGTTTGTGATTTTCATGATTGTCCAAGGAATGGGAAACTTAGGAATATGACAATATTTACAATAAGAACAGCAATTGGAAGAGAAGAACAAGTAGTTGATTTTCTATCAACTAATGCAGAAAAGTCAGACGGAATTCATGCTATTTTAAGTCCACACGGAGTTGTGGGATATATCTTTATTGAAGCAGACTCAGTTACTGATGTGCAACATATTTCTTATCGAGTTCCTTATGTTCGAGGAGTTTTAACAAAACCAGTTACAATTGATGCTATTGATCACTTGATTGAATTCAAACCAGAAAATGTAGATATTCAACTTGGAGATACTGTCGAAATTATTGGCGGTCCATTCAAAGGTGAACGAGGAAGAGTTACTAGACTTAAGACTGAAAAATCTGAAGTTATTGTTGAGTTGCTTGAGGCAGCTGTACCTATTCCGATAACTTTAAATCTTGACTCAGTAAAAGTCGTTGGTAAGGAGAATCGAGAATAATGGCAGAAACAATTGAATTGCAAGTTAAAGGCGGACAAGCATCTGGCGGTCCACCATTAGGTCCAAAATTAGGACCAACAGGAATTAATATTCAAGACGTAGTCGGAGCAATCAATGAAAAAACTGCTGCGATGAAAGGCATGAGCATTCCAGTCAAAGTTCATATTAATACTGATGATAAATCTTTTGAAATCGAAATCGGAACACCTCCAACTGCAGGTCTAATTCTGAAAGAGCTAGGAATCCAAAAAGGTTCAGGAGCTCCAGGAACAGAATTCGTTGCAGATATGACTATTGAACAAGCACTAAATGTTGCAGATATTAAATTCTCAGGAATTTTAGCAAAGTCTCGTAAAGCAGCTCTGAAAGAAGTTATTGGAGTTTGTAACGCAATGGGAGTTAAAGTCAATGGTGAAGAACCTGATAAAGCTTCTAAACTAATTGGCGAAGGTAAGTGGGATAATTTAATTCCTGCTAAGTAATTTTTTTATTTTCTTTTAAATTTCCTTAGTTCCTTTCTCAGACTTTTCCATGTTGAAAATAATTCTTCTACAGCCTCGGGAATTGGTTGAACTTTAATTTTTGGAACAGGTTTATTTAATTTCTTACTCATTTCTCGCATTTCCTTAATGAATCTAGCAATTGTTTTTGGTAAATGCTCTTTCTGAGCTTTCAATATTTTTGCAGCAGCATAAATTTCTTCAAGAGTAACATTTCCAGATCTTGCTCCAAATGCTGAAAGTATTTCTGAACCCAATCTCTTTTCTTCCTCCTCAAGTTGCTTTGCAATCTCTCCAGAGACGTATGATATTCTAATTACTCCGTCCTGAATTCTTTTTGAACCTAAAAGTTTTATCTGACCGATTTCTTTAGTGTTATCTAAATGAGTTCCTCCACAAGCTTGCGCATCAAAACCTTTAACATGAACAACTCTAACTTCTCCACCCGGAACAAAGCCACCCTGATATAATGTAAATCCAAATCTTTTTTCTGCCAAATCTTTTGATAGGATTTCCTTTTCTACAATAATTTTATCTTGGACTGCTTTATTTGCAACTTTTTCTATTTTCTTAAGTTGTTTACCCGTCAAAGAATCAAAGTGAGTGATATCTAACCGTCCTCTTTCTTCATTTACATCTGAACCCGCTTGCCAAATGTGTTTTCCAAGAACTTTACGTGCTGCACCACCAATTACGTGCGTTGCAGTATGATGCTTCATCGTGTTTGTCCTACGCTCATCATCAATTCTACCAATTACTTCATCACCTTCTTTGAAATCAATATTTTCAACCTCATGCATTATGTAAGGTCCTTGATTAAAAGTATTTACAACACGATTCATGTTTAAGGAACCGCTGTCAAAATTTTGCCCACCACTTGTTGCGTAGAATAACGTCTTATCAAGTATTACATATCGATTATCGATTATCTTGAGAACTTTTGCATCAAATTCTCTTGCACGTTCATCCAACCAGAATAGTTTTGTTGTTTGAGGAATCCCTTCAAAAGTTAGGTCTTTCTCTTCCTCAAGTTTTGGTCCGCTTCGTTTTTCATGTCGTTCTGCAACCTTCATATAGAAATCTGATGGAACCTTTATTTTTCCCTTTGAAGCTTCAGATAATTCTTCAGGAGTAATACCTTGAGAATCATACAATTCTAATAATTTAGTTTCATCAACAGTTGTTTTGATTACCTTTGAAATTATTCTTTTGCTTACGATTTTGGATTGGTTATATTTTCTTTCTTCTGCCTTAAGAATTTCTTGAACTGAATTTACACTTTTTGATAGTTCAGGATATTGAGGTTTTAATTCTTTAGCATGAAGTTCAATAAGTTTGGAATAATCAAGTTTTACATTATACTTGTTTGCGAAGTCCATGCTTCTTCGATAAATACTTCTAAGATTGTAACCCCCTCCGGAATTTGAAGGTAGTGCTCCGTCTGCCAATGCAAACAATAAGGTTCTAGAGTGATCTGCGATTGCGTATAGTGAAGAGATGGGATATATTTCTTCTTTTAATTTGTTTTTAGAATACCCAATTTTTCTTGCAGTACTCGTCCACATTTTTTCTATATCATCAACTTCATCAACATTAAGATTTCCTGAAACTGGAACGAACTTTGTCCATAAATCCATATCTGGTTTTCTCCCAGATTGTTTGTAAAGATACTTCACAGTTTGAGGCATTGTAAGTTCAAAATTTATTGGTTTTCCTGAAGTCAGCCACGGATAACGTTCTTGCCCTGAACCCATATCAAGAACATTTATATCTAAATCTTTGTAACCAGTTGGAGTAACTTTGTAAGTCATGTAAACTTGATTTCCTAATTCGACCCCGCGGGAAAAATATTCTAAAGAAACACCAAGATTTCCTCCACCACCCCATTGATCTTCATGAAATTGAATTTCATTTAACGGAAGTTTTACTCCTTTTGTTAGCCAAGTAATTATGTCTGAAAGATATTTTTCTTTATCATATTTTTCAGGAGATTGAAATGCATGTTGACCAAGATGAAAATGTGTTGAATAATGTCTTCCAGTAATTCCAACATTATCAATATCATTAAATCTTAAAGATGGCTGAGACATTACTAAAGGATTTGCGGGAGGACTAACTACTCCGCCAACCACGAAAGGTTGAAATGCATAAATTGAAGCTTGAGTAAACCACGTATCGTCTCTCCAACGTGCAACAGTCGGATACCTTTTAATTGGAGTGTAACCTAAACTCTTCATTGTTGAAGAAAATTTATTCCAAGTTTCTAAATAACCAATTTTTGACTTTGTTGGAGAATCATTAATAAATGAATAACCTCCACTACATTCTGGTTCGCCGCAAGTTTTTCTAGAAACTGTTGACCAGAAAAAAGTATCGCATTTAGAACATTTAGCTCTATTAAATCCATTATCTTTCAGAACTTGAATGGGATAAAAGTTCTCAGGAGTTTTACTTGCTTGCTTTTTCAAGTCCAGCTTTAATTCTTTCAAGCTCATGAATAATACTAGATAGAGAATTTATTAAGAGTTTGTATTATTTTTTCATTAAACCTTTTTGAAGTTTCAAAATATCATCTTTGCTCAATTTCTTACCTGTTTTCAAAGCTTCTTTAACATCAACCTTCATCTTTGCTTCATTTTTATTGAAGATTTCCATTGCAGATTTCCTTGCACTTTCAGGAAGTTTAGACATGTCTCTTAGAACTCCACCAAGCTTTGCATTCATTATATTTATTTGATCCTTTAGACCATTCAGAACAAGTTTGGAAACATTTCTTTGTCTCTTTATTGTTGTGATTTCCTTAGAAAGTACAGTGAGTCTATCGAAAATTTGACTTGATTCTTTTGCGAGAGTTTGAATTTTATCATGAAAAGAGTCTGCTTCTTTCTTTACTAATTTAGTTCGTTCTTTGACTTGTTCGAATTCGACAGAAGGTTTTTGTGAATCTTGATAATCTTTTATAGTTTTTTTCAAAGACTTAATTTTTTTCATTATATTTTTTTCTTTAGTCATACTGACTGCACCAGTTTGAACTTGGTAGTCTAGTTGTTGAATTTCTGCTAAAAGTTTTTCTTTGTTAATTTTTGGAGATTTATTTCGATTTTTTTTATGTTGAACTTTCAAATGTTTAAGCTTCTTCAAACCTTCACGAACTTCTTTGTTTTTGTTGTTTCGCTGTTTTTTCAAAGAAGATAGTTCTTTTTCAATCTCTTTTTTGCGAGCATTCAAATCGACTGCTTCCTTTATTAATTTGTTTAGAACTCCACCAAGTTTTGTTTTTTCTCTATATTTTTGTTCTTTCTTGCTGCCTAGTTCTCTAAGAGAACCAGTGAGTTCCTTTGCCTGTGTTTTTAATATATTTATATCCATTTGTATCCTCCGTGGTTTGAGGTAATCGGGTTAATACATTATCCGGTTTTAACCGAACAATGCACCAAGACCTTCGGAGACGTCTTCTTCAGAAGCTTCTACTGTTTCTTCTTTTGCTTCTGCTGGACTTTCTTGAGCTGCGTCTGCGCTAGCTGCTGGAGCTGCTGGAGCTGCACTTGCACTTGCCAGTTGAGTTTCTTCAATTACTTTGTTGATATCAACACCTGCAAGAGCTGCGGCAGTTGCCTTAACTCTAGCTTCATCAACGCTTACGCCAGCTGCAGATAAAGTCTTTGTAAGTGCGTCAGCACTAACGTCTTTTCCTGCCTTGTTCAATAACATTGCTGCATATACGTATTCCATTTTTTATTCCTTATCAGATTGATTATCTGAAGATGATTCCTCTTCTTGAGGAGTTTCTGATTCAGCAGTCTCAGCTGCTTCTTGTTTTTCTTCTGTATGCTCTTCTGTTTCAGGAGCATTATCTTTATCTTCTTTTTGGTCTTCTGCTGGAACTTCTCCAACCTTTTCTTTTAGAGTTGAAGCAACAGCGTCAGCCTTTGATAGGACCAATTCTTTAACTTTATCAGCAAGAATTCCTTGCGAGTAAGCAAGTTTCATTGCATCCATTTCTGCATTTTGAAGCATAATTTCTGCTGTTTCTTTGTTAATTAATCCTGTTCCAACTGCAAGTTTCAATGCGTCAATATGTAATGATTTAATTTGAGCGATTACTTCGTCTGAATCTACATCTAATTCAGATCTCATAAAAATTGTACCATCTTCTAATGCGGCGACTAAATTTAGACCAATCTTCATTGGTTTGATATCTAATCTTTCTAGTAATGCTGCAAGTTGTGCTGAAATAATATCACCTTCTTTTGCAACTTCTGAATCTGCTTTGATCTCAATTTTTCCTGCATTAATTCCTGCTTTAATACCGACATCACCAAGTTCTCCAAGAATTGGACCTGGAGCAAAGTTAGTCATTCCTGCTGGAACGATAATATCGAACGGTGCCTCTTGACCACCTTTTGCAGCTGAAGGAGACATGTTAGATTTTAATAATGCCCATAATGAAAATGCATCCAATTCTGAAGTTATAATTGCAGGCATTCCTTTGAAGTGTTGTATAAGCTCTGCTGCTTTGTCTCTTCCTGAACTTTCTAATGCTCTAGACATTAGAGTTTTTCGAGACATAAGAATATCCACTTTTGGGTCGATTTTTTCTTTGATAACTTGAAGTTGTCGTGATGGAAGATCTTTCATGTTAAGAACTGCGACAGTATTTGCACCTTTGATGTTTTCAGCCATGGATTTGATTAAATCTTTCTTCCAACTTGCTGCCTTTGTTTTGTATGCTGTTTCTGCCATTATATATTCACCTTCTTTGACATTGTAGATTTTACGTAAACTTTGCCTAGATTATTTCTTCCGTTTGGTAAGGCGTGTTCAACTGCACCTACAACTTTGATTATGTTTGCTGCCAATTCTTCATCCTTTTGATCTTCATAACCAATAGAACATTGGAATACTGGTGCTTTATTTGCAACCAATCTTACAGTATCTCTTAATTTTGTTACAATAGGTTCTAAGTTTGCCTTTGGTGGAACAATTGCTCCAGCCCTTGGACTTGGCATGCGATTAATTGGACCGAAATATCGACCGAAAACTTGAGCGATTTGTGGCATCATATCTGCTTGAGCTATGAAATAATCAAATTCTCGAGCAAGCTTTTTAATTTCTCTCGGTTTTTTCCATTTTTCGAAATTAGAAGATAAAATAACTTTGTCAGCCGCCTTTGCACCCGCTTCAGATTCGTTACCGACCAAAGCACAAATTTTAGCTTTCTTAGTTTTTCCTGAAGGAAGTCTGACAAATTCTTCAATTTTACCTTGTTTATTCATGTCAATATCTTTCAGAGTAATTATAATATCGATAGATTGTGAGAAATTTCTCTTAGAAGTAATTTTTCTTAATTCTGTTAATGAGTTTTTGATAGATTTTTCATCCATTTCGCTTACGCTCCTACCTAAGTAGTAATATGAGCTAATTATTCGGATTTATAAAGATTGTTATTCGATTAAGGTCTCATTGAGTAACTTAACGAATCTAAGTACTTTGTACCAGATTCAGTAACAACTTTGTAAAATGGCAAATATGTGAGTTTTTTTGCACGAACTTCAAGACCTTTCGATTTTAGAAATTCTACAACCTTGCTTTCAGGAATTTTTGGAGGTCGTTTCTCTCCCTGAAGGTTGAGATATTTAGGTTTTAATATGAAGTTCAGATTCTTTGGATTAAATGAAGCGCTTTTTTCTGAAATTATTTTATTCTCAACATGAATTGAACCTTGTCTAACTAGCGATTTTAGAATACCGTCAACTTCACTGAAACTTAATCCCGATTTTACAAATACTTCAGAAAGCGGAGTTTTAGGTTTCTCCTTAATCAAATTCATAATTTTTTGTTGATTTCCTGAAAGTGCTGGAGCTGAACCACTAAGACTAATTCTTTTTAGTGAACGATTTAGATGAAGTGCACTGAATTTTTCAAGATCAAAAACCAAGTGATAATTGTTTCCTGCCCTTTCACAAATTGTACTTAATACTGGTTTCATTACGAAAGAGACAGATTTGATTGGAGTTTTTTCAATAGTTTCAATTTCTTTCTTTGAAATCCGAGGTTCAAATATACTTAATTGTGAAACTGTTGGTGAAGGTTGAGGTGTGCTTCTTGCAACTGCAGTTTGTTGAGTTTTTGCAGGTACTTGGACTGTTACTTGTCTTCCTTCCTTTGAGAAATCTGCACGTTTTGCTTCAGAAATATCAAATGATTTTGAAGTTCCACCATGTAGAGATTTTCTTACTCGAATGTCCACGAAGATTGGAAAGTCTGTTGCACCAATCACCATCGCTTTTCCAATTGGAAGATTTCTGATTTCGTTTTCTGCCTCAGAAGTTACACCTTCAAAAGAACGAGAAATTGCTGCTAAGTCTGAAGGATTTGTAACTTGTAATGCGATCTGACTGCTACATTGAGATAAAACAGACTTATCAACTCTTGCAGGTCTTTGAGAAATTATACATACGCCAAGACCGAATTTACGACCCTCTGATGCAATTGTTCTTATTATTTTTGATGACTTTGCTTCTCCAAAACCTCGCTCAGGACAATAGTTATGTGCTTCGTCAATAATCAAAAATCCCGGAGGAATTTGTTCCATTTTCCGTTCTTCAAACATATTTGTTAGAAGACTTCTTGCTACAATTTCCTGAAGTTCTTGAGATGCGCCTTTGAAATTTATTATTGTTAATTGTCCTGGTTTGACAATTTCATTAATTGGGGTTGCATTATGACTGAATAGTCCGCTTTGTTCAAGTTGTTGTATCCCTCCAATAAGTCTCCACTTTGCTGTCGATTCTGCAATCTCAAGCTCTTTAATCAATTCGTCAAATTCAAATCTACCTTTCCTTTCTACCAGATCATTTATTACATTGTATAATAATCCTCGCTGGGCATCTGTCGCTTTGAATGGAAGTGTTTCAGTTAATGTGAAAGGATCATTTGGGATCTTTAGACGAATCTGATGTGCATCAATATTTATTGAAGTGTTCACTGCAAATTCCATAAGTTTGTCACCGTATGCCTTTGCCTGAATACCATAATGCTCGAAATAATCTGTTTCTTTTTTGTTGTTATTTGGACTTTTTATTGAAGAATATTCTCCGTGAGGATCAATAATTACAACCGGAACGCCCATGTCTAAAATTTCTTCAAGAATTACTCCAACAGCATAAGATTTACCTGCTCCAGATTTTGCTAAAACTGCCAAATGTTTTGTAATCAGTTTTTTTGGATCAAGAAATGCCTTTATTGCCTTTCCTTGAAGGCGACCCAAATATACACCATTCATTCTCAAATCTAATATGCTCTTAATTAGATTATCTTCAGCTATAGATACTTCAGTTCCTGGAGCGAAAGGCGTTCTTGGTTGTCGTAAAAATCCTCGTTCAGTTCTGTGACCAATAATTGCACAACTTGCATAAGTCATATTATCTACTTTCTCAACTTCCACGACCTGATTTAAAACCGGACCAACTTCTGGATGATTAACTTCAACATAATCCCATTTATTTACGAGACTTTTTACTAAGAATTTGAAACTTGTAGTTGATGTTCTACCTGAAACGGTGCCAATGGCTTCCATGTGTAATTTTTTTAATAGTTATATAAAAGCGTGTGTATGGAAAATTGGTTATTTATAGTACAAACAGTTTAATAATCTTAAAATAATATTTTTACATGATTAAAGTATTGGTCTTTGATTTTTCCGGAGTATTATATGGTTCAAGATTTGAAATGCTTACAAAATCACTTATTGATATCGTGCCCGGACTTGAAAGTGATAAGATTATTGAAACGTTTTATAACAAATACAACGATTATAAATCGGGAAACCTAACTGAGTCAACTTTTTGGAATGAGGTTTTTTCAATACTTGAAGTTCCTCGAGATAAGATTTCAAAGATAACCAAGATAGTTTTCGACAAAGGGATTTTTACTGAAAATAAATATTTACTTTCGCAGATTGAAAGACTTTCTAAAAACTATAAGATTGCAGTCTTATCAAATAGTTCAAGAGAAATGGAATGGGTTCTTAATGATTCAGAATATCATAAGTTTTTTGATGAATTTTTCTGGAGCCACAATTTTGGAGCACGCAAACCTGCTGAAAAATTCTATAATGCGGTTGTAGAGAAATACAAAGTAAAACCTTCTGAGATTTTATTTTTTGATGATAAAGTAAGAAATACTTCTGCAGCAAATGAACTCGGTTGGAATACAGTAATATTTACTCCAGAAATTTATAAAAGTGAAGAATTATTTTTGAATGAATTAGAAAAGTTTGAAATTAAATCCAGTTAACTTCAACTTGATCGGTTCGCCATTTTCCATCAACTTCCGTGTCTGAAATCTCTTGTCTTTTTCCGGCGCCGTATTCAATAATTCCTTGCCAGGCAATCATTGCTCCTTGATCTCCTGAAAGCGCTCTCGGACACACTTCAAATTTTACTCCTCGTGATTTACACATTGTTTCAAGCATTTTTTTTAGTCTTTTATTTGCAGCGACACCCCCAGTTAAGAGTACTTCATTTTTACCAATGTGTGCTACAGCTCTTTCTGTTGCCTCAGTTAACATTGCGAAAACAGTTTCCTGTGTTGAGAATGCTAAATCTTCATTTGAATGTTTTCCACTTTCAACTAACTGTCTTAATTTTGTTTGAACTCCTGAGAAAGAAAAATCCATTCCCTTGATGCTGTAAGGAAGTTCAATGTAATTTTTTCCGCTGGATGCTAATTTTTCAATTGCTGGCCCGCCAGGGAAACCTGTTCCCATAAATCTTCCAACTGTATCTAAGAATTTCCCAACACCAATATCAAGAGTCTCTCCGAAAACACGATATCTGTTTCCAGCATAAGCAATAATTTGAGTATTTGCTCCAGAAACATAAAGTGTGACTGGATCCTTTAATTTGGTTTTTTGTTTTCCTATTTCAATGTGAGCAACACAATGATTTACTCCAACTAAAGGTATGTTCAAAAGTTTTGACAATGTCCTTGCGGTTACTGCTCCCGTTCTCAAAGTTTGCCCCAATCCCGGTCCTTGAGAAAATGCAATTAACTCAATGTCAGAAAGTTTTAGTTTTGCTTCGTTTAGAGCGGCCTTGATTAATTCGTCGCAAAGTAGAATGTGATGGTTGGTTGCTTTGATTGGGTGTATCCCGCCTTTCTCGGTAGTGTACATGCTATGTTGGTTTGCTAACACCGTTCCCTTATCATTTACAATACCAATCCCAAAAGTGTGAGCTGTTGATTCAATTCCTAAGCATATCATATTAATATTAACTAAACTAAATTTATAAAATAAGCGGCAAAATTAATGTAACATCACCTTCAACAGTAATGTGACTTGCTTCTTTCTTTACTTTACCCCACGAAATTGCTTCCCTTGTTTGTGCGCCACTTAGAGAACCATCATATTCTACAGCAGTACTTACTTGAACAGCGTAATCTAATCCATCTCTGAATTGATTAAACCAAATAACGTGATGTTTTGAAATTCCACCACCAAGCATTATTGCTCCAGCTTTCTTTGCTCCAGTTACTCTAACGTAAAAATCTTGATCGTCTTCAAATAAATTTAATTTAAAGTCTTTGTTCATTTGCCAATAATTCCAAAGTTGTGCCCCCCACGCTCCGTCAAGAGGTCCAGGCAAATAAACAGGAATTTTGTTTTTCCAAGCCCAGTAGATTATCGTATCTTCTGCGCCCTTTTCATTTTGGATTGCTTCTCCGAAAGCCCAAATCAATTCGTGAACTGACCACTCCTTTCTTTCTGAGTGAAGCTTTTTGATTATTGGTTGTAAATTGTCTTCAAGAATTTCACCATAACATTCATTTGGAACTAGAACATTTCCAAGTCTGTTGATTCCCTTCTTATGTAATTCTTTGTCGTCCATCATGAATGAACCTTGGTAATAATCTTTCCACAATCTTGCTAAATCGTGATCAAGTGTTCCGCAAGTTGTCATAATTGCGTCAACTTTTTTGTTCTTAACTAAATCTCGAATTAATCCTCTTGTTCCTGTTGAAACAATACATGCTGGATGACTTAAAATTTTAAAACAATCCTTGTCAGATTGCATGTTTTTGATTATCTTTGCAGCCTTTGCAACTTTTGATGCTGAGAATCCGCCCGCCTCAGAAAACTGATTAATTAACTCTTTGATAGTCGTGTTCTCAGTTATGTTTAAATCGTTGACAGCTTTCATAATTTTTTATTCAGAAGGTTTTTCTTCTTGTTTTTGATTATCGGATTCAGTGTGTCCAGTTGCACCACAATGTTTTCTGTCTTTGTGTACTGCCATAAACAAACCATTGTCTTTTGGCGATCGAGGATTCTTTCGGATTAGTTGTCCGTCCTTGACTTCGTAAAGTTTCCATCTTTGATATGCTGGTTTCTTTTCGTCTGCCATTATTCAGTTGATTCCTCTTCTTTTGTTTCTTCAGTTTCTGTAGCTTCAGCCACTTCTTCCGTGGATGTTTCTTCAGCAGGAGTTTCCTCCACTGGCGCTTCAGCTTCAGCCTTTTTTTCCTTAGCTTCTTCAACAGCTTTCTTTTCAGCTTCAAATGCTTTTTCTCTACGTGCTGCAAAGTGCTTGTTTTCAATTCTTGAAATTACTTCTGCATTGTCGTAGATATAGAATTTTGCTAAGCTTTTGTTTGCTCCGAATTCAGTTTTCATTTTCTTCAGAACAATTTGTTCAGCCGGTGATTTGAATTTAACTGACATGAATTTGTATAATTCTGCACGAGAAGGAGTTTGTGCATTATTGTGATCAATTTCTAGATTGATCTCTTTACGTGAGAATAATTTATTTTCTGTTTCTTGTAATACTTTTGTTTTCATTATCTTAATCCATATTCTCCAGGTTTGGAGATTTTAGCTTTTTTAGCTATTTCTGATTCTTCAGGATGAAACACAACCAATCTACCTTTCCAAGTTTCTGATTCTTTCAATCCCTTTGCAATTATTGGTAATTTTTTCTTTGCCATTTTTTAGTTAACTTTAGACTCAACTTTTCTGATTTCATCAAGCCACTCTGATTTTCCAAGATATGGTTGACGCATAGTCATACCAATTTTTGGTTCTTGTGTGTTTTTGATGCTCACAGCAATGATTCTTGCCCGGACTTTGTCCTTGACTTTTAGTACCTTCTTTGAGTCTTTTCCAAGAAGAGTACCTTCTTTGCTGAATGATACAAAGTCGTCCATTGTTTGTGAAATGTGAATCATTCCTTCGAATGGTCCAAAGTCAACAAACGCTCCGAACTTTGCGATGTCTTTAATCTCACCTTCAATAAGATCATTTGTTTCAGGTAAATAGTGAACAACGTTGAATGTTACGTTGTGGAATGCTGCTCCATCACCATGAATTATGATTCCATCTTCAATATTTTTTATTGATTGGATTGCAATTACTCGTCCAAGTTGGTCAATTACTCTATTTTCGTAATTTCGTCTAAGTTCTTCAGTTACAACTTTCTTTAAGTCTTCACTGAATCGACTTGGATCAACTCTGACAACGCCTTCGACTGCGGATTTGTAATACATTGTAGTTTTGATGTGATTGGTAGCTTTTTAAACGTTTCTAATCAGTTTTTTGCTAATCGTGAATATCTGTACAGATTCAGCCTTTAGACGCTTTTTGAGTATCTTGTCATTAGTAAGCACTGAAAAGTTCTTAGCCACCGCAAATTCTAATATTTTGTCATCTGGATGACCTTTTCCTAGATGAATTGTATCCACTTTTGAGAATTTAATTATTTGAATTGCCAATTTTGCTGCATTTTTATCAGCACCTTTTTGTTTTTTATCAGTTTGAATAAATTCCAATTCCTTTAGGACTTCATTTGGAATTATAATTTTTGTAAAACCCATCTTTTTGAGTTCTGTGATTACATCCACCTTTTCCTTTGCAGCATAGATTAATGAATTCGTATCAATTACGATTTGCATGAGTATAATTTTCGAATGCCTTATTAAAACGTATTGATATGACTCGTTATGTTGAAAGCAATTAAGGCAAAAAAATTGTATGATAAGACTGCAAAGTTGTATAATCTTCGATACAGAAGAACTCAATTTGAGAAATATAAAATTGCACTTCATGATCAATTACTTGACGGGGAAATTCTAGATCTTGGTTCAGGTACGGGATTATTATCAAAATTTTTAGGAAAGAAAATTCATCAAGTTGATGTTTCAAAAGGAATGCTTTTGTTGAGTCGCGGTAGAAGAGTCCAGGCAGATATTGCGAAGTTACCCTTTAGAGCAAATAAATTTGATTATGTTTTGAGTTTTTCTGCTTTGATGAATGCGGAAAATCCTGAATCAGCGGTAAAAGAAGTTAAACGAGTTTTGAAACCTGGCGGAACATTTATTGTTACGTATTTGAAAAGTTTCGATTTTACTGATATGCTAAAGAGACATTTCAAATTAATTGATTCTCGTGATTGTGGAGAAGATGTTTGCTTTATACTGAAGAATTAAACTCGAACAAATAATTTGTATCGATCACCGTCTTCAAGTTCAAATAGAATTCGATCTATGATTGCTTTCTTTGGATTTGGAACTGCTTTTACTCTTTCTTTAATCTCTTCAAAAGATTTGAAAGGTTCAATTGTTCTTTGTTCTAATATTTCTCTAGAGTGCCGTTTACCTATTCCTGGAAGCAATTCAAGTTGATGCGATCTCAAAGAAATTGGACCAGAGTTGTTATAGAAATTTAGATATTTCTCTTCGTTTTCTGAAACTAATTTTTCAACTATAAAGTTCAATTCTCTTTTTGCTGTTTGAGTTAGTTTAACTGTTTGTAATGCACCTTTAATATATGCGATATCTGGACGATCATCATCGCCAATATAAACTTCGTCGTGAGGTTTGAAACTCTTTTCAGGTTTTGAAACTAATTCTAAAAGTACGAAATGATCTTTTCCAAGTGCCTGAATTATTGGCTCTTTTTGGTGAAAAGGTCTAGAATCTGAAGAATAACCGTTCTTGAGAAAATCGAGTACTATTGCATGTTCTTCCTTTGCTCTCCGTGGTCTTTCTTGATTCATTTCGAATTTCTCCTATTGTTTTCATTGGGCTTTTATGATGTCAAGAATCTTTTTTAGATTCTCTTTTGTGACTGTGATTTGTTTTCCAGCAAATACAGTGTTCAATTCACCGTCATTTTTTGGTAACATGTTTGCAATTTCAACAGCTGCCTCTTCAGTCATTCGAGGAATGTCTGCTGATCTAAGCTCCTTAACTAACTTAGTTGCTGAAGCTTTATCAAGTTTGTTAAACCGTGTTGCAAAGTCCTTTATCTTTTGCTGACTTCCACTTAATTCACCTTTCTTTTCTAAGGAGTCAAGTGTTTCTTTGACTTCAGCAATAGTCAATGGTGTTTTGCTTATGATTTGTACTTCCATTTTATTTTTGTCTTACCAAATGTACTGCTCGTGCAATAACTTTCTTAGGTTTATTACCGTGCTTGATTTGTAGTAAGTATGAGTTTGTTCCTTCTTTTGATAGGATTTTTCCAATCAAGTTTCGGAATCTTGGATGTGGCATTCCCTTTTGGACTGCCGGTTCTTGGATTATTCTGACTTTTTCTCCAACTTCAAATTTTCTCAATAGTCGTGAGATAGTCACTTTTCCGTGCGTTCCTGCACTTTTTCTTAGCTTGCTTCTGGTTCCTGAACGAAATCCGCCCTTTCTGCCAGTTCCTGCTCCTGCCATAATTTATTCTACGTTAGTGTGTTTTTAAAGGTTTCGAGAAGTATTTATACTCTAATTATTTTTTCTTCACCATCACGTATCACAAAATAATTCATTTTTGTAATACATTTTAAACCATGGACTTCCCCCTTTTCAATAAATATTACAGAAGGTTTACTTGTAACAATTAACTCTTTTTTTGCGCCCAATTGAAGTTCAAATTTGCCTGAGTCAAAGATTAGCCACTCATTTGCATTCGGATGATAATGTGGTTTTACAATATGTCCTTTACTAAAGCTATGTTTTATGATTCTATATTTATTATTTTTAGTTAGAATATTTTCAATTGCAGATTCTATCGAATTATATTTTTTAATTTTTTTCATCTTCCAATTTAATTTTTGCATAATAATTTTTATCCAGAGTTATTTCATAAAATTCTAAAATAGATTCAGATGAGAAACGAGGATGAAATCGTTCCGAAATCCATTTGTAAGTTCCTAATTCAGTAATTTGATCCATAGTTCGTTCTTGATCACCGAAATAATGAATAATTCCAATATAATTTTGAATAGAATCTGAACGCTTATAAGCATTTGGAACTACACTATCAAGTAAATGATCCATAGAGACAATATCTTCTCCATTAATTCTAGATGGAGATTTCAATATTTTTGCATCAAGATGCTCTGTAGGCTGTCCATCTAAATGACCCAAACTAAGATGCAAATCTATTACGTGGTATTGTTCTGGATTATCGGGATCATTTACATAAAGTTCAATAGGTTCATTATATTGTGGAGGATATGTTTTCTGATTAACAACAGTTCTTAACCATATATCTTCCAAGTCACCTCTACTTATTTCGTATGTATTTACCATAATTCACCATAAAACGGAAGATTTATATATATTATTCATAAATATCCTAATTATGAGTGAAAAAAACACCAATATTTACGGAAATTTAAGGATGGATAATAAAGATATAGAAATAATCAAGATAATGGAAAATGATGCAAGAATATCTATACTTGAACTTTCAAAGCGTGTAAAATTATCTCACGATACAGTTAGATACAGATTGAACAAATTAATCAAACAAGGAATAATTGAAAAATTCATTGTAAGAGTAAATAAGAAAAAGCTTGGTTATAATTTGTATGCAGTAATTATGATTTCCCTATGGAACTACAGTCAGAATGAATGGGATAATTTTCTTAAATTTTTAATGGAGAATCCAAAAATTGTTGCTATAGAAAAAGTTAGCGGAGATTATGATTTGAAAATTGCTTTCTGGGCAAAAGATTCTGAAGAAATGGATCAAGTTGCACACTCAATCAAGATAAGTTACCCTAAAATAATTAAGAATTGGCACAGTTTCATATTTACAAAATTGTATAAGTGGAAGGAATTGCCCTTCTAAAACATTCCAGGCATTTTTGGCATGCCTTTCTTTCCCATTAATTTTTGCATTCTTGCAAACTTCTTAGATTGCCCTGAGAATGATTTCATCATTTTCTTCATTTGCTTGTATTGTTTGATTAGATCTCGCATTTCTGTTTCGTCTCTACCTGAACCTTTTACAATTCTTTGGATTCGAGATTCATTCATTAAAGAAGGATCATCTTTTTCTTGTACAGTCATTGAATCCATTAAATATTTCCAAATTTTCATGTTTTCTTCTTGTTCTTTTAATTGATGTTTTGGAATATTCATTTTTCCCATTCCCGGGATCATATTTGTGACTTGTCCAAGAGGTCCCATTTTTTTCAGAGCCTCCATTTGATTGTACAAATCAGTGAAAGAAATATCTCCTTTCATAATATTTTTTGCAGTTTTTTCTGCAGTTTCTTGATCAATTGCTTCACCAGCTTTTTCTAAAAGAGTTTCAAGATCTCCCATTCCCAAAATTCTAGAAACGAAATTTTTTGGTTTAAATTCTTCAATTGCATCAAGTTTTTCTCCAACTCCAATGAAATTTACTTTTGCTTTTGTTGCTGCAGCTGCTGAAAGAGCGCCACCACCTTTTGCAGTACCGTCAAGTTTTGTAACGATAACACCAGTTACTCCAACTGCTTTATGGAACGACTCTGCTGTTTTTTGAGCTGCTTGACCAATGTCTCCAGATAAAACTAAAAGTTTAGTTTGAGCTTGAACTGCTTTGTCAATAGATTCAATTTCTTTTGTCAGTTCGTCATTCAATGCATCTCGACCTGCTGTGTCTATGATTACTAATTCATATTTTTCCAAGTCCTTTTTTACTGCGTTGTAAATTTTTACTGGATTTCTTTCTTTTGCATTACCGTAAAAATCAACTTTCAAAACATCAGCCAATTGTTTCAATTGAGCATAAGCTGCCGGTCTCCAAGTGTCTGTTTGAACAAGTGCGATTTTCTTTCCCCGCTTCTTATATAATTTTGCAAGTTTTCCTGCAGTAGTAGTTTTACCTGAACCGAATAGTCCAACTAACATAATTTTTGTTGGCTTTAGTTCAGTTGGAATTTCTTCGAATTCCTTTCCTAAAAGATTAGTTAATTCTTCATAAACAATGTTGACTGTGTGTTCTCTTGCAGTTAGTCCACCAGCTACTTTTTCCTTAAGTGCTCGTTTTTCAATATTTTTTGCTATATCTCGAGCAAGTTCAATTGAAACGTC
>CEPZ01082880.1_pt1 | contig 18111 bp, 18 predicted proteins | sample 530461 | NCBI WGS metagenome assembly CEPZ01 (sample SAMEA2620106, study PRJEB7988) | marine metagenome | isolation source: saline water (ENVO:00002010), including | reverse complement strand
TTGGCATCAATCTGGGCTTGAACATACCACTTCCAATTGGAAGGTGTTTGTGTAGGCATTCCTGTCGCGTTTGCGCGTGCTTCCATCATATTGTGTTCCGCCTTCATCCACTGCGGGGGAGCACGAGCGCCGGCAGTCGTCATCTTGCGTTAAGGTTGACTTTACTGCAGCTCACATTACATTTTAGTTGACATGGGATTCGAGGTCTACGATTTTCCTCTCGGAGATCTTAAAGTTAGACGGGCCTATGTGAGTCTTTCCCGCGCCGCGCCGCTCTCAATTGGGAAACTCAAAGTAGTTGGCGGGACTCTCTACGACGCCCAGGATTCGGCTCAAGTCAAGACTATGTGGCGCATAATTTATACAGTTGGAATATATAAGGAGAAAAGATCGACATCTCCTATTGTTCCGGGCGCTACTGAGACTTGGGCGCTCTTCACGTCAGGCCTCCCAGTGGGGGAGAGTCTCTTTCACCTGGCATACGCGGACTATAAGCGGAAACTTATTCTACGCGACATTGAGTACAATACGATGGAGATATAAACAATTTACACCTCCCCAAAGCGTGCCATTAATTCTTGCATGCGTTGGACACACACTTTAGAGCTGTCGGCCAATTCGGGATTGCCAAAGTACCGCTTAAGCGAATCCCACGATTCGGCTTCCAGCTTCTTGCCATTGGAGAACATTCCAGCTAATGTACCTATATGTAAAAGCCACGCATGTGAAGACGTTTGTTGCACACTTTCGGCACACTCCATGGCTTCTTGAGCTTTTTGGAGTTCCTCGGGGGCGTAATTATCGGACTCTCGAAGCTTCGCGATGCAACTTGTTAACGCATCGACCGCCAACTGACTGTCTAGGATCTGATTATGGAAGCTGCAATGCTCATGCTCGGCGCACACTAATTTAGCAACTTCTTGACACAATAGTAAGTGGTGATCTAGCGGGCTTTTCTCTGCAAGTTTGGTATCCTTCACCACAACTTGGCAGCGCGCGAATTGACGCTCCACCAACACCATGGGATCCGTAGCTTCCGTCATGGCAGCCAGTCGATGGAATGAAGCCTTAGATAATTATATCTCTTCGGTCGAGTGTAAGGAAGCGGCAATCGACTTGCGCGCGTATCTCGGCGCCGCCCGCGAAGCATTCAATAATGCGCAACACGGAATTGCCCATGTCCAGCTCCGAGCAGCGCTGGCGATTCTCGTTTATCATGGAAAGGAAACTACACAAGAAATTGTTAAGACATTGGTTGATAGGAATACAAAGACTGCTCCGGAGCCAATAGAGACTCTAGTGGCTGGCCCATTAGTGAACGGCAACTGGACTAATCCCGACCTACTCTTTGAACTCTGGAAGAAGCTTGATTACGGCCAACGCACGCGTATGGTTCAAATTTGTTATGGAGTGACAGCTGATGAGGACCGTGACAGTTCAGCGGACTGGGTAGATAATTTAGTGATGAATGCCTCATTCACGGAATTCTACGATGCTTTATTACCGCGTCAACGAGCGACGTATCGTTCAGCGGTCTTTTCGATTCTGAAGGTCCCAGATCCTTCTCATGCCGAAGATTACTCCAGCTCATCCGATTGAGCTGGGTAGCGGGATGGCTTGAGTTTGCGATCGGGACTCGCTAGTTCGGTAAATTGAAAGGCCATCTTCGAGTTAGTTTTAGGGTCGCACATAGTTACCATATAATTAAGTTCGTCTGGAATTTCCCCATCACAAAGTGTTTCGTATTGTTGAGTTAGTTCAATTGATGTACTGTCAGAGCGTTGAAGAGAACTAATTGGAACTGCTGCACGCCCTTTCGGAGATTGTGGGCGGGCACCACTCTGAGCTATTGTTGTCGTCGCACTCGTCCCAGGAACGTCGGTGGCGTCGCGCGAGTCTTCGGGAGTTGCCATATTGTTCGCCTATTTTCTTGCTGAGTTGGTAAAATAAAGTGTGGAACAATCGACCTGAATTTCGTTGAACTTCTGCAATAACATGCACGCGACGCAGCTGGTGGGGATAGGCTGTAAGGAATTGCTGCCCCCGGCGCCCCCAATGTTCGAGAACATGTGAGATGAACAGGCCGTAACTCCAAAAATTCTTACGGTTTGCAGCTGTGTGGGACATTTTTCGTAAATCTTGTTTGAGATTCGTAAACAAGTCCAAGGCACTTACAAAGATGCGTAGCATTTCTGCTTTTTCCTCAGATGTGAATACTGGCAAATCAGACTGTCCCGGACAATAGCAGCGCATAAAGTAAGAAATATTATAGTAGTAGGTACTTATATTTAGTGCTCCACTGTCTACGGGATACTTGAGTAATTCAAACCAAAAAGTGAAGCTACGGAGTCGACGCATCGCTTCTTCATTGGTATCGGGCGGCCTCAACAATCCTCGTACCTGCAACCTTCTTTCCACTTCGGTAACTACTGGATCGGGCAAGTGAGGTATTTGTACTCCAGTAAGTCTACCCAACCAGTTAGTTAAATGAGAAACGGGGAGATAGACACTTCGAGGTCTGGCATTCGTTTGAGCCGAGCAAAAGGTATCGCGTAGCCCGGTAGCTCCACCGATAGGGGGCGGTTCGCTCATCTGAAATATTTCTTCACACTCTCCACACATTTTAAGACCAACGCGTCGGTCAATGAGCTTAAGCGAGCCCCTAGATCCGCATTTCTCGCAGACGGTGAGAAAGCCTGAGATGAGATGGGGAGTATTACGCTCTTTGATGCGCTGTTCCAATTCCAGGGTCATCCGGCTATTTTTTGTTCCATATTCTTCGATGAAGTCCATGTTCCGTAAGATAAAGTTCGTTCGGGCCGTATTATCTTGAAAGCTTCCGAACACGGCATCGAACGAAGTGTTGTCAGTCATATTGTTCGTGCGCGGTATATTAGTCGCTCGCCACGCGCGACCGCCAGTCACTAACACTATTGTATGACTAAATGTACGCCGTCATTATGACCGATAGTTACGTAAATCTTTCCAAAATGCATGTGGCGCGGGGATTTGTCAAGAATTATCTAGGCAAGCCCATTGCCGGCGCTCCCCACGCGCTTCTCGAAGCTCGGCACTTAACCGAAAACGCCGAAGGCCTACCATACTCGTGGCCCGACGCCTTGGAACTCGATACGAGAATCTCCGAGGTCTATTACGATAACATAGGACTGCGTAGCTGCGATTTCGTAGTCCCTACCTGCGAAGTTCGTAACCGGGTCTTCCAGGTCGCACATGTATCGCTCTGCATCGACCTCGACGAACTCTTCAAGGCGCGCGATACCCTCAATTATCGTACCTGTCCCGTCAACTCGCTGCACTATAGAGAAAATTCACTAAGAACTGTGCGAGAAACTTCCGATCGTATCGTTCGTACCTGGCTCTTGCCAGACAAGAAATACTTTGGAGGACTTCTGGTGGACTGGGAGAGTCCGATGCTAAACTACAGACGTTGTCATGCAAAGATGTATAACCGCTCCCCGTGTCTTCAAATTCATTGCCAAATGAATCAAGCTGACGCATATGCCTCCTACCGCTCGCTTAAAGACATTCTTTTGAAGCTCGATGACGGGCGCTACACTGCGGAGTTTGCCACGTCGCGCGACATTATACCACAGGATTTTAGATGTGTGTTGGAGAATTCTCGGATAGATTTGAATCGTGTTGTTAACCATATTGATGATTTAGTTACTATTATGCGTACGGATGCTCAAACGCTAAGAGACAATGTTCATACAATTTTTCCGCTCATTGACGCTGTATCCAAGGGCCATGCTCGCATCATTATAAGGTTCAAAATGAAGTGCGGAAATAAGGCTACTGCTACTATTTGCTCGACTGGGCGTGGATATATGTCTTCTACGCATCCAGGCGCGAGAGTATTTGCCTACATCGGGCTGCTACACCTCATGGACCTTTACTCCGAGTTTTTCGCTCCACGAGCGTCCATGTTGAAGTCTACTGATGAGATGGCTGCGTCGGAACAACCAAGTGATGCTTCGAAATTCCCGAACTCTTCGTCGTCGTCTTCCGCTTCACATGCTTCGTCTTCGAAACACCCTTCTTCTTCTTCGTCGCCGCCGACTTCCGCCCACAAGCGCCCACGGATTGGCAAACACGCGCAAACTCGGCCTTCGACACCGGTTGAGGGCTGCGCTTCAGTAGCTGTTGAATCGAACGCTCCAGGTCCCGCGGAAGCTCTCCTTTCCCCAGATGTTTCCGCAGCTTCTTCACTACAGGAGCGCTCAGAACCAGCTCGTTCGGATGCAAACTGAATAATGAGGTGTTATTACCAGTATAGCCCCCGGTGCGCATTGTTAAGGGTGGTGAGAACGACGGCCTTAACCAATTAAACAACCACGCGAACAACATTATACACTATTACTCTGACACACATGCAATTCATACACAACAAAAGCAGCGCAATACACATGCGACTCCTACTTACAGAAGTGTTATCGAGTCGGGCGACCCTCTCATTTTAGGGGCGCGCTTCCGGGCCCCCGGACACTCCTGCGATATGCTACGAAATCCTACGATAATCCTACGATGTCGGAGACCAACTCGTACGATGTCGGAGCGTCGGAGAAAGAGGCCAACTGTGATGAGGGCTTAAACAATACAATAAGTGAGGAACCTCTTCCTTCTAAAGAAAGCGCAGATACCGTTGCGATTCCGACCCGCGAGCCTGAGCAACCGCCGAAAAAGTATAGAACCCCTAAGCAAATAGCCGCATATGAACGAATGAATAAGGCGCGAAAAGATAATGTGGAAAGACGTCGAATTGAACGCCGTAATAATAAGAATGCCAATATTCGGTCAGCCCGCGGGCTTGAGAATAAGGAGATGGAGACTCTTAAGTCAGTCCTGGATCCTTTTATAAGTTTAGCTCATTACCAAAATGAATGTATTGAAGATCTTCAGCGTACTCGTCGAGTAGCCAGGAAGCCGAGCCGTCGGCTTGTACGAGATGTCGATGAGAGCTTGCCTGAGTATGATGGGGAGAGTGATACGGAGGAAGAGACTGACGACGACGAAATTGCTAAACTGGAGAAAACAAAATCTACCCCCAAGAAAGGGGCGAAACCTCCGGCACCTACTACGGCTGGTCCTATCCAGCGGCCGGCTACCCCGCCGCCGCAGACCGAAGCGCCGGTACCTAATAGCCAGGCGAAGCGTATGTTCTCGTACATGGCTTCATTAGGCTACTAATTATAAAGAATGTCTCGACCTATTGAACTCATTCCCTTCTCGGGAGAGGAAAGTCCTATCAGCGTCGAGCCGCCCTTGCATCGCACGTCATTTTTCACTATATTGAGTGGACCGCCTGGAAGTGGCAAGACATCGACTGCACTCAACTTGCTCATTCAAAACTGGGCCTACAGAGGAAAGTACGATTATGTCTTTATTGTGAGTCCGAGCCTGCCGAGTTTTCCACAGGAGTTGATTGCGGGAATCCCGGAGGACCAAATCTACACGGAGCTAGATGATAATGTACTGAAAGAGATACTTACAAAAATTCGTAGCGAAGAATTCTCTGGAAAGAAAGTTTTGATCCTACTCGATGATGTAGTAACAGAGATTGGGAGACGCGGACACAACGACGAACTTATTCGGCTGATTCTTAACCGACGACATCTCACTACCCACCCCGGAGGACCTAGAGGCGGGTTTGTGAGCGTAATAATTGCTACACAAAAGTACAATATGATCCCTAAAAGGCTTAGGATCAATGCTACATCTACATGGATGTTTCCTACTCAGTCGGCAGCAGAGAAGCGCAATTTTCGCGAAGACCTGACGGAGTCGCTCTCGAAACAGGGGTTCGAAGACGCGACACAGCAGGCGTGGTGGAATCCTCACGCTCCCTTAATTCAACTAGCCAACGGAGACTGGTGGGCTACACGCGCAGGATCTCCGGGGGCACTCGATTTCTATCCGCTTTACTCCGACATGATCAGATATGGCGAACATCGAGACCCCGCCATTATACGGGAAGAAGACGACGACGAATTTTTAGAGAGACTCTTGGGTAGCCCTAATCCAATTAGGTCTAAACGCCCTCGTAGTCGGCGGCGTCGATAAAAAGATATGGCTCCCGAGCGTCGTCAACGGATACGCGAAGCCGTCCCTATTTTCATACCGCCAACACCCCCTGAGATCCCGGACTTGGTGGGAGACGAAGGCGCGCAAAGTATTGCCGGATTTCAACGGGGCAAGAATCAGAGAGGTATTTTTATCAACAGCCGTAGCTACAAAGATGACCAGGATCCAACGAACACTAACCTGGATATACAATTGGAAGAGCCACTTAGTGTTTCGTCCATGGAGGAGATCAAGGCGAGTGTGGGCACGTTGACTATTCCAGCCGCATTCTACCAAGTATGTGATGATTTTAGGAACCGCTATTTCTGTGTTCGATATACGGGATTTCCTAATGCTGGTGGCCCCGCCACAACGGAGATTGTCCGCTTCGATTTGGGTGAAGGAAACTTTGATCTCAAGGTAGAGGTAGACCCGCTTACAGGGACGCGTACCGTATATAGCACATTGATTGCTAGAATCGAAGAGCTCTTCGCAGAATGGTTTATAGCGCCGAATGGCGCGGTAAGTCCCAACTGGAGTACCGGAGTCGTTGCTCATACACAATATGCCGCACCACCGAATGTCGTGCCGCCTGTAGTATTGGGGTACGCTCAGCCTACAAATACGTTGGACTGGGCCATTCAGAACAATGGAACATTTAGTGTCCCCGCCGGTATGAATTTACCCGTTGGTCAAGTAGAGCTCCTTCTAGATCCAGCTTCGACCATCCCATCAACAGTTGTCCTTTTACCTACTGATCTCAATTTCCGATACCTAGTAGGTCTTACTCCGGTTGATACCCACATCTTCGCTAACAATGTCATTCCTGAAATTATTTTAACCGGTCAATTTTCGATTGATTTGACCCACGCTAACGAACTCGTTCTCCACGTATCATTCGCCAATCGGAACATGATTGCAACGAATCGACAAGCCACTACAGTCTCTACTATTCTATCCGTGATTCCTATTAACGTCGACGCGTTGGGACTACTGACTATGGATGGAAGTATGGAACGGCCAGAAATTACATTGCCAGGCAACCAAATATCGCAATTCTCAATCTTCCTGACCACGAGCTACAATGAGCCAATCAATCTGCGGGGACATGGGTGGAACTGCTCACTGCGTCTCACTATTGAAGAGATACCGCCGCTCCATGTACCCACAACGACAGAGCAAAAACTTCGAGAACTGGGATTTCAGCTAAATCGCGAAGGTCGATTGCAGCCGCGCGTAAGTCTTGAGTGGATGATGCGCGATGAAGATAAGATTATTACGGACGAGGAGGCGCAAGCCTATCTTATGGAATTCCGTAAGAACGCTCTCAGGCCACGCTATGCAGACTTAAAGCCTCACTCTGGAAGTGCGTCATTAGGCGGACACTCGCACGAACATGCTGGTGGAGAAGAAGTGGATGTACGCCATGTTGCCGAGGACGAGACTGCCGACCGTCTGTAATTGACAGTCAATAAAGCGCGGCCTGTTAAAAACACCTGAGTGACGGAATCTCGTATAGGCATTAGTTGAGCGACTGCCGGCCCCATGATTCTATATCTGGCATACGAAGATTCTCTCGGTCAATATGTGGCTTACCAACTCTTATCGCCTTCTGGCGGCGAAGCGGTCTTGTACGGCGCTTCCGGGTTATCGGTGCTCCCTAACGGCCGAAACTGGTGGACTGTATACGAGCCTCCGTATGTTACCGTGGAGAGGCCATATGGTTCCAGCCACGCCGGGAGTAGCTACATATCTCCGAGTTTGTCGATCAGTCAAGCTGATGGTACTGTAGGGAGTATTTCAGCTCTCGCTACAGTCTGTGGGCGCGCCGCGGCCTGGGCCGTTAAGGATAGTAGATTCTCCGTCTCGGTCAGTATCGACTTTAACTTCGGAGCCGTATTCCGTGGCATAACTTCTGAGGCCGCTTCAGCCTTATATCCGGAGGTGAGTGAAATAAGGACGGTATCGACTCCATTTGTCCCCGTATACCCTGGAGACGGCCCGAGGAGCCCGACCGATGACGATCGCCTCGAAGCTTCCAATTGGCTCGCAAGAGACCTGGAGCTCAGCATGTTCGAACTCATTACTGACTACGACAAAGCTATGAGCGGTTCTTCTATCTATATTCCCGTAATTACTGTTCGCATCAATGCTATTACTTCGCCGCCTATCGGTGTAGGCGGAGGAGCTATTACTTCGCTGGTCGGCAAGAATCTTACGCGCGCGTCGGATAAGTGGATTCACTTTTCGCCGGAGACCGACTGGATGTGTCTCTATGTTTGTTTTGCCGCGAGCATGAATTTATTGAAAAAATCAAAGAAGCGCAAGACTCCGGAATCCGAAGTTACAGATGTGGCAGCTGCCACACCTGAGGATGTATTCGAGCCGACACGCACAAACAAGCGGAAATGGACGCTGTGGGCTCAGACCGTACGCAACCAGGCGAGAGCTGTCTTTAAAGCTCGCGGAGAAACCGATTTGTTTCCAACACATGAAGGAGACTTTAGAGTATTACAGTGCCTCTGTGATGTATACGACAAATCGTGTGTGGTCTACGGAACGCACTTTGGCGAACTAGCACGCTTCGAACCTCAAGATCCCTCCGCCAGACTTCAACGGGTTCAACCTCTGCCAGAAATCGATTACACACCGGAGGTAACTGGAATGCGTCGTACGCCGATTCGCCGTATGGAGGTGATAGAACTGCATTATACCAAGAATCATTATTCGCTGCTTTTACCGCGGGTTGCTCTTACGCACTACTTTGGAGACAGTTCGTGGACAGAAAATCTGCCTCAAACCCTCATTGAGAATCGTCTTAACTTTTATCAGGCTCCGAAGTACGCCGCTGCACGTGCAAGTCCCGTTCCAGGTGCCACAGTTCCGGATACGCCAGAGGGGATAGATTGTAGTGCCAATCGAATTGTCAAACCTCGGTATCGACTAGGTCCTAAAGTATTCGGTGATGATTGCGCGCAGCGAATGCGGCTGTTAGCTTTCGATACCGAAACTTACTGCGAACCTATAACTGGAAAACATATTTTATACGCCACCGGGGTAGCTTGGTGGGAATCTACGTTTAACGAAGGTCAAGATGGGGAGGATGAGATGCGGACTCGCACTAAATTGTTTTACGGCGAAGACTCCTTTGACGCATTTCTTACCTGGCTAAGCTCCGGTCAGGATTTGTCTCCCGATCGGGTCCACGGATCCTACCTCTTCGCTCATAATGGCGGACGATACGATATTACCTCTCTCGTTAATGGTGTAGCTCTCGGAACTAACAAGTGGGAGTTTGTGTCTCACAAGATGATGGAAAGTAGTGATAGGTGGATTTCGGGTATGATTAGCTGCTATATGGACCTCAAGGGCCATCGACGTCCCAAAAAACGTGTGCAGGTGAAACTGCGAGACTCCTGGCCGATCCTGCCACAAGCTCTGGCTAAGTTGGGGAAGGATTTCCGCGTAGAAGTTCTTAAGGGAGACATCCCGCACGACCGTGTCGTTGGCGGAGCCATGATTGAGAAGCCTACGCAGGCAGCCTTCGATGAAGGGACCTGTGCAGTTCACTGGGAGCACATGAGACGTGACGATTGGGATGGGAAAGGGTCTATGGGATCAGAAAAATATTTAGCTGCCGACTGTCTCTGTCTTCTACATATCATGTCGAAGTACAACCGAGGGATTTTTGAGCGCTGGGGGTTCGAGGTCTTCAGTGCGTGTACGGCCGCGTCGATTGCCAAAAGACTTTATCTACAAAAGTACCATAAGGATGATCATTACGCGCTACACAGCTGTTCTGACGAATTGGATGCGATTATTCGTCAAGGATATATCGGAGGGAGATGTGAAGCTTTTGTTTTAGGGGTCCGCAAAGCGCCAACGTACTACTACGACGTAACGTCGCTCTATCCGGCTTGTGCAACGGGAGATCTTCCGGGCGGGATGCCGGAAGTAGTCGGCGCCTCATTCACTGAAATGGGAATCCAATCTGGAGAGTTTTTCGGATTCGTCATTGCCGATGTGTGGGCCGACTTGGCCGTCGTTGCGAATCATGTTCATTATTTTCCGCTCCATGGCTGGTATCAGAATTCGAGGCTGATTTTCGGATGGCCCGAAACTCCTATCAGAATGGTGCTCACGAGCGAGAGCATCAAAGACGCTGAGAAATACATGCCTGGGGTATACAAGTATTCATACAAATGGGGTATTAGATTTATGAGGTCGCGCTGTATGAAATCCTACTTTGAAGATCTGTTCGAGCTAAAAGCTGAGGCTCGTAAGAACGGGCAGGATGCAATTGCCGCCGCTGCAAAGATCACGGCGAACAGCGGGTATGGCTGGGCGGGGCTCAGGTGGTGTGGCAAGGATTCGATGATGATGAACGCTGAAGGTAACCGTGACGTGTTCAACAAAATGCTTGAGGAGAGGCGTCTTGTCAACTACTCGGAAATCGGCAAGTACCAACTCATGCGAGTCCGCAAGGATGTTCCTCACGATTCTGTCAGTGTTCAGTGTGCAGCATGGATCTCAGATTCCGCCCGCCGTCGGCTCTTCGAATTAATGTTCGCCATTCGAAACGAAGGACATCGCGTATTCTACTGCGACACCGACAGTGTAATGACTTCGCTCAAGTTGTCAGACTACCCTCAACTCTTGAACAAGTTCTGCCCCGATCACGCTTCCGGGTCGCCGGGCGCTCTACTAGGATCACTCAAGAACGAACTGGCGTGGGATGAACCGTTTGACATGGGCGTCTGGAATGGGTGCAAATACTACGCACTGAGTCGGACAATGCCGGACGGGTCAGTCACTACAACGACGAAATTGAAGGGTTACCAAAAGAAAGGGCAGCCAGAGCTGACGCCCGAAATTCTGGCTAAAGCCACGGAAAACATCGAGAAAATCCGTGAATTATTCGGATCAAATAGACCTCGCGACCAATCTTTTATTCGCGAGGCTGAGCAATTGGGGTGTATCATCTCGCATTCCAAGTACTTTAGCTTCTCCAAATCCTCTATGCTTGACACCCTCGAGAAACGGGATAACGAAATTATTACGACTGGCTGGCATATTTGTACGAGGAAAGTGACAAAACTCTTTCGCCCCATTTACAACAAGGGCGAAATCCTCGCACTCGAAAGCGACGGACTGAGACCGATTATCCCGTTCATCTACAACGCCGACGGCGACGATATAGATTCCCGCGCGCCGGATGAAGCTGAAATTAAGGAAAGAATGGGCGAACTCACCCTGTTAGCCCACCACGTCAATGGTGCTGATCTGCTCGGAGAAACTCTGGAGTAAGATAAGTTGCGCGCTACGAAACCTAACACTCACTAATAAGTGTGTCACTGAAATTTAATCTCGCGTAAATCGAAGTCTCTTTGCCAATTGACATTGTTGTTGGTGTATTTCGTTACGGCCTTTAATTAATAGCCAACATGTCCTCCGCTGCCGATGCTGCTGCGGCGGCTGCCGCTGCGGCGCCGATGCCGGACGTGCGTGCCCCGCCCCGCGGCGTGAAGTACGGCAGCCTCTTGCCGCTCGGTGTCAAAGGTGGGTGGGGGTTAAATTATTCTAAAGCAAAACATACCCACTTATAATTGGCTCGAGATAAATTGTCCCCCACCTGCAGGCAAGCAGGTTACGCGTAAGTTCTTCCCGAACAACGGCTCTACGTTCCAGTCCAACTCCAATAATGTGATTCGCATCCCGCTTAACGGGCCGTTCTTCCTGAACGCCCCTGATTCCTACCTCTACTTCGAGATGTTTGTGAACGGTCTCCCGCCATATGTTGCGCCTAACGTAGCCGAAAATTGCTATCTGGATAGCTCCGCCCACAGCGTCATTCAGCGTCTGCGTATTGAGGGCCCTGACGGCGCCGAGCTTGAGCGTATTGAGGACTACAACGGTAAGCATTACTTGCGCAAAGTCTGAAATCGTACACTAAAATTTCCCATATTTACGCACCTCAAACACAGTGCTCCACGCGATGTTGCTTGACTACCAGAGCGGCAATTCCCACAACTCCACTACCCGTATATACGAGAAGACGGCTGCGCGTGTCTCAGCAGTCGGTCTCGACGTGACCTCTACCGACCGCCAGGCTTCGTTTATCCCCGCCGGCAACGCTGTTGCGCCGAATCGCAACATTGGCGGCGAGCACGACATGATTTACCAGCTCGGCAACCCTCAGATGGGTCTTGGCGGCCAGGTTCTGGCGTTTGCAGCTACCGACTACTCTACCGTCGCCTCGAGCCCGGTGGATGCCGGTGTCCTTAACATGAACGGCGGTTTCGCTATGAACCCGGTTTTCCCGGCGGTGCTCTACTGTGACGCAACTCGCTCGGCAAACCATACTGCCTCTGGAAATGCGGTCGCGGTCGGGCTTAAGCTCGTGTCGGGCATTCTGAAGAACTCCCGCTATCTTCCGTTGCTGGCTCTTAAGGGTAGCGGTCTCACGCTTGAGATTACGCTCGCCGATCACCGCACAGCCTTCTGCAATACGTCTGGGGTGGCCGCAGTCGGAAATGCCGGCCTTGGCGGCGGTGGCAGCATTCAACCAACTGCTACTGCACTCACTGCGCCAGACGCTATTGCTGCTGGTAACTTGTCGAGCTACACCCTTCAGAACGTCGAATATGTTGGTAAGTGGAGAAATAGGATACAGAGGGTTGTACATTATTGCGCTACTGTACTATAATCTCCACTTACTTGCGCAGGTAGCACCATTGACTTCGATGAGGCCTTCACGGCGACGTTCATGGCCATGGTGCAGGCTAATGGCCTTATCCAGTTCCACGGTGTCTCGTTCCATAGCTTCATTTGGACGTTCACCAAGGCTGCAGCCATGACGGAGGTTATCCCTATTGCTCTGCGTGCCCGGTCACTCAAGGGAATTTTGTGCGGCCTGCGCCAGAATTCGATGGTTAACCAGCAGGATTCCTTCTCCATCGGCCGCCGCATCAACGGCAACCTGTCCCAGTATGTGTGGAACATCGGTTCCATTCGGCTGCCGCAGGCGCCTGTCACGATGCTCGCTTCCAAGGAAGGCATGGTGCAGGCGTACTGTGAGATTGTGAAAATGTTCAGCAGCTTTAATTCTCTGGACTATGCGGGTCGTGTGGAGATGGGGCAGTACTTCGACGCCGGGTTCGCCATCGGCGTGGACACGGAGGCATACAGTCAAGACACTTCTCTGCTGGAGTCGGGCATGGACACTTCGAGCCAGAGTTTGCCGGTGCGCCTCGAGCTTACGTTCAGTGCGCTGAATGGTGTTCGGCTTGCTGGCGGGCAGGGCGGATACTGGAGCGGCGGTGTCATGGCCGACTCTACCAACCAGATTGTCCGCGCCGACATCTACGGCATGGTTGACGTCATCTATAGTGTCACGGCGGATGGTCTCATGACAGCGTCCGACTAATTTAACAACAATTTATTAATCCAACGCCGGTCCTTCACCCTCATCGTCATCCTCATGATACCCCCAGTCATCAATAAACTCTTCATTACTCTCCTGTTTCAAGGGAACTCGTTCGTGACATTCACACGTGCAGCAGTGTTCATACGACGCGCCGTCGTAGCCATATTCCGCCAAGTATTCAATGAGTGCAGCTTCCTCCACTTGCCAGCACTTTTCGGCGAAGCATCGAATACACGGAGCATGAACATAGTCGGCCGGATCAAATACAACTAGTACAGGTCTGGGATCCTCTTTCTCCGTTCCGACGTAGCACACATAGGAGCTTTGATCAACCTCGGGCGGCATATCCCATATTGACTCTTCGAATTTCACTCGCTGGTATCGCTCGGGAACTGAGGCGAGCGGAGACATATTAAATCTGAGGGAGACTAAGACTAGAAACGATGGTCGGTGTAAGTGGCTACAAACCGACGATCCCGTCGCGGGAAGCGAATTACCCTATTGCGCCGGGGGCCGTCGCCCTAGCAATGTTGGGCGCCCAGGGTGGCGGACTAATATGCCCCCAGAATTACGCACCTGTGACAGTTGACGGCAAAGTATATTCCAATTCCTGCCACGCGCTTGATCAGACGGGCAGAACTGGGAGGCCCTACGATGGGCCACGCGGAGCCCGCAATGGCGGCCGGATTCGCGGAGAGCAAGTGGCATGTCCTATGAACTACGATCCGGTTACACACGATGGTAGGACATATAGTAATCGATGCCACTACGAACAAGGGTGGCCAGGCTGGCCTGCTGATGGCGCACAGAATGGTGGCTTGTTGGGCGAACCTGGCCACGGCCGTCCGCCGATGCATTTCGGTTCTCCGATAGACCCGATCGTGACTATCCCGATACCTAGGGATCCGACTGTCCAACCAATGCACTTTGGCTACGGTACGAACGCCACTATCCCAATACCGAAGGATCCGACCGTCAAACCGATGGGTGCCAAGAAAGGCGGGTGGCTCCAGAAGGCAGACAAGGAAATGGAGCGGCGCGGGACCGAAGGGGCATTTACCCGACAGGCTGCGGCCCATAAGATGGGAGTGCAGCAATACGCTGCCAAAGTGATTAAGGATATGAAAAATAAGGATAAGAGCGGCAAGAAACTGACTGCCTCAGAGAAAAAGCTGCTTCGCCGCGCAGTATTCGCTCGCAACATGGGCAAGATCGCGAAGGACCGCAAAGCTAAGAAGTAAATTTACTTGCACTAGCATTTGCATGAACGCGTACTACGAGCCATTCCGCCCTTCTTGAGGCCTGGCGGGAGAGCTGCGGGGCCTTCACGGATTTTACCTACTTGGAGCGTAGTTCCCAACACTTTGGCGATCTTAAGAATGCGTTGGCCCTTATGTTTCTGCGCTCGCAGCCGGTTCTTGCCAAATCTCTTCCACGAACGAACAGCCTTACGCGTGACCATATTGACTAAACTGTCTTGAAGTACTCCACATTATATTGGCGTAAATATAATATGGCCATTGATGATAAGCATACTGAGCAGAACGAGATGGGCAAGTGCGCAACCAAGAAGCACACAATGAAGGTGGGGAAGAAGGGCACGAAGAGCAAGACCCAGAAGGGCCGTAAGAACGTGCGTATATTAAGAGAGTTCGCAAACTCGGTCCGAGTCGTATGATCGCGCACTCGGACTCCTCCCAGTTTACGACCAAGAAGACCTCCAAATACCACGTGATTGGGGGTCACCGGGTCAAGTCCCTTGGCAAGCCGTATAGCCGCCGCCGCAAGTAGTTGAGCTACAATGGTGGGTTAGATTATCTTATCTGACCATAAGTGAATAAACACCTTGTATCAATATGACTACGACCGTCGCCAATTCCAAGCGTAAGCGCAACGGGCGCTGGGATCAGATGGATGCGCCCTATGATATTTTTAGCCAACCCCCACTGTATAAGGAACTCTATCCCAACGTATCTGGGTCCTGCCGCACATTTTCAATTCCTATTTGTTTCCGAGCTAGCTCTAATATCGTTGCCGATTTCAACGCTATGGTAGTGGAAACAGAAAAATGGCCGAAAGCCTTCGACGGCAAAACACATAAGGCCAGCTACACAGTGACACAGTTCATGATATCTACCTCTAGTGTCGAAGATCCAACACATATTGTCCATCCTAACAATGCCTATTTTGATTTGACAAGCTTTCAACGTCCGTATGCCTTGGCCGTCCAAATGTCCGGGCCAAATACTCCTCTTTCCAGTTGCAAAGCAGTGTTGGCGGCAACTCCCGTAACCGAGGAGTGTCATGTAATTCTCGCGTTCCCTGCGCCTTCGGAAAATTATAATCCGTGGTTCCGTCTACTTCCGGCAGCTCCGGGGTTATTTTCAACCCCACGCTCGCCTAACTACAACGGATCTGCAGCTGCTGGAACATTTATTGCGGACTACCCGCCGCCGGGGTTGATGAGGTTCGCGCTGCCCTGGCTTTCCGACATGACCGTATTTCAGACATTGAATGGACCGCGGTCAGTAACGTTCATCAAACTAATGGTCACTCTTCTCGATTAGATTATCTTATCTGAGCATAAGTGAATAAACAACTATAATCATCATGACGACTACGGTCGCCAATTCGAAGCGGCCACGCACTGGGCGTAGTGATAACGCCAATGCGCCATATGACGTGTTCACTCAACCGAAACTGTATAAGCAATTATACCCAAATGTTTCGGGCGCCTGTCGAACATTTTCTATTCCTATTCTGTTCAGGAGTACGGCAAACGTGCTTGCGAATTTCGAGAACATGGCAGTGGAAACTGAAAAATGGCCGAAAGCCTTCGATGGTAAAACCCATAAAGCCGCTTATACAGTTACACAGTTCATGATTTCCACGGATACTGTAGCGGATCCGGTTCTTCAAACCGTTCCGAATAATAGCTACTTTACCCCTACATGCATGGCACTGCCCTATGCATTAGCCGTCCAAATGAGTGGATCTAATACTCACCTTACAAGTTGCAAAGCAATGTTGGCGGCAACTCCCGTAACCGAAGAATGCCACGTCGTCCTCGCTTTCCCCGCCCCCTTCGAAAATTATAACCCGTGGTACCAAACGATTCCCCCGGCGGTCCCTCCCGGTAATACCAGTACGCCCCATTCCCCCAATTACAATGGAGAAGCGCCTCAAGGGACTTGGATAGCCGCATACCCTCCGCCGGGTATATTTAGATTCGCGCTACCTTGGCTCTATGATATGACACAATTTCAAGAATGGAATGGTCCTGCTCAAGTGACGTTCATCAAACTTATGGTGACGCTCTTAGATTAGAAGATCAAATCTACCAAATAGTAAAGTCCCGATGAAACGGGGTCTAGATTCGAAGGTTTACTATACAGAGGAGGAAGATGTACTTGCTAAATGGGCTACGGCGTCTCAAATTAAATGTCGATTACATCGTGTGGCTGCTCGTCATTACGCTCATCATAGTAAGAACACTACAGTCGTTATTTTGATCTTGCAAACATGCGCGGGAAGTTTGACGCTCTCCAACGACGTCCCAGACTGGGCACAGCCCTTGGTAGCATTGCTCCAGCTGTCTCTCGCCGTAATGCTAGCTATATCATCTTACTTGAAAATGGAACAGCGGTCAGAATCTCACCGATCCGCGAGTTTGGCCTACGGGGAAATATATAAGAAACTCAGTACGCTGCTTATCAGGCGTCCGAGCGAGCGCGCGGCAGCTCCAGGTATCATCGACGCTATGCTCCAGACCTTAATCCAACTTGACAAAAACAGCCCTATGTTGCCCATGAGTCTATGCGACAAGGAAGCTAGGAAGACACATATCGCTGAACGATTCCGCGATACTGAACTGCCTGAAGAGTTGAATGGGTTAGCAACGGTGAGTGTCTATGGACGAGGAAAACATCGGGTCGAAAAATCTGTACTAGAAACCGTCACAGAAGTAGTTCAAGAGATAACAACACCAAGTACACCTGATTCTATCGCACTCTCTCCAGTAGCAATTAAGGAAGTGACTGATGAAACTTTCCACGAACCGCTGGAAGACACCGAACGCCAATCTATTACGGACAGCGAGGAGAGTAAAGAATAAGATATAGACTTTACCAATGAGGACTGACAATGAAGCGTGGCGCTGCCTCGTCTGGCTCGGAACATCCGGACCCCTACAATTATTCAAGACTGTATGGAGAAGACGGTCTAAAGCGGAAGCGCGACGGAGAAGACGAAGAAATCGCTCTATTCCATGTTAGAACTCCGAAGTACCGGCGAGTAAGCCGCGTGTCGGAAGTTCGTGGCGCCGAGAATGGCGGAGTCGTTGACGCTGATCGCCGTCGACTCATCGATGAACAATGGGCTGCTTGGCGGCGCAAACGAGATCAGAAACCAGCTCAAGGTCTAGGAGCCAAAGAAGAACCGCCAGCTCCGGCTGATAATCGATCATGGCTTAAAAAGGTTTGGGATAATCCCTATGGCAAGACTGCTATTATTACGGCGGGTGTGGGTGTTGCGGGACTGGGTATGGATGCGGCCATGGCTCGATCAGCTGGATTATCAACTACAGTGGAAAATTTCGGTCGTAA
>CEPZ01043259.1_pt1 | contig 18121 bp, 14 predicted proteins | sample 530461 | NCBI WGS metagenome assembly CEPZ01 (sample SAMEA2620106, study PRJEB7988) | marine metagenome | isolation source: saline water (ENVO:00002010), including | reverse complement strand
GCACGTTTGGCACAAGAGCTAAATGCAAAAGAACAGCAAGTCATTGCCGCCACTGCACTTCTTGATGAAGGTGCCACAGTTCCATTCATTGCACGTTATCGTAAAGAAGTAACCGGTGGTCTTGACGACACGCAGTTGCGTCTACTAGAGCAGCGATTAGGTTATTTAAGAGAGCTAGAAGACAGAAGACGTTTTATTCTTGATACTATTTCTGAGCAAGGAAAGTTAAGTGATGCCCTTGCCGCCGATATCAATAATGCGCAAAGTAAAACAGAGTTAGAAGATTTATACCTGCCGTACAAACCTAAGCGTCGTACTAAAGGACAAATTGCCATTGAAGCCGGTTTAGAGCCACTTGCGGACGCTCTATACAATGATGCTGCTTTAGACCCAGAAAGCCATGCAGCTCAGTTTGTAAATGCTGATAAAGGCATTGAAGATGTCAAATCGGCGCTAGATGGTGCCAAGTTTATTTTAATTGAGCGTTTCGCCGAGGACGCTAAGTTACTAGCAAAATTAAGAAAACAAATTGATTCACACGGTGTAATTGAAGCAAAAGTCATTAAGGGCCAAGAAGAGGCCGGGGCTAAATATCGCGATTATTTTGAACACTCAGAAAAGCTTACAAAAGTACCTTCGCATCGTGCGCTTGCTATGTTGCGTGCCCGCAACGAAGGTATTTTACAGCTAACCATTAACCCTGAGCCGAGCAGCGAAAACCCAGCACAATACTGTGCACAGATCATCGCTGACCATTACCAGCTTAATGTCTCATCAGCCACAGCAAGCGATTGGTTGATGTCAGTTGTACAATGGGCTTGGAAAGTTAAGCTCGCTTTGCACCTGGAAAGTGAGTTCTTAGGCACAATGCGTGAAAAAGCTGAAACACAAGCTATCGATGTATTTGCGAAAAATTTAAAAGATCTATTAATGGCTGCACCTGCTGGCCCTCGCGTGACTATGGGGATTGACCCTGGTTTACGTACCGGCTGTAAAGTGGCAGTGGTTGATGCGACAGGTAAACTGTTAACTACAAACACCATCTTTCCTCATGCACCGCAAAATCATTGGGACAAGTCAGTACGCACCCTAGAGCAATTATGTCGCCAACACAAAGTTGAGTTAATCGCGATTGGTAACGGTACGGCTTCTCGTGAAACAGACAAACTTGCCGCTGAGCTACTTGCCAATAACAAAGAGCTCAACATGAGCAAAATTATGGTCAGTGAAGCGGGGGCATCGGTTTATTCTGCTTCTGAGTTTGCCGCGAATGAATTTCCAAATTTAGACGTGTCGTTACGTGGTGCGGTTTCAATTGCTCGTAGACTACAAGACCCGCTTGCAGAGCTGGTAAAAATTGAGCCTAAATCAATTGGTGTGGGCCAGTACCAACACGATGTGTCTCAAAGTCAGCTAGGTCAGTCACTGATCTCTGTGGTTGAAGATTGTGTTAACTCGGTGGGTGTTGATGTAAATACAGCGTCGGTACCACTACTAACCCGTGTTTCAGGTCTAAACAAAACACTGGCAAGCAATATTGTGCAGTTTAGAGATGAGAACGGTTCATTTAACAACCGTACTCAATTGAAAAAAGTTGCACGTTTAGGCCCTAAAGCATTTGAACAAGCCGCGGGTTTCTTACGTATCGTAAATGGTACTGATCCACTGGATAGCTCGGCAGTTCACCCTGAAGCATACCCTGTGGTTAAACAGATCTGTACTGAAAAGAATATCGAGGTCAGCGACCTGATCGGTAACAGCGACGTTTTAAAACAGCTTGAGCCTACTCAATTCACTAATGACAAATTTGGTTTACCAACGGTTACCGATATTATCTCTGAATTAGATAAACCGGGCCGTGACCCTCGCCCTGAGTTCAAAACGGCGGTATTTAAAGCGGGTGTCGAAACCATTCAAGACCTTAAAGTCGGTATGGTTTTAGAAGGTGTCGTATCGAATGTGGCTAACTTTGGTGCTTTTGTTGATGTCGGCGTACACCAAGATGGCTTGGTACATATTTCTGCAATTACTAACAAGTTTATTTCTGATCCACGAGAAGTCGTAAAAGCAGGCGATATCGTAAAAGTAAAAGTGTTAGAAGTCGATGTAGCCAGAAAACGAATTAGTTTTACCATGCGCCTAGACGATGAAGTGCCACAGGCTGCGCCTCAAAGTAAAGCGACTTCAAGTAAGCCTTCACAGAACAAAACAGCGAACAAGCAAGCAAAGGGACAGCGTCCTAAGAAAGATGCTGGCAATGCCGCAATGGGTAATGCCTTTGCTGAAGCCTTTGCTAAATTGAAGAAGTAAACCTGGTCCTTTTAGAGGATTGGTATTAAACCCATAAAAAAGCCGCTGAAGCGGCTTTTTTATTTATTAAGGGTTTTAGACTGATAGTGATAAGTTGCTATTTGAATTTGGCACTGCAACATGTTGGTAAAAATCACTGATCCTCAAAGCCCTAGCTTGAATTTCAGGGTCCGGCTCTATAGGTAAAGCAACTGCGTATGGATCGCCTTCACTTTGCAACGAGGCTTTCTCTAAAGTTTGAAGTTCATTATCAGCGCGATCTTCTTCATTTAACCTGCGCGTTTCATATGTTGCCACAGAACCGCTTTCAGATTTACTCTCTTCGTCACCACTAATAACTTGTTGTGCCAGATCTGCTTGTGCTGACGCCATTTTTTGCGTTGCATCGGCAGCTATTGCTCTGTCGGCACCGGATGGTTCAGCTGGTGCGAGTGCAGCAGCACGTACCGTCTGCATTTTATCTATAGTCGCTTTAGGATCGTTTGGTACTTCAGCTACATCAATCATCACTTGACCGCCTACAGCATAGTTATTGCCGTCTGGTCCTCGTTGATACTCATAGCTTGGTGAACCTGCATATTGTCCACCTACACGCGCATGTGCTTGCTCATGCAAACGCACCTCTCGATCTCGCGCCTTTAACTCTTCAATCTGCTGTTGTTCAGCTTCTTGATTCTGCTGCTCTTGCTCAGAGTTCTCTTCTTCCGAACCCTTACTTTGCTGCTGACCTTGTTGCTCTTCGTCTTCAGCAATAACCTTATTTTGCTGCAACTGACCTGCACTGTCGTAAGTTCCACCTTCGTCAGTAAGGTGAGAGCGAGACTTATCACCATCGTTGAGGGTTTTATTCTCAGTATGGCTGGCATTTGTAGGAGCTGGTTTTGGAATAACTTCGCGCAGCTGGTTATCTCGCCTAGCAGTTTCGGTGTAGACGTTAGAGGTGTTTAAATTCATCGCCGGCTGCGGCGTTACAATGTTCATGGCATGTTAAACAGAAATATCTATTAATGTTCCCAAGACTTCATCAGCTGTACGGATAGATTGAGTATTCGCTTTGGCATTAAACTCTTCAACTTTAAGGTTAACCAAGGCTTCATCGATTTTCGCTGGCTGAGATACAGGTGCTGTAACAGCCTCTTCAGGGCTTGCGCCTTGGAGCTGGCGTTGTTGTGCGAGTTGCGCATCATCCTGCTCAGAGGTTGTTGCACGATTAATTTCGGCAGCTGCACGCTCAATACCTTGACTAGCACGATTGTAACCGTCTATACCGTTATTTAGTACGTCACCTATAGGCATGTTTGCACCATTGAAAATCTTAAATATGTTTAATTATTGCGCAAACCTGGTGCAAAATAAAGTTTTTGGCAGTAAAAAGCGGCAATTTTTTGCCGCTTTTTATTAAAGTACTGATTTTAGGAAATTTAAACTTTCAGCCCGATGTGAGATAAATGGCGCATGCGACGCCTTTGGTAATATTTCTACTTGAAAATTGTTATTTAAGGCACTCATTTTCGTGATAGCGCGCCTTGGGACCAAGGAATCGAGCTTGCCAAACAGACCATAAACGGGCTGAGTTAACGAACTAAAAATGTCACGATAATCATCGTTTAATAAGATATCTAGTCCTGTACTCAGCGCGTCTGGGTTAGCTTCTGGCGCATTAAGTAACCAAGCTTTTAATTGCTTTACATCAGCTTTTGCATGCTCTGATCCCATCGCCTGAATAGCTAAAAATCGCTCTATGGTTTTAGCGCTATTTTCTATAAGTTGGGCTTTAAAATTCTTTAACACTTCAACTTTAATTCCTGCCCACCCTTCCGCTTCGGCAAAATAGGGGGTTGAAGCTATCAGCACAACTTTATTTACTTTTTGTGGATAATATTTTGCAAGGTGAAGTGCAAACAGTCCACCGAGCGACCAACCAACTAATGTTGTGTTATCAGCCAATTGTTCAGCGACAAGTTGAGCTGCGGTTGCTAAAGAGTAAGGTGCTTCGGGCATTGCACCATGCCCAAAGCCTGGTAAATCGATGCTTTTAACCAAGCAAGATACTTCAGACTGTAATTCTTCTTCTATTAATTGCCAAACCTGTCGATTCATTCCCCAACCGTGAAGCAGCACTGTCTCTTTTTGCATTATTTCAACTCTCAACCAAACTTAGAGGTATGATACTGATCCCAAGGATGAACACAATGTCACTGTTTAGGAATTTAATAGATGGCTTATTTCCAAGTATTTGCCATGTTTGTCATAACCCGCAGCAGGGCCGTGGAGGTGTTTGCCTAGATTGTCTGACTGATTATCCATTTATTTCTTTAAAGCAACCTAATTTACTGTTTCAACCTGATATAGCACGCATGTTTAACTTACCCTATTGTCATGGTCTATTAGCCTGTAGCTGGTACCAAGGACATATGCAGACTTGGTTAAAGGAATTTAAATTTTCGAAGCAAAGTTTTTATCAAAATTGCATTGGCAGCGTGATTAAAACGCAACTAGCTCATTTCAACCAAACTCGCATTTTTATGCCCGACTTGATCCTTATTTTACCTCTACATAATCGACGCTTGATCAACCGAGGTTTTAACCAGGTCGCGCAAACATGGTTGCCTTATTTGCCAAAAGAAAAAGTCAGTTTGGCTTGCTTAGTACGCTCTCGCCCTACCAAAGCTCAAAGTGGTTTAAACCTCAAACAGCGCACACGAAATGTAAAACAGGTCTTTACTGTAAATGGGGATTTGAAAGGAAAGAAAGTGGCGATCATTGATGATGTGATCACCACAGGTGCAACTATTAATGCAGCCGCAAAAGCTTGCTATGCAGCGGGTGCTACAGAGATTTGGGCCTATGCAACGGCATTAACGCCCTTGCACGGCCAGCGTATGACCAAAAAATAAGGTGTTCGTTAATAAACGACTACTCCCCTTCCAAAAACCTCTAAACACAGGGTTATCTATCATGCCGACAACACTCCCCTGTCCATATCGATGACCTATCAAGGCTGCTGTATTTGCAATTTGCTTCACATTCTCTTCAGCGGTATAACCTGCAAGTAATGGTTTCGCTTGATACTGGCTCACAGTGACGAATGGCTGCTCAGGCATCGTAAATAATTGAGTGCTATTTTTGAATAAAGGTAATAATTCACGTTCATAACCAAAACTTAGGGGATGAGTTAAATCAAGTTTCGACGCAAAAATAGCTCCAGCGATACGCTGCTTACCTGACAGTTTCTCTCTGTCGCCATAACTTAAACCAGCAGTATCAAACTGCTCTGCCACTTGTTTTGATGTAATCACCTGAGCACTAAGTAGTTGATTATCAACTAACCATTTAGCGCCTCCTTTGTGACCCCAGATCACTCCGCCTTTACTCACCCAAGCAGCAATCTTAGTTTTGGCTTTCTCTGCCATATTTCGATAACGACCATGCGCCAAAATGATGTGGGTGTATTTAGATAAATCAACGCGATGTAATCTATCTTGCTCAATAATCGTCGGCGCAATACCTAATTGCGTGTCTAAGTGATACCACACCTCGCCCACTTCATATTGGCTGCTACCAGAGCCGCCTACCAACAGCACTTTCGGTGCTTTTATCGGGCTCAATTGGCGCGACCCTAAATCAACCCCCTCGCTAGTCAAACCACTTTGAATTGCATGAATTTGTACACCATAGTCAGCTTGTGCTCGTTGCATGATGGCGACAATGTCAGATTGCTTTTGCACCCCAGAAGCAACAACGATGCTTCCGGCATTAAAGTTTTTCTCACCGAATGCGGTTTTTGCTTTAAAACCTTTAAGTGCAACACGTGCATCAATACCTCGCTGTAAAAGTGTATTTAATAACTTAGGTGCAGCACTTGGCTGCCAATCAAATGCATAAGCATAACTTTCTTGAAGCTCTGGAAAGCGTGGCGACTCTGACTGCCAAGCTTGCTTCGATACATCAAGTCCCCAACGGCTAGATACTTGACCAAATTTTAAGTTGTAAGCATGTGGTAGCGTCCAACCCGATACATCATAAAACGTATTATCTTGGAAAGTGGTTTGTTCAGAAAAGATGGCTTTAATCAAACGGAATTGGGCTTGTTTCAGTGGAATATATACATCACCCTGAGAGAAACTTTGATCAGACGCTTTGACTGCTTTATTTAAGCCATACGCTTTAATCTGGTGCTGAGTCAGCACTGACATAAATTCTTCAAAGCGTTGTGGATCTTGTCCTTTAGCAACCACATACCCCAAAAACTTCTCTTTGTCAGCCAAGCTTTCAGCCTGATGATAAAAGCTATTCTTAAAATCAATTAACTGCTTCTTGTTTGCCATCACTCCAGCAAAGGTCGATAAACTCGTTGTGACTTGATTTTTAATACTTTGTGCAAAGGTTAACTGACCATTAATGGTCTCTTGCACATGGCCTCGACTACTTGCTTGTTCAAATAAAATGCCCACCGAGCCATTGATATCAGGGTAAGTCGAACCCTTACCGTAGTAAAAATCATCAAAGCTTTCTTGTGTAAAATAAAGCTGATTTTGTGCATCTAAAGCTTGCGCATGGAAATTTGCTAGCTCGGTAGTTAATTGCGTATTTTTTGCTGGCGTTAATGGGTGGGTACGCGTTGGGATCCCCGGCTGAAAGAAATATGTACTGTTAGGGCCCATTTCATGAAAATCAGTTAATACATGCGGCTGCCATTTATGGAATGCCGCAATGCGAGCCCGAGATTCTGGATGCTGTAGTAATAACCAATCACGGTTCAAATCAAACATATAGTGGTTTGTTCTACCTGATGGCCATTGTTCAACATGCTCCCTATGTTGTGGATCGGCGGATAAGGTTTTACCTCTATTGCTATTTGCCCATTGTGCAAAACGTGCCAAACCATCGGGATTCAGTGATGGGTCCAAAAGCACCACTGAATTATTCAGCAATTGTTCTACTTCTTCTCCTTGTGCAGCAGCTAAGTAATAAGCAACTAATAAAGCAGCATTACTACCCGAAGATTCGTTACCATGCACGCTGTAACCCATCCAAATAAAAGCAGGTAGATTGTTCGCCTGTTGCTTTTCAAATACTTGCGCATAATGCTGCTCTCGAAGCTGTTCCAGCTTAGCGATGTTATCTGGCTGACTAAACTTTAGTAGTAGTAATGGCCTTTGCTCATGGCTAAAACCTATGGTCTCAATACTCACTCTTGGACTTTTTTCTGCCAATACACGCATATATTGTACTAACTGATCATGACGAACATGCCACTGCCCAACCTGATAACCTAATATCTCTTCAGGCTTAGGAATAGCGGGGTCAAACTGGACTTTTTGTTGAAAGTAATAAGAAACAGGTTGCGCTGCCACACCACTTGAAGATAAGTAAGTGCAACAAAATAACGTGAGTGCGAAGAGTGTACGCATATCAAAACCTTTTGCTGAAAATAGTAGCAACTAAGCTAGCAACCAAAATCTGATAAGCCAAATTTTTACGTTCAACACTGGCGACAATGCCACCAGCGGAGTATCATAGCCATTAACCGAGTAATTTAGTCAAGTATAGTTCGATTATGATCACAATTTCTGAAACTGCACAAAGTCACTTTGCCAAGCTTTTGGCTGATCAAACTGAAGGCACAAACATTCGTGTTTTCGTTGTAAACCCTGGTACTTCTCAAGCTGAATGCGGCGTATCTTACTGTCCACCTGATGCTGTTGAAGAAACTGATATTCGTCTTCCTTTCAATGGTTTCGATGCGGTTGTTGATGAAGAAAGCGCACCATTTTTAGATGAAGCTGAAATCGACTTCGTAACTGACAAAATGGGCACTCAGTTAACACTTAAAGCACCTAATGCAAAAGCTAAGCGTCTTAAAGATGATGCTTCTTTAGCTGAGCGTGTTGAACACATGCTAACGACTGAGGTAAACCCACAACTTGCCAACCATGGCGGCCAAGTAAGCCTAGTTGAAATCACTGCTGAAGGTATCGCTGTGGTGCAATTTGGTGGCGGTTGTAATGGTTGTTCAATGATCGATGTAACATTAAAAGAAGGCATCGAAAAAGAGATGGTTGCTAAGTTCGAAGAGATCACTGGAGTACGTGATATCACAGAACACCAAGCTGGTGAGCACTCTTACTACTAATTATGTTGAAGCCCATAATTTACCGTCTAGGGCAGCAACCTAAACTCAGCCTCAAACGCTTCTTTATTGGTTTGGGGCTGTTTGCCATTTCTGCGGCGTGTATTGCCTGGGGTTATTATCATCAAGCCTGGGTACAAATAGTTGGTCTAGTTTTTCTAGTACCAGCACTTTTCTTTGCGGGCTGGGGCTATTTAGGCATCTTTGCCAACCGCTTTTCGCAAGTTATTGCAACAATAAACCCTGCCGTTGAATTTGACGATAACGATAAGCCAAAGTAACGCCTCTCAATAACATAAAGCAACTCATAGCAAACCACAGGCCATGGTTTTCATACTCCAATGTAAGCCAAATAGGCACCATAAACCCAAAAATGGCAGAAAAGAACATACTGTTACGCATATCTTGAGCTCGGGTTAAGCCGACAAAAATCCCATCGAATATAAAACACCACATTGCCAATAAAGGTAGAAGAATGAGCCAGAATAGATAAGTTGTTGAGGCACTGATGACCTCTGGAATGTTTGTTAAAAGCTTAACGATGCTTAAACCAAACACAGCAAAGACTAAGCTATAAAGCAACGCGAACACAGCCCCCCAAAACAAACTTAGGTTGACCCAGATTTTCACTTTTGCTTCTGAGCCTTCCCCCTTGGCCTGCCCTACCTTTGCTTCGGCAGCATAAGCAATGCCATCTAAAGCAAAACTCACTAACATTAAAAAGTTTAATAAAACGGCATTGACCGCCAGTGTCGTTTCGCCCAATCGTGCGCCATAAAAAGTCATAAAACTAAAGCAGAGCTGTAATAACAATGAGCGAATAAAAATATCTCGATTGAGTGATAACAATGCCAAAAATTGCGCTTTATTTGGTAATAACCAACGCCAATTAACTTGCTGCTTTGCCAGCTGGTTTTTTATTAATAAGATTGCGACCAGCAACGCCGTATAATCAGCAATCACCGATGCCCAAGCAGCTCCTGCCACTTGCCAATCGAAACCAATCACAAACAGTACATCTAAAATAATGTTAGTGGTATTTGTAAATAGCAGTAAGTAGAATGGTCCTTTTCCGTATTGCATACCCAGCATAAGTCCCAACAGCACCAAGTTTGTCATCGCCGCTGGCGCACTGAAGATCCTTATTTCAAAGTAGCTTTGTGCCTGGGTAAAAACATCTGAGGATGCATTCGATAAGGCTTTAATTGCATCCAACAACCAAGGAGAGAGGAAGATTAATGAGATTGAGAAAGTCCAAGCAATCAATAAACTCGCTAAAAGCTGTTGCTGTAATCTAGGCCAGTTTTTTGCTCCATAAGACTGCGCAAGCACGCCCGTGGCGCTCATCCTTAGAAAGCTCGCAAGCCAAAATAGCAATGAAATACTGCCCGACCCTAATGCGATACCTGCCAGAAAGTGAGCTTCTGATAGATGGCCGATCACCGCTGTATCAACTAACCCTAACAATGGCACAGATATATTTGATAAAATCATCGGACCCGCTAGCAATAGCAAACTTATATGGTGCGTTTTATGATTTTTAAAAATCTCTTTCATTGCTTAGTTTTCACTTTGTTATTGTTTTCAAACCCATCGCTATCAGCGGTGATCTTACAGTATCACCACGTCAGCGAGAAGCTACCTGCGGTGACATCAGTGAGTGAAGAAACATTTAAAGCGCACTTAACTTACCTTAAAAACAATAACTTCAATGTTATACACCTAGATAAGTTACTCCAGCATACACAACAAGGTAAACCGCTGCCTGCCAAAACTGTGGCCATCACTTTTGATGATGGTTACGACAATAACATTGAGCAAGCGGCGCCTATTCTCGAAGAATTTGGTTACCCGTATACTATTTTTGTAAACCCTCTGCTTATCGATGAAAACAAATCGTATGTGATGACATGGGACGAACTCAGAGCTTTAGCAAAGCGCGGCGCATTAATTGCGAATCACAGTGCTAAGCATGATTACCTACATCTTAAACAAGACGGCGAATCTCAATCGCAATGGTTAAAACGTGTCCGTGAAGATATCCTTTTCTCAGAGATGCGTATTAAGGAAGAAGTGGGCCATAATGTGAAATTACTCGCCTACCCATATGGCGAATTCAATAGACCCCTACAAAACCTAGTGAAAGAACTCGGCTTTATAGGTATCGGCCAACATTCAGGTGCAGTATCACAATTTACCGACTACACACGCGTACCACGTTACCCTGCATCAGGTTTTTATAGTAACTTAGATACCCTTAAAACCAAGCTGAACTCTCTGCCTTTTGCGATTGCTGAGCTAGATTACTCGGATTCAGTGACAACTGATCCAACTCCCACGATTGAAATCGAATTTGCAAATAAAGACTTTTACCAATCGCAATTTGCCTGCTTCGTCTCAGGGGTTGGGCGTGCTGATATTGTATGGAAAAATGAGAAAAGAGTGTCAGTGACTTCACCTGAAGACATTAAAAAAGGCCGTACACGATATAATTGTACAGCCCCTTCTATCAAACACTCAGGTCAATTTTACTGGTTTTCGCAACCTTGGGTGCTACAAGTTAGCGAGTAACTGTTTTCAATAAATGTGCTGCTACGCTTTGCAGTGGCAGCACTTGCTGCGCCGCATTCAAGTCAACCGCCGCTTTTGGCATGCCCCAAACTACTGAGGTTTGCTCATCCTGTGCCGCTGTTTTTGCTCCCGCTGCTAGTAACCCCAACATACCTCTGGCACCATCACTGCCCATGCCTGTTAATAGTACCGCAGATACATTTTTGGCAAACGGTTTTAAAGAGTCAAACAATACGTCAACTGCCGGTTTATGACGGTTAACTAGCTCGCCATCATCCAGTACACAGATTTTGTTTAAACCTTTAGAGACTACTTTTAAATGCTTATCTCCTGGCGCAATGTATACATGTCCAAATTCTAAAATATCACCATCTTCAGCTTCTTTAACGCTCATACTGCAGGTTTTATCCATTCTCATGGCGAATGAAGTGCTAAAAATAGGAGGAATATGCTGAGTTATCACTATGGGTGGTGCATCTTTTGGCATTTGCACTAGCACTTCTTTAATTGCCTCAGTGCCCCCAGTTGAAGCACCAATAGCTAGAATTGCGTGACGATCATATGACTGACCTACTGGCAAGGCCGCTTTTTGTGCCGCCGCCTCAGCCGTTCTAAATGGCCTCAATCTTGCTGTCGCGGCTGTTCTTACCTTCTCTTGTACAGTTTCGGCGTAATGTTGCAATTGCTCAGCAACGTTCATTTTTGGCTTTGCAATAAAGTCCACAGCACCGATTTCTAGCGCTTCGAGTGTAATGGGAGAGCCTTGCTGAGTCAGAGTTGAGATCATTACTACAGGCATAGGACGTAAACGCATTAGGTTTCTTAAAAAACTAATACCGTCCATTTTCGGCATTTCGATATCTAGGGTGATCACATCAGGGTTAAGAGATTTAATCATCTCTCTCGCTTGATAGGGATCCTCTGCACTTCCTACAACTTCAAGATCACTCGCTTGCTGAATAACCTCTGTTAAAATCCCTCTAATCAAAGGTGAGTCATCAACAATTAAAACTTTTATCATGCCAACTCCTAAAACAGCTCAATATCTGTTTGTGCATCTTGCGATTCGATATCATGTAAATAACGCACTTCACGTTTCTCAATTGTATCGTTATGCATTTCTCTTAACTTTTTAACCTGCGCACGACCTGTTTGAGGATGAAAAACGACTTTTCTAGGCCAAGGCCCACCCACATCATGGGATACAAGCTCCAAACCTTCTTCTTGAATGTACGCATGTGCAAAGCGAATATTGCCTACACCGATATCAGTCATTGACCGAATAATTTTACCACCGCCAAATAATTTAACTTTCAGATTAGAGCGTGAAGCGCCGTTTTTGAGTACCTCGTTAATCAGATACTCCATCGCCCAGTTACCATAACGGCAAGTTAAATCATCAGCATGAACCTCTTTTATTCCTTTTGCAGCCGGTAACATAAAATGATTCATGCCACCCACGCCTAGCTTATCATCGTATACACAAGCAGCTATACATGAACCAAGTACAGTGGAAATAAGCTCATCGTTTTTAGATACGTAAAACTCTCCAGGCAATACTTTTGCTATAACACAGCCTCGACCAGAGTCCCAAAATCGCTTTACGTGTTCAAACCCTCTGATAACCGGCTTAAATCGATTATCCATACTATACCTTTTGATACATAGTGCGGCCTAAATTCTTAAACTCATGATGCTCTTTGCCCATAGTTTCTGAGTGACCAATAAATAAATGACCATCCGCAGCTAGCATCTGGTGATACCCTCTAAACAATTTATCTTTTGTTTCCTTATCAAAATAAATCAAAACATTGCGGCAAAAAATAACATCAAAAGGCCCTTTCATTGGCCACTTCTCTAGTAAGTTTAGTCGTTTAAAAAAAATCAGAGACTGCAACTTTGGTTTAACTTTGTAAGCATGGCTATCTGCACTTTTTAAAAACCACTTTTTCAAGACCTCATCATCTAAGCCTGTTACATTACCCGCATCGTAAATACCATTTTGCGCTTTTGCTAAAACATTTGAGTCTAAATCTGTTGCTAGGATCTTTACATCCCAATCCGCAGGAAAGCGATTAGCTATTGTCATGGCTATGCTATAAGGCTCTTCTCCTGTTGAACAACCCGCAGACCAAATACGTACCCTCTTAGTGGTTTTATTTTCATCTAAGATTTTAGGGATTAAGGTATTAGATAAATACTCAAAATGGTGGTTTTCTCTAAAAAATGACGTCAGATTCGTCGTGATGGCATTAATAAATTGACTAAATTCTTGCTCTTCATTTTCTTCTAAAAAGCTTAAATATGCTGAAAATGAATCAAGTTGATTTGCTCGTATACGCCTCGCTAGCCTTGAATAAACCATTTCTCTTTTATGAGGACCAAGAACTATCCCGCATGCTTTATACACTTTTTGCGAAATGGTCTGAAAGTCCTGATCAGAAAGTGCAAATTCTCTCATGGTTAATCCTATTCAAAGACGATGCTTAGTAGACAAAATAGCTATATCGGAGGCTCATAGTTGGTGTTGAAGGCAGCAAATGCCGCCTTCAAACATGCTCAATTAAAACTCTTCCCATTCATCTGAGTTGTCTGCAAACTGATTAGCAGTAGCAACAGGATTTACAGGAGATTTTACCGGTGACTTAATCTCAGCTCGCTCTGGACTCGTAGAGGGTGACGCTGAAATTTTCGCTGGGGCAACATTTGTACTTCTAGATTCAATCATGATTGAACTTGCTGAAGCCGAATCATCTATAGTAAAGAAGTTCAATAAACGACGCATATCGTTTGCTTGCTCAGCCATAGATTCACCCGCAGCGGATGCCTCCTCAACTAACGCTGCATTCTGCTGCGTCATTTCATCCATTTGCGTTACCGCTTTGTTCACCTGCTCGATGCCCGAACTCTGCTCTACAGACGCTTCTGCGATATCTGAAATCATATCAGTGACTCGTTTAACAGAAGCAACAATGTCTTTAAGTGTTTCGCCTGATTCATTTACTAACAGCGTACCATCTTCAACTTTACTTACACTGTCACGGATCAAGTCTTTAATCTCTTTCGCAGCACCTGCAGAACGCTGTGCCAGATTTCTCACTTCACCAGCCACTACAGCAAAGCCGCGGCCTTGCTCTCCTGCTCTTGCTGCTTCTACTGCGGCGTTCAACGCTAAAAGATTTGTTTGGAATGCAATTTCATCAATTACACCGATAATATCTGCAATCTTCTTACTCGACTCGTTAATGCCTGACATACTTTGAACAGCACGATTAACCACTTCACCGCCCTGCATTGCTTTTGAACTGGTCTCTTCAGCCAGTTCATTAGCAATTTTCGCGTTATCGGCATTCTGACGTACCGTACTTGTCATTTGCTCCATACTTGAAGCTGTCTCTTCCAGTGAAGAAGCTTGCTCTTCTGTACGTTGACTTAAGTCAGCGTTCCCTTGAGAAATTTCTTCTGCACCACTGGCAACAAGTGTCGCTGAAGAGCTAATACGATTAATAACTTCTGTTAGTTTATCAGCTGTAATATTGGCGTCTTTTTTCAGTTTATCGAACGAGCCATGGTATTCTTGGGTAATTCTTTGTGTTAAGTCACCATTTGCTAATGCATCCAGCATTTGCGCGGTATCAGTCACTGCGTCATCAACAATACTGACAAGTTGATTTAGGCCTTGAGATAACCTTAAGTAGAATCCTACCTTGTCATTCTCATTAATTCTTTGCGTGAGATTACCTTCTGAAGCAGCTTGAACCAGTGCATTAACTTCTTGCTCTATCATGACTTCATTCGTACGATCGCCCCATTCTACAACCGTGCCGATACGCTCATCTTTATCATTCAATATTGGGTTTGCAACTAGCGAGAAGGTACGGCCGCCCACATTGATTTCTGTTTTATATGTAGAAGTTAATCGTTCAAGCATTGTTCTTTGATGCGCCGGGTTCTTATGGAATACATCAATATTCGCCCCCATTAATTTATTGGCATCAAAATTCGGTAATTCTTTTCTTAAATCTGATTCTGCGTTTCTTAACATCTCAACAACAGAGTCATTTAAGTAAACGATATTGAAATCACCATCTGCAATCATGGCATTAGTAGAGACATTATCAAGTGCACATTTCACTCGGAAGTTATCATTCGCCTGCTTCTGAGCTATTTCTTCTTGCGCGATACGCTGCGTTTTATCGTCCCACTCTACAACTGTGCCAATACGTTCACCACTGTCGTCAAATACTGGTGTGGCGATTAACCCAAATGTAAAGCCAGCTACTTTAATATCAGTTTTATAGGTATCTTTTAACGCACTGAGCATTTGTCTTTGGTGTGCAGGGTTAGCATGGAAAACATCAATATTCTCACCAATTAGCTTGCTCGCATCGAAGTTTGGTAAGGCTGTACGAAGTTGCTCTTGGTTGTTACTCAACATTTCAAGTACAGAGTGATTTGCAAAAACAATATTTAAATCAGTATCAGCAAGCATCACATTTGCCTGGCAAACGTCGAGTGCACTTGTGATCCGCGCGTTATGAGCCGCAGAAATTTGCTTTTGTTTTTCAAAAGCAATTTGTTCGGTTATATCTTTCCATTCAACTAATGTAGCAATACGTTGCTGCTGAGCGTCGAATACAGGCGTTGCGATTAAATCAAACGATAAACCGGCAACACTGATTTGAGTTTTATAAACTGTTCGCAGATTACTAAGTAACCCTCTTTGATGACTTGGGTTCTTGTGGAAGACATCAATATTTTGCCCTAGTAATGTTGCAACATTGAAGTTTGGTAAGTCTTTTTGTAGTTTGTGCTCATTGGCTTTTAGCATTTCAGTGACAGAGTCATTTAAATAACTAATATTCAAATTTTCATCAGCAATCATGATGTTTGCTTGGCACACTTTCAGTGCGCTAATCATACTTTCAATATGTTTCGTATCATCAACGGCATCAGTATCATCATTGCTATCAGGCATTAATAAACTTTGTAGGGCTGGATAAGCATCTAAATGCAACCTGTGAGCGGCTTCTTCATCTTTGAACTTTAAATAAGGTATTGCATTATCAGCGGTTTCTAATTGTTCAGCATAAGCCCCAAAACTTTGCTTGAGATAGAAAATCACCGCTATTGTGATAACAAAAGGCAAGCCCAACCCAATTGCGTTTTCACCACTAAATGGCACGCCCAATATTTGTAATGCAATCGCGATTGATGCCACAATCAGAACTGCACTTATCAAAAGCTTATTGGTTATTTCGCTTTGTACGTTTCTACCACTCATCTTGACCCTACCCGTGCTGATTTATTTTTACTCTAAATTAAGAACACTTTCTAAGTTAAGAAGAACGACCATTTTCTCCCCAACATTAACTAACCCATGAACAAACTCTGCGTTATCCGAATCCTGAAAATCAGGAACATCTTTAGCTTGCTCTTCTGAAATACTGTATACATCTGATACTGCATCAACCACGATACCCATGACTTTGTTTTGACCATTAATTTCAACAGCTACAACAATAACAACGGTAAGTGGACCATATTCATTCTCTGCAATACCAAACCTAAGCCTCAAATCAATGATAGGCACAATAGTGCCGCGCAAGTTAATAGCGCCTTTTACAAACTTAGGTGAATTAGGGATTGTCGTTACGTCTTCCCAGCCTCTAATTTCTTGTACCGCTAAAATATTCATGCCGTATTCTTCACCTGCCATCATAAATGTCAGGTACTGATTTTCGTCATGTTGACCTTCTAAAATCAATTGTTGATTATGTTCAACCTGATCTGACATTTATGCTGCTCCTACGGCTTTTTGTTCAACGATTAATTCTTGAGAGCCTGGTCTTTTTAACCCACTTAATTTGATTAAGCCACTGATATCAATGATCAACGATACTCTGCCATCACCTAGAATCGTCGCGCCAGAGATGCCATCAACTTTTTGGTAGTTGGCTTCTAGGCTTTTAATTACAACTTGTTGCTGCGCGAGCAGGTCATCAACCAATAAACCCACTTTATGATTATCACTCTCAACCACAACAAGTAGAGTTTTATCGAGCTCTTCTATCGCGCCGTCATGATTAAAAATATCGTATAAACGAAGGATTGGTATATATTCATCACGTAACCTTAAAACATCTAGGTCTTTCCCTACGCGGCTCACTTTACTGATATCAATTTGTAATGATTCAACAATCGAAATAAGAGGGATAATGTAAGTGTGCTGTGCAACTTTAACCAACTGGCCATCTAAAATAGCCAGGGTAAGAGGTAAGCGTATAGTAAATGTTGAGCCAACCCCTGGTGCCGAGGCTACCTCTACAGAGCCATTAAGCGCTTGAATATTACGCCTGACCACGTCCATGCCAACACCACGACCTGAAATATCACTTACTTCATCTGCTGTCGAAAAGCCTGGCATAAAAATAAGTTCGTTTATCTCATCTGCAGAGAGTTCATCTGTTTCTTGAATTAAACCATTTGCAATTGCCTTAGACCTGATTTTATCGGTATTTAAGCCTTGCCCATCATCCATAATCTCGATAACGATGTTGCCACCTTGATGGAAAGCATTCAAAGTCACTGTTCCAACCGGGTCTTTTCCTGCTGCAACACGTTGTTCTGGAGTTTCTAAACCGTGATCGAGTGAGTTTCGAACAAGATGAACCATCGGGTCTGAAATTTTTTCCATCACCGTTTTATCTAACTCAGTTTGCTCACCCAATAATTTTAACTCGACTTGTTTGTTAAGCTTTTGGGATGTGTCTCGTACCAGACGAGGAAAGCGACTAAATACGAAACTGATAGGTAGCATGCGAATTCGCATCACATTTTCTTGCAGGTCTCGTGTATTGTGAGCTAACTGCGCCAAGCCTTCTTGCAAGGCGGTAATGGTTGACTCGGTGATCTCTTGTTCACCGATTTGGCTTAGCATCGCTTGGGTAATAACTAATTCACCAACCATATTAATCAGTGAATCAACTTTATCTATGCCAACTCGAATCGATGTTGCCGATGAGTCTGAAGATTTTTTTGGCTCTGGTTTTTTAGCGTTATTACTTGCTGCAGGTCCTGCTTGGGTCGTTTTGATCGGTTGAGAGG
>CEPZ01088386.1_pt1 | contig 18124 bp, 13 predicted proteins | sample 530461 | NCBI WGS metagenome assembly CEPZ01 (sample SAMEA2620106, study PRJEB7988) | marine metagenome | isolation source: saline water (ENVO:00002010), including | reverse complement strand
TTCTGGATGTAATTGACGGCAGACATCTTTCACTGTTCCTTTCAACTGCAAAGTCATATAGGTGCCCAGAAGAGCTACATGATCATTTCCATACTTATCTCTACAGTAAGTTTTAATCTCATCTCTCGCATTAACAAATTCCGAAGTTTCCGCATCATAATCAATATCAGGTAATCCTGTTGGAGTTGCTGTAATTGATTTAGTCGGCTCTTCATCAGTAATTCCTAATAGAAACAATATTGTTGAATTATTTACGTTTTTGTCCATTTTTTTATCTAAGTGGGATACGATATACTCAGCTATTTCCTGATTACAATCTAGGTAATAAAGCTCTTTTTCCTTATATTCTTCAAGATATTTCGGGCATTCTTTTTTATCAACTAGATCTTTAATTTTTTTAAATGCTTTTTGCTCAGGATCAAAATCTCTATACAAATTGAAATTCTTATACGCTTCTTGGATATCATAATCATTAACTTGAAAGTTTTTTTGTCCTACACGGGCCTTAGTTAAAAATCTTTCGAATAGAAGGGTAAATTCTAAAGGGTGACAATCAGTAATATCTGTAGCATAGGCTAGAATTGATCCGGCTCCTGAATTATGAACTAAAAAGTTAGATGTTAAATATGATGGATTGTCTTCTATCATTAAATCATAGACTTTTTTATATCCGGAAATCTCTTCGGTATTCTTTACTTTAACGTAGTATCCATTATCAACTATATTTGAAGTATCTTTTGCTTCAATATTAATGCCTCTAAATTTTAAGGCATATGATCTTCTCATTTGATACCCCTGGGACTCATAAGGCCCCCTCTCTGTCCAGGAAGATGTAATGTTTAAATATTGTAAAGCCTCTTTGACGTCTAAGGCTAATTTAATGCTTGTAGTAGTTATTGTTTCGCTATATTTTCTCGTATGACCATCTGCTGAGATATATCCCTTAAGTAGTGATCTTAATTTTTCATCAGGTAGATACTTAAAATAAGATAAATGTTTTGTCCTAGATGTTTTTTCATAACAAGGGAAACTATCTACAAAAAAGTTTGTTAAAATTTTAGAATAAAATACCACTTGTACTAAATTTTTTTCTTTACTCTTATAAATTTTACCAATTAAACCTAACTTTTCTTTAAAGAATTCTAAAGTTCGATCAATCTCTTTTTTTTCTTTTGAATTAAAAGCAAATCCAACACAATACCTTCTTTTTTCTTTGTCATTTCTAATCCAACCGTCACCTATCCACTTACCCACCATGTAAGCAAATTCTTTATCAAAAAAAACTTCTTTTTTGATCTTATAGTTTTTATTGTCTTTAAATCTTAAAAATTCTCCTTCTTCTTTAAAATTTTTATTTGAATATTTTTTAAAATTTATTACCTCTATATCTTTTATTTTTCTTTTTGGTTTAATAAATTTTAACAAATCTCCTTCTTCTAATTCGGAAGCCTCTATCCATTTAAAATCTTTCTCTTTAACTTTCTCATACTTTCTTATTTTATTCTTTCTTGATTTTGTTGTGTTTAGCCATTCCCTTCGCAATTCTCTTTTTGCTGCCCAGACTTTATGATCTTTAGTTAATTTAATAGGATGAATTTCATTGACGGCTGAAATACTTAATATTTTTTCATCAATATTATATTCAAATGTCTTTATTACTTTCTTTTCTTCTCCAGAGGAAGTGTAAACCTTTTCTCCTTTTTTAATGTCTTTTAATTTTTTATATCCCATAGTAGTTAAGACTAAAGTATCTCCAGTTAAACAGCCACGAGCGAATCCTCTTAACCATTTGTTTTCATTTAGAAAATTTGTTACATCCTCTAACAATAAAAAATAATCGCATAGATCGATAATACCATTCCTCTGAATAGTAAACAGCTCAAATACTAATCTCTCTCTCTCTTCCTTGTTATAAAAATCAATTTTCTTATTTCTTAAAATAATTTTAAAGGTTGTTCTAAGGGCAGGGTCACTTTCAGATTTATCCAATAAGAAATTTAAAGGTTTATCTCCAATCTCTCTTAAGCTTTCTAGTTCTTTTTCTAAATCCTTGTGTCTTTCTCCAATGTTAACATTACATTCATTATATTTAATATCAGGTAATGCTGGTTCAAACTTCAATTCAATATCTTTAGATTTATTTAATATTTCTACGGAATTCTCACAGGCTTCTTTGAAGTCAATAATATCTAAAAGATAAGGAGAGTTCTCCTGGATATATTCATACATCTCTTCAACTGACATGGTATACATAGGATTTTGATAGTGCCAACCTGTTTTTCCATCTAAAGAGTTCCCTATTTGAATTTTTTGAAGAAGATGACTGCTCTTATTCTTCATGAATGAATTCTGAGCAAAATAGCACTTAACATTATACTGTTTTGCTAATTCAACGAGTCTCTTATTTACTATTTCTTGTGGATCGAATCCTAAATCATCATGCTGTTTTTTTCTATAACTCCACTCTAAATCTTTTGTTAGATTATGGATATGAAGCTCTACGTAAAAATCTTCTCCAAATTCTTTTTTAAATAATTCAAAATTACTTTTTGCATTTGCTGTTCTCATATATATGTCTTGAGGAATTATCCCATTCATTCCCCCTGTCGTTACAATTAGGCCTTCCTTATTGTCTAATAATTCTTGTAATGTTATTTTTGGGATTTTATAAAAATGATCCGGAAGATAAGATATAGAGGTCAATTTACATAAATTACTAAATCCTATCTCATTTTTTGCAATAATAGATATTCTATTCTCTCGGTTATCTCTATCCATTAGGCTTGGCACTATATTTAATTGGCAACCTAAAATAATTGGTATATTTTTATCTACCCCAAGTTTACTTAAAAGAGCAGAATCTCTACTAAATTGATAGAATGGTAAAGCTGCAGCCATATTATACAGATCTAAGATTGAAGCACCTTCGAATCCTTTATCTACACTTTCTTTTAATATTTGTTTTACGTTATCTAAACCCTTTAGAGTAGAGTATGTTGAATGACGATTAATATTTACGTATTTGATTTTCTTTAAATCTTCTTTATTCATATTTTTTCCTTTTTTTCTCCATCAAGGAGGCACTTTTATATAAGTGACTTTCTTATAATAATTAAATAGAGATCATTACTATTTTACATATTAATTATATACATTTTTCCTTAAAAAGGAAAATAAATACTTATTTTTAAAGGCTTTTCTTGACTTTTTATTATTATTTATTAAAATTAAAATATAGGAGAATTAAATGAATCAAAATAAACCCAGTTTCTTGACAACTTTACTCACTTGGTCATTTCTAATTTTTACCGCTTTATTCATATTTTCGATAGGAAGTTCTGTGGGAAATAAGGCTGAAAAAATAACAATGAATGAATTTATGGATCATATTGAGAATAAAAGAATTAAGCCTAAATCAATTTATGAAAAAGAAAATCAAATTAAAGCTATTTTATTAGAGAATTCTTCTAAAATTTTAGCTGAAAAGGCCGAACCCAATGAAATTAGTGTCCGAGTCGATGGATCTTTAGATAATGCAGAATACCTCAAAGTTTTACGTGAAAACGGGTATTATTTATCAAAATTAAAGCCTAGTGATGGCTCTTTCTGGTCAATATTCTTCAATGTTGTCTTCATAGTTCTTGTTTTTTGGATGATTAGAGGGGCAATGGGAAAAGGAAAAGGCGGAGTCCTTAGCTTTGGAAAGTCCACTCATAAATTAGTGAATTTAGAAACATCTAGTGTTTCATTTGAAGACGTTCAAGGGATCGATCAGGCTAAAGAGGAATTAGTTGAAATAGTTGACTTCCTTAAGAATCCAGAAAAATATTCTAAATTAGGAGCTAAGATTCCGAAAGGAGCATTACTAGTTGGCCCTCCAGGAGTAGGTAAAACTCTTTTAGCTAAAGCTGTAGCAGGAGAAGCAAAAGTTCCTTTCTTTGAGACTTCTGGTTCTAGCTTTACAGAAATGTTCGTTGGGGTCGGTGCAAGTCGAGTTAGGGATTTATTTAAGGAAGCGGAAAAAGTCGCCCCTTGTATTATTTTTATCGATGAAATTGAATCGGTAGGAAGAAAAAGAGGAGGTAACCCTATGGGAGGTAATTCAGAGCAAGAAAATACTTTGGCTGAATTACTTAAGACAATGGATGGGTTTGACTCTAAAAAAGGTATTATTGTTTTGGCTGCCACAAATCTTGTAGATACATTAGACACTGCTCTTCGAAGAGCTGGTAGATTTGATAGAGAAGTTTACGTGGACCTTCCTGACATGAAAGGAAGGGAAGAGATTCTTAAAGTTCATACAAGAAACAAACCTTTAGCTGAAGATGTTGACTTTAAGGTTTTAGCTCAAGGAACGACTGGAATGAGTGGAGCTGATCTTGAAAATTTAGCTAATGAAGCAGCATTACTTGCCGGAAGACAACAAAAAGATACAATCAATGAAAAAGATTTTGAAGATGCTTTAGCTAAAATTCAATTAGGCTTAGAGAGAAAATCTTTATATATGAATGAAAAAGAACGTAAAGCCACAGCATACCACGAGGCAGGGCATGCAATGATTGGAACTTTTTACAATAAACAAGATAAACTTTTACCTCCAATTCACAAAGTTACAATTGTTCCCAGAGGTAAAGCTTTAGGAGTAACGCAATCTAGACCAGAGGAAAATCAAATTTCTTATTCTAAAAAGAAAATCTTAGCTACTATCTCCATGTTAATGGGAGGTAGGGCTGCTGAGGAATTATTCTTAGGGCAATTTACTACTGGAGCAAGTGATGATATTAAAAAAGCGACAAGCTTAGCTCAAAGAATGGTTAAAGAGTGGGGAATGTCAGATCTTGGCCCAATAAGGATTGAGAGTTCTAATATTAATCAGATGGATTCTCACTCACAAGAAATGATTAAGAAAGTGGATGAGGAAGTTCAAAAGATTCTATCTTCTCAATACGATGATGCCTTAAATGTCTTGAAGACCCATAAAACTCAAATTGAGAAGATGGTTGGAGTTCTTCTTAAAAATGAAACAATTATGGGTAAAGATATTGATAATTTAATCGGATAATACGGTTTTCATTTTAGAAAAGGCTCTAGCTACAACTTTAAAGCTAGGGTCTGATACTTCTTCAGGATTTAAAGGTCTAAAATTCTCTGGAAATTTATCTGGCTTATTTGAAATATTAATCAATTCTGATACGGTTACAAGTTTTTTCTTTTTTTCCATTTTATACCTCTAAGAGATATATATCATTTTTTTTTTGAATTTGGAATTAATCTTCAAGATTGTTTAATGTTTTTAATATTTTTTTTACATATTCTTGAATTTCTTTTTTTGTTTTACCTTTTGGCTCTGTAAAATTACCTTCTAAAATATCATCTAATGAGGCATTTAAGCTCGCCATTAAATTTTCTAATATTTTATTAAGTTCTTTTGCTTTTTTGTTCATATAGTATAAATATAGAATTTATGAATTTTTTACATAAAAAAAACCCAGACTTTCGCCTGGGTTCCCTATATTTGCCTTAAGATTTTTATTGGTATCTTACACCTGAATCAAAGTTTACTTCATCATAAACTGGAGCTTTTACTGTAATATCGATAGTGATTGATTGAGATCCGTTATCTTGAACAGTGATTTGCTCAACTTCGCTACTACCAGCTACTACACCTTTAGGGTAATAAACTGTTCCTGAAGCAACAGATTGGCTGGCTGTAGCTTCAGTTCCTGCAGAAAGCCCAGAAATTGAATAAGGAGGAGTTCCACCGATAAGCCCACTAACAAGGTCTAAACCTGAGCTTAATCCAGCAAAAATTTCAAGAGATCCCGTATAAGTAAGAGGAGCTGAATTTTCTAAGTTTCCTGATACAGTCTGAGTGCTAGAGCCTGTTAAAGCAGCAAATGGAGTTTGAACTTCAGCATTTACACTTAAAGTTTGTCCAGCTTGGCCGTTTGTTACAACACTAACAGAAAAGTTACAACTTTCGCCATTAGCTAATTCTTTAACAGTTGTACAAGTACCCTGAATTGATTTTACAGCAAGACCTAAAGTGCTTGAAATCTTCATAGAAAAAGGCCCTTTAACAGTAGATCCAGAATTATTAGTTAAAGTATACATATCTAAAGTTAATTCTGTACCAACAACTGAATCAGGAATTGTTGGACTATTGCTTGTAACATCTAAGGCTCCGAAAGAAGAAGTCCCTGTCGCATTTTCATTTACATAATCCATAGAGATATCAAAAGATACATTCTTGTCTTCAGGTTGGATTGTAGCTCTCATAACACAGTGTTGAGCATCACAAGATCTAGTATCTAAAGCTAGTGCTGCACTTGAAGAAGTTGAGATATTTGCATCATCAGCATCAGATAATTGTAGGCTAGAAGTTGCACTTAAATTACCTGAAATTGTACCTGTTAAATTTAACATTTTTGCTTTTACAATGTCAGTACCCATTACAGCAGCGATACTCTGAGCATAACTATCAGGAAATACACCAACACCATTAAGAGTAACTTTTAGAAGACAGCTATGTCCAGGGGATAAAGTTTTTCCAGAACAAAGATCTAAATCCACTCTAAAAGGATCTTGAACTTGTCTTTTTAAATTTTGGATAGTATACGTAGAATCAAGCCCTACATTTTTAATTCTAGTATATAAACTAGCTTTTGATCCAACAGAAACGGAACCGAAATCTAAAGTTTCAACACTTAAAGCGATATCTTTCAGGTCACCTTCTCTTTTTACTTGAAATTTTTGTTTTAGAATTTCAACAGATCCATCATTTTTCAAGGCGATAACTTTAACAAAGTAGAAACCTGAATTAGCAGAGTTGCTTGGAGCAAAACTGAAAGAACAATCAGTCACTGCGTCTAATGTTTGACCTTCACATAAAGTTTTAGAAGAAGATCCTTCATCTAATCCTTCTTGCTCGATTTTAACGATTCTATAGTTTGATTCTCCATCTGACGATATTAAAGCTGTAACTTCACTACCGGTCTCTCCATCTTCTAGATCTTGTACACTTTGGGATAAACTTAACGATCCTGCGTACAAGCTAAAAGAAAATAATGACATAACTAAACTTAAGGCAATTTTTTTCATATTATTCTCCTATTTTTTTTGCTTTCCTGTTATAAATAGATCTATTATTTTATTTTTTTTCTATTTTTAAAGGTATTATTTAAATTGAGGGGTTTAGTTTTACTTTTGTAAAATGTAAAAATTATATGATAAAAAAAACTAAAGATTACTATATAATTAATAAAAAAATAAGAGAATTCTACGATTTTAAGCCGTCAAATTTTGATTTCTGCTCTTTTAGGCAATATGGAGGGGATTTTAGGTTTGCCTTCTCTTTTAGAGAAATTCCTTTAAAAATACCTAATAATTTTACAATTACAGGAGATAATTCAAAACAATATTATTTAGACAGTTATTTTATTATCTACAAGGAATTTATTTTTAATAATTTAAAAATCCCTTTAATGCTTATTGACATTAAGGCTTACGAAAATGAAATAGATCCATCTATAAAGATTAAAGAATCCTATGATTCCGAATATAACTTAAATCTTATAAATAATCTGACTCGTCAATATCTAGATTATTTTAATTTAAAAATCTTTGATTTACTAAAAGAAAAGAAATATATTCAGGAAGATTTAATAAAAATATGGAATAATAATTTAATTATTTAGTATCATATTTAATTGATTATAATTTTTAGCAGAAATTGAACTCATTTTTTTAATAACGTTACTGTCGAACAAATTTATATCTTCAGACTTATAATCTATATTATTAAAGTAAATATTCCAGTTTTTCACTAAATTATCTACTTTAGAATTATAAATACTTTTCTGCCTCATTAAATTTAAAGATTCTTTCACTTTAACTTCTTCTTTTTTCAGCTTTATGGATTTAGAAATTAAGTGATTAAAGAAGCTTTCGATCTCGTATACTACTATTTTCTTTTCCATTGGCATATCTTCGACCTTTAGGCTTTCTAACGATTCTTGAATGTTTAGCCATCTAGAATTTTTATCTCCATTAAGATAACTTTGAAAAGAGTAGTCTTCTTTTATCTCTTTATAGCTTTTATTTTTATATAAATTTTGAAACCTTATAAGGCGGTCAACTTCTCTATTTATCATTTCTTTATTATGAGATTCAAAAAAATTATTAAAATGTTTATTGAACTTTATTATTCTTTCTTCTAGAAGCCCTTTAGAGTTTAGATCTTCAATTACATTATCAACTTCTTCGCTATAAATACTTTTCATAGTATAAAGTTTTGAACCTTTAATTTCAGCTAAAAGAATTTTTTCTTTTTCAAATACAGCAGAAAAGATCGAATCTTTTAGCTCTATATTTTTAAATTTGGTAAAGTTCTTTATTTTATACATCTTATTTCTTAAATTGTATAAATTAATACTTTTTAACAAAAAAAATCTCATTTTGATGCATTTAATAAATATGAAGCGTTTAATTGTTCTATGCCTAATATTTACATTCTCAGGGTGTTCTAGTATGAGAAAAAATGTTGTAAAAAATAATAAAAAAGTAAAAATAGCCATTATTGACTCAGGAATTAATCCACTATCTTCTTTAACCCCATTTTTAGGGAAGGGATATAGCTATATAAAAAATGAATCGGCTTTCAAGGACTATATAAATCATGGAACTCCTGTATCCTCATTTTTAATTTTAAATTTAGAGAAAGGTATTCCAATCCAAATAGACTCTTATAAAGTATTTGATTCTAATTTTAAGACTTCGGATAAGATTCTTTCGGGGGCTATTAATAGAGCAATTAAGAACAAAAGCGATATCATTAATATTAGCTCTTCTGGCATATATTTTTACCCTTTGGAATTTGAGGCCTTAAAAAAAGCTAGAGATAAAGGAATTATAATTGTTGTTAGCTCTGGAAATATGGGAAAAGATAATGACCAACTATCATCATACCCTTGTAATTATGAACTAGAAAATATAGTATGTGTCGGCTCAACAAATAACAGAAGTGAGATTTCTAAATATTCCAATATAGGAAAAAATGTAGATATCTACACTCTGGGAGAGCAAATTATTGCATTAAACAATATGAATCAATATGAATATTTAGATGGGACATCTTATTCTACAGCTAAGATAACTGCTATTTTAAGTTCTTTAATTAATATATTTCCAGATAAAGACTATCAATTTATAATCAATAAGATGAAAAAACAGGCTAAAAAAGTAGATAATTACTTGGTCTATTAAAGAAATAGATTATCTGAATCAGACCTTTCATCTAAAGAGCAAGCCCCTTCACTTAAGGGATAAGTATCTTCCCCTAAATTGTAATTAGAAATTAAGCTATTATTTATGTTTTTTGCTTTTAGTAAGCAGGTTCCAGATCCTGATTTTTCTCCTACCTCTCCATCTGGAGATCTTCCACTAAAGCAAGAAATAGAGCCCTTTCTTCCTGAGCAACCTCCTTGACCAGCTAAGCCCCCATCTCCCCCAGAGATAGATAGATTAATATTATTTATAAAATTTGCTATTATTTTTACTGAGCCTCCAGACCCTCCAGATCCCCCAGAACCTCCGGACCCTCCAATTCCTGGAGATCCAAACCCTAGCTCATTAGAACAATCTGGACCACATCCTGCATCTCCTCCTTGCCCTCCATTGCCCCCTTTATGGCCAACTTCTCCATCTACAAGAATTGTGACATCTCTAACCGTATCACTATACACATAGAAAATTCCTCCACCAGACATTAGATTATCTGTAGATATTGATTCTCCATCTTGACCATTCAATCCATTTTTCCCGAAGATTTCATTCGATCCGCCTCCTCCTGCGCCTCCGGACCCAGCTCCTCCGTGATTATTAATTCCATTTTGACCAGCAGTTGCTAATATGCAATTTAATCCAATGCAAGATCCGTTAGTACTTGGAAGGGGATCTATTCCTTTTCCCCCTAAAGCTCCACCTGAACCTAGAATTAATTTATTTAAATAAGCATTACCTATATTAAGCGAGCTTTTTCCTGCCGAGCTGGCTAGAGGTTCACATGAAGAGTCTCCTCCCTTACCTATAAACTCATTACCTAAATTTCCAAAGTAGCAATATCCGTTTCCTCTAATGGAATCTTCTCCCACAGATCCTAGACCTCCTGCCGTAGGATTTCTTGAAGAACTTGTCATTGCACTAAATCCTTTTCCTCTAAGATCTATTGTTCCACTACCTCTAATATCGTCTAGAATATTAAGCGCCATTATTCCACCTAAGAAACCTTCGCTTTTATTTATAGTTAATGTTCCATAAACGGTAAGTACTCCGTACTCTTCAACTTTTGTTATTTCGATATCATATAAAACTGGATCAAATTCATTTGTTAATTCAGATAAGGGTGTAACTTCTATGTTATTGTTTATTGAATTAACGCTTTCTATTCTAAAAAAAGAGTTTCTTCCTAGATTATTGATCTCGCTATATTTTGCTTTTTTTGAAATAATCAGAACAAGATCATTTTCATTAAAGCCTGTAACATCATCAACAAGAAAACTCAAATTATCACTAGATAGTTTAGTTTTTAAAAAAGTTCTAGGGGGATCGTAAACGGCTATCCCATTATCTGTATAGATGCTACATCTTGAACAAGAGACATTTCCATTTGATTGAATTGTCACATTCTCTAGGTCCTTACTTTTTAAAGATAATGTTGATCCACCATAGTTAACAGAAAGAATATCTATATCTAGATCTAGAGTTTGAGTGTAATAAGGCCTAAAATAAATATCAAAAGTTTTTGAGCCCTGAGATATCTCAATGTTTTCAAAATCTGTTATTCGATTAGAAATACATTCAGAATTAAGATAAAAATAACCATAAGCTCCAGAATAATCTAATCTAATAATTTCGTTATCTGTGATTTCTGAGTTTTCTCCATTTTCATCGTAAAAATCAAAAGACATTTTTTTACAATTATAGTTAACATACTCTGAAGAAGAAACTCTTAAGTCTAAAAATTTATCTCCTCTTATGTATATATTTGTGCTTTTCTTTACTCCTAAAGAATCACGGACTTCTATTACTATATTTTGAGATTTATCATTTGATTGAAATTCTCCTGTACCAGAGATTGAAACTCCGTCTCCTTTTTTCAAACTAAATGTATATGGAGCAACCCCTCCGCTCGCTAAAAAATTAAATTGTTGATTTTTATTTAATACTATATTTTTTGGAGAGATATCTAAAGAAGGCACTATTTCGTAATCTATCAAAATCTTATTTCCTATTTTATCTTTAACCTCTACTTGCTCCATTCCTTCGTTTAATCCGACTTTTAATATTCCATCTATAGAATCTATTTTTGATGTCCCTTCCTTCATATTAAAAACTAAAGGGCTGACTCCTCCTGAAACTGTAACTTCGTAAGTTTGATTCTTGCTTAATTTCAAATTAGAATTGCTGAAAGATAGAATAGGGTTAACAGTTAAGCTAAATGAAACTTCTAAATTATCACTGTCCACAACTTTAATTACTTTTTCCCCTATAGAAGTGGGAGTATATTTTCCTGTTATTGATTGTAGGGAACCCCCTCCAGAAACTATTTCATATCTATAAGGAGGCTTTCCTCCTAATGAATTAAAATCTGCCTGATTTGCTAATGTTATTACTGGGTAGTCGACTTCAATTTCTAAAGGCTTTTTAATTATATTAACTGTCTTATTTTTAAAATTTCCGACACTATCAGTAATTTTTATAGTTGTCACTCCCTCATTTAAAGGTGCAGTAAATAAATTAGTTAATGTATCGAGACTTCCCTCGCCATCAACTATTTGAAAACTATATGACGGGTAACCCCCTTTACCCGAAAGTAAATAGCTTTCTCCTAGGCCTAAAGTTATTTCATCTTTAGAAAAATCTAATTTTTCAGAAACTTCAAATTCTTTAGTTACAACATAGCCTTTGGAGTCATTAATGGATAAGTATATCTTCCCTGAAGAATTAGATGCCTTATATTTTCCAGAAGATATTATTCCGCTTCCTTTTGAAATAAAATAGCTATATGGAGGAAAACCTCCTTGACCACTAAGAACGATCTCTTCTTCATGCATTAACTTGTCTTTTATATTCGAGCTAAAATCTACAAAATTTACAGTATCGATATATCCAATTACTTCATTTCCATTCTCATCTTCAACTTTAATTTCCACTTCTTCTTCATCTGATGATGCTGTATATTGACCCGTTATTGGATTTAATTCCCCTGTCCCTCGAATTAAACTGTATGAATAAGGAGGAAGACCCCCTCGTCCTTTTACAAATATCACTTGATTAACCAGTATTTTATTCTCTGTTATCCTTATCGTTAGAGGGTCTAGATTCTCATCAACAACGACAGTTTCTTCTTCTGCAGGATCATTTTCCGCAGTGTCATCAGTTGTGGGGACCTCTCCACAAGAAACCATAAATAATGTTAATAACAAGATAAAATACTTCATAATTTATAAATGGATTAATCCTTTTTCTTTGATTTCTCTTCTTTTTTAGGTTTTACTGGCTTGTCCCAGGAAATATTATCACAATCTTTATTATTACAAGGATAAAATAATTTACCTGTTTTTTTTGACTTTCTAGAAATAAATTCTCCTTTATTACACTTATCGCAAACAATACCTAATGTTAAATCCCTTGTGTTATTACATTTAGGATATCCAGAGCATGCCCAGAATTTTCCTTTCGAACCTTTTATTAATTTCATTTTACTTCCACATTTATCGCAAGGCTCTTTGTGGTATTTATTATCGTCAACTTTCTTGTATTTTCCGCTTTTTAATATTTTGACTAAAAATGCAGATTTACATGTATTATAATTCTCGCACATAAAGATATCTTTTTTATCCTTTTTTCTTTTTGCCAATATGTATTTACCATCGCAGTTCTCTTTTTCACAAGAATGCTCTGTAGTCTTTCTTTTTGACTTTTCTCTTAATTGCTTAATATTCTTATCTGCTTTCTCAATCGTTTTTTCTAGATCTTGCCAAAATTCTTTTAACACATCTTTATAATCAGCTATACCTTTTTCAATTTCATCTAATGATTTTTCCATTTTAGCTGTAAACTTATAATCCATTTCTCTTTTAAAGTTTTCAACTAATGTTTTACAGATAAGCTTCCCTAAATCTGTAGAGTTGAACTTCTTATCAATTATTTCAACATAAGATCGGTATAATAAATTTTGAATAATAGCTGCAAAAGTCGATGGTCTACCTATCCCCTTTTTTTCTAATTCTTTAACTAAGGTAGCTTCCGTATATAGAGGTGGTGGTGTACTTTTTTTCTCTTTTATTTCTGCTTCTTTAAATTGAGGAACAACTTCTTTTTCATTTAACTCAGGTAACTCTTGACTTTTTTCTTCTTGGCCTTTTTTTACAGATTTCTCATCCGACGATTCTTTATATACATTTAAGAACCCTCTTTCGATAAGGACCGACCCTTTTGTTTTAAAGATATGGTTCTCTACCTTTAAGAATACAATGGTGTCATTATATAATGCTTCCTTCATCTGAGATGAAATAAATTTATCCCATATCATTTTATATAATTTATATTCATCTAGCCCTATTTTTCCTTTAATATTTTTAGGAGTATTTTCTAGACTAGTAGGTCTAATCGCTTCATGGGCATCTTGGCTATCGCCTTTAGTTTTATATATAATTGTCTCTTTTGGAAGATTTTCCTTTCCATACTCTTCTTCTATATAGCCTCTTAAACTTTTTAAAGCATCTTCGTCAGTACGAACTGAATCTGTTCTCATATACGTAATTAGACCTTCTAGACCATTAATTCCTTCATACAATCTTTGGGCTACTTCCATTGTTTTTTTTGCTGAAAATTTTAATTTTTTTGAAGCTTCTTGTTGCATTTTCGAAGTTGTAAATGGGGCCGTAGGAGATTTTAATCTCTCTTTTCTAATTATTTCATCTACTGAAAAATCTTTCCCTTTGATATCTTGTAGAATCTTATCTACTTCGGTCTTATCTTCTAAAGTAATTTTGGTCTCTTTATCTTTTCCAAAATAATTACTTGTAAAATTTTTTTCTTTATTGTGGTAAGCTTCAATCTCAAACCAGTTATCTGCAACAAAATCTTCAATCTCTTTTTCTCTATCTATAATTAATCTTAGAGCAACAGATTGAACTCTTCCTGCGGAAGCTCCTTTTGCTATTTTGTTATTTAATATCGGACTAATTTTATAACCAACTAATCTATCCAGAACTCTTCTTGTTTTTTGAGCATTGTAAGTGTTTTCATTTAATTCTTCTGGATTCTTTACGGCTTCCAATATTTTATCTTTAGTAATAGCATTAAATAGAACACGGTGGATCTCTTTACCTTTTGGAGCATCTTCTTTTAGGTGAAAAGAAATAGCTTCGCCCTCTCTGTCGGGATCTGTTGCAAGATATATAACATCAGCTTCTTTCATTAATTTTTTTAGATCTTTAAGGTGAGACTCTTTCCCTTTCATGGGGACTATTTTCATTTCAAAGTCTTTAAGGTCTACTCCTAATTCTTTTATTGGAAGATCTTTTATGTGACCTTTGGATGCAACGACTTTAAAGTCTTTTCCAAGATATTTATTAATAGTTTTTGCTTTAGCGGGACTTTCAACAATTAGTAACTTCATAATATATAAATATGAAAAATCCCTTATTTTACAATGAATTAAGGTTAAATTATATCTTATTTTTATTTTTGTAAAATTTTTATTAAGAAATTAAAAAAGGAGGGATTGCCCCTCCTTTGTAAAATTAAACTACTTTTTTAAGGCTTTCTTCTCTTTCTTGCTGGCATTCTATGCACATATGCGCCTCAGGCCTTGCATTAAGCCTTTTTTCAGAGATATCCACTCCACAATCACTACATTCTCCATAAGTACCGTCCTGAATTCTAGACAATGCTAGATCAATTTGTCGAATGTGCGCTTCATTTTTTCTAGCCATTAAATTAATTACATTTTCTTCTTGAAGAACTTGTAAAGCTTCCATTTTTTCAGCTAGGCCTTGAGTTGTAAGATTTTGATCTTCCATTTTCAAACCCATTAGTTCTGCTTTTTGTTGCATTAATTGCTTCTCATATTTTTCTGTCTTTTCTTTTTCCATCTAATACCTCTCTTTTTTTTGACTTCCCTATTCCTATATCAGTTTTTTTTGTAAAATTATAAAAAAAATAGAAATAATTATATTTTTTAGATATAATATTATTGTATTAAATATTTAAGGAGGCTTAATGAGTCAAAATGATACAAATAAAATTAAAGACGAAGACGTAATAGCTGTGTCTAAAGTTAATATGGACTACTTAGAAAATATTTTAGCGGCATTTGACCATAAAGCTAGCTCTTTAAAAATGGGTTTAAACTCTGGTTTAGCAATGTTGAAAGAGTATGGAGATCAACAATCTCCTGAAGATAGAAGAGAATCTTTCAATTTATTGATCGAAACGGCAAATCAACTTTCAGATATCATTGAAACTGCTAGGTCTTTAGTTAAAAATTATGATTCAGAGGATACATCTATTGAAGATCTTGAGAATTTAGGTGAAGAAATTTCTGATCTATGCAAGACCAGATTTAATAATCATAGAATTATCCTTAATAATAGCCTAAATAATCATGTATCTATTGAGTGTCGAAAAAACCAATTCATTCAGGCTATTTTTGCTATTTTAAATGCCAGTCACGACGCTGTGGCAGGCTCTCAAGACAAATGGATTAAACTTTCAGATCAGATGAAAAATAACTCTGTTGAAATTCAGATTGTTGATTCTGGCCCTGTAGTAGAAGAAAGCCCTGAAGAAGTATTTCATCTAGAATACAATAAAAACGGAAGAAAAGGCTATAACTTTCTAATTGCTAAAGAAATTATTGAAAAATCTGGAGGAATATTTTCTTTTAGGAATGAGAACGGTCAGACTGTATTTACTATTAACATTCCTCGCTACCCTGTTGATCTTGGAAATTCACAGGTAGTTGAGCCTCAAGGAAAATTAAGAGTAGTTTCGGATCAGGAATTAGAGGAAATGGTTTTAGATAAAAATGCTGCATAATTAAGTATTTAATTTTAGACCCTTGACTATCTAAAGTCAGGGGTCATTTTTTTTATTTCATTGTACCAAAATATGTCTTTATCTTTATTATACCTTTCAGTTAAAAACATTAAATTTGGCTTGGTTATATTTAAATCTATTGATATTTTATTTAGAATAATTCTTATCTCTTTTATATTCATCGCTACTTCTTTAAATAGTCTATTATTTAATTTCAAATAGCTATTCCTGGATATATTCTCATAATACTCTAAATCAATAATTTTATTTTCAAAAGACATAGGGTAGAATCCGGCAATAAAAAGAGAATACTCTGATAATTCCAGGATTTCATCATTTCGAAGATACTTTTCAGATAATAAAAAATCTTCTTTTATTAATTTCGATGTTGAGATATTTCTCTCTATTAGCCCTGAGATATAAACTATTACTTCTTCATTGATTCCTGATTTTAATTCTGCCACTTTTTCAATGAAGAAACTTTTTGTGTTTCCTTGCATATAAAAAATCCTTTCCTATATTAAATATATCTTCTTCTTTTAAGTCTTTACTACTATGATATTTACCTGTGTATTTACCTTCTAAAAATTTATAATACTGGTTCTTTTTGAATTTCTTTATTTTATCGACCTTAATATGATTAATGTAGTCTTTTTCTATTTTCTCTTTTTCGCTATATATAATTATATCGCTTTTTATCCCCTCAGCCTGGATACTCTCTCCGTTGAAAAGATATAGCCCAGTTGTAACCTTAAAAATTCCACTATCTTTCCTGTCTATAGCTTCTTGAACAGAACCCTTCCCAAAAGTATTTTTGTCTCCAAAAATTATAGGATTAAGATGTTCTTTCAGGCTTCCGATAAGTATTTCAGAAGCACTTGCTGTCATTTTATTGGAGAAAAGAATCAATGGTTTATTGCTTAGCTTTTTATGTTTTGTTGAGAATTTCTCTTTTTTATTTCTTTCCCTTAACTCTATAACTTCTTTATTCTCATCTAGAAATAGATCTGCAATTCTTATAGCTTGATCTAAATACCCACCAGTATTATTTATCAGGTCAATAATTACTAATTCATGGTTATTATCTAAAGATTTCCTAACAAGATCAAAATCTTCTTCCCTAAAACTTCTTAACCTTATATATAAAATATTATCCCTCACTTTATAATAGCTTTTTTCATAGGAGATATCATTATTTATTTCATTAAAGAATCCTGATTGTAAACTTAGTCCAGTATGAGGGTCTAAAAATTTTAAAATCTTATTCGTTAGTTCTCTATTATTTCCTGGATTTTTTTTATTAATACCAAAACAACTATATAGCTTTTCGCATTGATTGTTTATTATTTTAGAGTAAGCATAATTAAAGTTCTCTTTACAATTCAAAGTTTTCCAATTCTCTTCATTAAATTCTTTATTTTTTATATAGTGTTTATCTATTGCGTAATTTATATGATGAATGACATCTTTGCATTTTATATCTTTAGCCTGGACTAAAGGAGCTATTAATAATATAAGTATTATTTTTCCCATTATTTAATAAATGGAGTCTTTTATATCAAATTAGCGAGCTGTTCAAGAATTTTCCTATCAAATAGTTTTTGATTTAGGCTTAGTTCAAAATAAGCTTCATTAGGAGTCATATCCATCTGAATGTCCCTGTCTTCAAAATAATAACCGTATAGTATATCAGAATAAGTATATGATATCTTCAAAATTTTAGCTAAAGGATCAATCTGATAACTTCGGAGTCTATTTGGGCCAGATCCATCCATATTCTCTTCGCTATGTAAAATTATTTGTTTAATTTTATTCGAAAGTGATGATTTATTTATTAATGATTTATTTAAGCCTTCTTTTCCCTGAAAGTGATAGATTAAAATGGATGAAACAAATAAATCGTTTAATGCAATTCTACTTTTGTTTTCCATTTTCGTACACAAAATTAAACTGAATATTGCTGTTGAAATAGAACATTTTCGTTTTCTTTTGTCTTCAATTGATTTTAAAATATCTC
>CEPZ01209628.1_pt1 | contig 18128 bp, 24 predicted proteins | sample 530461 | NCBI WGS metagenome assembly CEPZ01 (sample SAMEA2620106, study PRJEB7988) | marine metagenome | isolation source: saline water (ENVO:00002010), including | reverse complement strand
AGAAAATGAAGTAACCTATGATTCAGAAACAACTAGTGACTCTTCTGGTTCTGGTAGCGCTAAAAACTTAATAGAATCTAACTCAGATTTAAAAGATGGTTTAGAAAAAACATTTGGTTATGATGAAAACAAAAAAAATCAATTTAATACAATTCCGAATACAAATATAAATAGAAAATTAAAAAGTTCTAAAGATGAATCTATCGTAACTATAAATGTAAAATACTCTGGAAAAACCACAGTTAAAAATTTCTTATTATATGATGAAATCCCAAAAACTTTTGCTCAAGATATTTCAGATATTTCTGTTAACGCATTAACAAGCAAAAATATAACAATAGTAAAAGCAGATCCAATTGTTTTATTTACTTACGAAGATGTAAAACCAGAAGAAGAATTCAAGATTTTTTACACTGTAAAAGAAAAAGTTAGTTTAGAAGTATTAGATGAATTTACAGAACCAATAACATTAAAGAAAATAGAATTTGAAGAAAAGACAACAAAAACTTCAAAAGAAACTCCAGGGAAAACTGATTACACAGCATATATTATTATTGGAATTATAATTTTAATTATTTTAGCTTATATTTTTATTAAAAAGAAAAAGAATTAATCTTTCTCTCTATAAATAACTTCAGTATGTGGATATGCAATCTCAACATCTTTATTCTTATGTATTATTTTTAAAATTTCTTGAGTTATATAACTATTAATCTCTTGTAAATTATGTGCAGGTGTAAAATATCTAACTCTAACATCAACACCATCTGCTCTAAAAAATGTTCTAATATAAGGCTCTTTCTTAGATCCTTGAACATATTTATCTAAAACTCTCTTAGTAGCTTGTAAAATAACTTTCATTGCATTATCTAAATTACTCTCATATGTTATAGTAACAGAAACTTGATCTAAAACATATTCATCTTGTAAAGTATAATTTGTAATATCTTGCTCAAATAATTTAGAATTTGGCACCATTATTATTCTTCCAGAGTTTTCTTCACCTTGAACTATACCTCCAATTTCTCTTAAATAAATATGAGTTAAACTAATGTCTTTAACATCACCTCTAACATCACCAATAATAATCCTATCTCCAATCTCAAAAGGTCTTTTAGTTACAACCATTATCCATCCAGCTATCCCAGTTATTGGTTTCTGTAAAGCCCATCCTAAAGCAGCAGAAAACAAACCAATACCAATTCCCAATCCAGTTAAAGAACCAGAATATGAAAATATTGCAAATATAACAACAATCAAAATTAAAACATACTTTAACAATCTTGAAAATATTTCAACATTAGATATTTGTTTTTTAGTCTTAGCTATTTTTAATAAACTATTCTTAACTCTGTTAAATATAAAATTAAATATTACAAAAACTAGTACTGCAACTATAATTGTCCTTAACGCAGGGACTACATTACCTAAAAAATCAAAATAATCTAATACATTTACCATGTTACCACTAAGAATTTAATCTATTTAAAAATATATGTTTTTACTGTTCTAATATAATCAAATAATTTTCCGAAAAATAAATAAGAAAGATATTTTTTATCAGCATCCAGTTTTTTAAGATCTCTTCTTGTACTAGAAGCAAGCATTCTAAAATAATTACGAGATTGCATATGTTCTTTTACTTTCCAAGGTTCATCACCAAGTAAAGTATGAAAATATCTAGAATGATTTTCAGAATTTTCAACTATTTCTTCGAGTCTAATTCTTTCTTCTTCTTTCCAATCATTATAAGTTATTGACATTTATATTTTCCTTAGATGATTTGTTATGGAATATATAAACTTATAATGTTTTTGCTCTTTAAAATAATTAGATAGTTTTATCAATATATTAATTATTTTACTTCCATGAATAGTTTAATTATTCTAGCAGGCTTACCAGCAGTTGGAAAAAGTTACACAGCCAGATTATTAAAGAATAAGCTAAAAAATTCATTATACTTTGATTCTGATTTGTTTGCAAAGAAATATTCTGAAAAAAATAAATTTGATTTTCCTAACCTATCTTTAAAAGAACAAAAGAAAAAGAGAATTATATTTCATAAAGCTAAAGTTAATGCAATAAAAAAAGAACTTAAAAAATATGATTATATTATTTTAGATACATGTTTTGATATTGTCGAAACTAGAAAATTATTTTATTCTTTAAAAAACACTAAATTAATAATAATAGAACTAAAATGCTCAGAAAAAGCAGTAAAAGGTAGAATTTTTAATAACCCTCATGAATCTCATCGCATGGTTGGTGATCAAAAATCAAGATATAAAGTTTATAAAAATATGAAATCAAATTGGAAACCAATAAAAAAAATTGATTATACTATAAATACAGATAAAAATGTTATAAAACAAATAGACAATATTGTTAATTCTTTATTGGGCTAAACTAAACTCTTAATCAAATCAGCTTTTGTTATTAATCCAATTAATTATTATTCAAAAGTGGTTAAAATAGAAAAGTTTATAAATAAAGATTCAATTTATATTTTATAAAATGGCAATTAGTGCACTAAGGTTAGATGAAGAATCCAGGTATGTTCTATATTCACAGAAGGTAGAAACTTTAGATAGTTATGGAGCTGGGCCTGTTGTTTATTCTGAAGATGTGCAAAAAAAATATTTAAAGAAAAATGAGTTTAGTATTGTTAGAAGAATATTAGAAGATTTTGATTGGGCAAAAGTAGATGTAATAAACAGAGAATCAGTTAAAATTAGACATTATCAAAATCCAGCATTATCATCTGCCAAATATTATGAAAAACAAGATGTTTTGGACAGATTTCTGGCAGATGTTTCTAATCCAGACCCGAATATAAACTTTAAGTATGAGAAAGCATGGAATATTATTTCAGGAATTGTAGAGATTTTAGGAAAAGAAAGTAGTAAATATTCTTCTTAATCCGTTTGAAACAAAATACAAGGATTATTTAAATTTAAATAGTTAAGAATTAATTATTACTATTAGAACTTTAATCTATTTAAAAATATATGTTTTTACTGTTCTAAATTCTTATTGAACAAAACAAAATTGTCTTTCATCAATTTCAAACATCATAAGATTCAAAGCTGGATGGAGAAATTCCTGTTCAAAAAAAATTTCATATTCAAACTCTCGAAAGTAATAATCATTAAAAGGAACTTCAAATTCATTGCTATAGTGATCATTAAACTGAGCTTCAAATTCATTTGCTAATATCTTATAGTTTAATTTGTGATTCAATTCTCTTTGTTCTTCGTAAAAAAGAATTCCTTCATTAGTTATTTCATAATAATCGCTATTTTCTTGAATGAACTTTTTTTTACTTAAAATTTCAATTAATCCGGGTATTTTTTTCTGATCTATCAATGACAGACAATAATCCTTTACATAACGATTTAATGAATTTTTATTTAGCAGATAATCTTGAGAAACATATCCATATTCTATCAATCTTAAAAAATTTTCTTCTATCAATTCAATTTCCTTTTGAGAAATTGCATCATAATTTGGCAAAGGCATATGTAATAAACCAGAGTTTCCAAAATAAGGTTTGAAATGGATATCAATGATTCTAAATAAATCAGGCATTTTTTGCCTTTCATCAAAAATTTTTATATAATCTTTTATATAATCTTGACCGAATATTTTTGCTATTTCTACTCTTTCATTAAATCTTGTCATATAAATGTTAATAATTTCATCTGGACTTAACCCAATGTCGACCATGTGGCCGATTTTATTTATTCCAAGTTTGTAACTTCCATAGATTACAGAAAAGTTTACTAATTCTTCTAAATCATTATCCTCTAATCTTTCATTACAATTACTTTTAATTAGATATCTCTGTTGGTTAAGTTTACGTCTAGGGTATTTTTTAGCTTCTTTTTCACATTTTTCTCTAATATAGCTATGGTGTCCTTCTATTGGAACATCTCTAGTAAGACGAAGCATAGGCAGATTATTTTTTTTTACCATTTTTCATTTATATAATTATGGTCCTCATACGCTATTTAAAGGTTACCATTTAAAAATAGTTACAAATCTATTCAACTCTCTGTTATAATATCTAATATTTCTTTTGGCACATGCTCATAAGGGTTGTACCCTTCTACACATTTATCTAACCTGTCGCTCATGGAATATACATGGTTTTCATCTATTATTCCAAATAATTCATATATTTCATATTGCCCTGTTGTGATATCCAGTTTAGTATCACTCTCTCCATGTGTATGAAAATCATTTCCCCATAAATAATAAATAAAATAATCTCTAAAATCTATTAATTTTATATCTTTCTCAAAATAGAGTTTTTTTAGCTCACTAGAGTACTCAGAAGGAAATCCACTATATCCTTCATGTATGTTGTAAATATTTCCAATTTTTTTAGGTTGACTTAATTTCATTTTATTATAACTATTCAAACAATTAGTTTCTATATTAATATTACCCCCTCACTAATAAGGGAAAGTTTTAAAAATAAAAAAATTCTTGTTATTATATGAAAATACCATTATTAACAGAAGGAGAATCAAAAGTATATCAAGCATTAATAGAGATAGGAGAAAGTTCTGTAGGAAATATTTTAAAAATTTCCGGAGTTTCTCATTCTAAAATATATGATATTCTGAAAAGGTTATCTGAGAAAGGTTTGGTTAGTTCAATAAATAAAAATGGGAAACAGTATTTTTCACCTTCAGAACCTTCTACTTTATCAGCAATAATAGATGATGAAAAAAATAAATTAAATAATATAGAAAAAGATATGGGTGTTGTTATTAAGATTTTAAAATCTAGAAAAAATATTTCCACACCTACTAATATGTTAAATTCTTTTGAAGGTATAAAAGGAATGAAAACAATTCTAGAAAAAATACTTTCTAAATTAAACAAAAATGATAATGTTTTAATTCTTGGCTCACCAAAGAAAATAGGAGAAGAAGCAGGAGGTTATTTAAAAGATTGGCAAAAAAGAAGAGTTAAAAAAAATTCTATTTGTAAAATAATAACAAACAAAGATGCTGTTTCTTGGGATGATAAATGGTGGAGTGAAAGCAAAAAGAAAAAAATAACTTTTACAAAGAGATCAAATTCAGTTTCTCCTGCATATTTAGTAATAACAAAAGATTCAGTCTCAACAATATATTTTTCTAGTAAAATTTTATCTTTTACAATTGAAAGCCAAGATATTGCATTAAGATACAATCAATTTTTTAATGAATTATGGAAAATATCTGGTTAATCTTCTATAAGATCATCTGGAGAATTTTTATAACTATACACCAATAAATCTTCCAGGATTATAAAAGCAATTAATAGCACTAAGAGATGCAACTTTATTATTTGACCCGAGAAATAAAAAACGTCCCATTGGTTCTTCTGGTAAATCTTCACCATACATAATAGTTATCCTATCTGAAAGATTTGAATATTTCTTAAGATATTTTATTGCTCTTTCTTCTCCACCTAAGAAAGGTATTGTTTGAGGATGTTCTAAAGCATCATCTATATGAAGAGAATCATAGTTATTTTCCACTAAGGTTCTATGATTAACAACAAAGATATTTTCATCATTTACCATACCTCTTAATCTATCATATTCTTCTTGAGGTACTTTTACTGCTCCCCTATGTTTAGGCCACATGTCTTCTGTTCTTGCTTTTCTATCTCTAATTGCTCTTATTAAATTCTTTGAATTAGAAAGAAAATGTGGAACATGAACAAAAAGAGTTTCAACTGGTGAAGTCGCTTTTCCATCATCCTTATATCTTCCTGTAACTACTAGACTTGTGCTAGCATATTCATTTTGCCAAATCTTTGAATCAATATTAGATTCAATTCTTATGTCTGCTAATTGAGGAATAAATAAAGCTGTATAACCTTCACTTTGCAAATATGCTAATGCTTTGGACATTCCTTTATCGTAAAATTCTCTTCCATTAGTTACTAATTCTCTACTATCCATTTTAAGAATATAAAAAATTTCATGTTTATAAATTTATCTATTTTTACCACTATAGAATACTAAACTAAACTCTTAATCAAATCAGCTTTTGTTATTAAACCCTTTAAATTTCCTTTATCTTCAATTAAAACTAAAGGATAATATTGTAATAATTGTTTAACAGTTTCTACTTTACTATTTTTATCTATAATAGGTGGAGAATTATCCATAACATCTTTAGCAATTAAATTCTTTACTTCATCTAAATCTTTATTTAATATAGAACTTTCTGAAATTAATCCAATTATCTTATCTTTATTTATTACAGGTACTTGTGATATATCATTTTTATTCATAATCTTGATTATATTAGATATTTTTTCATCTTGACTTATAGAAATAATACTTTTATTCATAATATCTTTGGCTTCTTTTTCTTGCTCTTTTGTTAGTAAATCTAAAGCTTCTTCTATTTTCTTAACTTTAGAATACGTAGGATCTAGTCTATTAGATTCTATCTTAGCTATCATACTTTGACTTATTTGAGCTTTACTAGCAAATTGATGTTGCGTTAATTCTAATTGTTTTCTTATTTTTTTTAATTGTGTTATGTCAAATACCATATTTTTCTTTAAATTTTCCACTATATAAATATTCCTATAGGAATAATTTTATCAGAAATTTATTTTAAAGACCGTGTTTCTATTAGATTATAATTAAACTTTGGAGGAAACAAAAATGAATAAAAAAATATTAGTTGTTGATGATATGGAAATAAATAGACAATCTGCATCTTTATTATCAGATAAAGGATATCAAGTAAACACTGCAAGTGATTTTTCTGAAGGTGTAGAAATTCTTGGTGTAAATCCTTTTACAAGTCCTGAAGAAGGGTTTAAAAGCGATTATTTTGCTGTTCTAACAGATTTAATGATGCCTATCGGTGGACATGGAAAAAGATCTCCTTGTAATAGTGGATTAGATAATATAACTACTGCAGGGTATCCATTAGCATTATTCGCATCAAGAATAGAAGTTCCAAATATTGCAATTCTTACTAGTATGAATCATCATGATAGTCCAGATGCTGCTGTATTTGATATGTTTCATTCTTATTCGGAAGCAAAAGATGAAGAAGGATATACTAGAAGATCAAGACCTTTATTCAATCTAAATGGATCTAGGTTTATGATGTTTGATGATGACGACATAAAAAGTTTATGTCTTCGTAAGGATGGAAGTTTTGGATCTGATTATTATGATCTTTCTGAAGAGAAAAGAGATAATAAGTATGTAACAGAAATTGAGAGAGGAAATTATGGATCCTATAGAAATCCAGTACATGCTAAAAATTGGGTAAGTGTTTTAGAGATACTGCTTGATGATTCAAACCTAAAACATGTTAGACAGCCTGTAGCAGAATAAGTGTTTTAAAAAATATAAGGATAAAATGACAAATGAAACTAAAGAAAATTTAATAGAGAAATATAACTTAGAAAGTTATGTCGGTGAACCAGTGCATGATATCACTACAGTTTTTAAAGAGGTCCCTACAAAAGAATTTGGAATAGAAAAATCTACTTATGATGATTTATGTAATGAAATACGTAATCAAATTGATAAATTTTTTCCAATGATAGATCTATCGTTTTTAGAAATGAGACATCCTTCGCAAAAAATTATTGGAACAAAACATGGGGAAAATCCTATGATAATAGAAATACCTCAATTTGCAATCTATTCATTATCAAGTTCAAAATGTAACATTGGAATACATTATGATTTTTACAAGCGTGATGAAATCCATGTTTATATTCAAGATCCGTATGATCTTACCAGGAATAAAGAATTAACTGCTAATTTTATTACATCTTCAATAACTAAAAGTATTATTCCTATGGATGACAAAATGATTCAGAAGGACGTTGATTATCTCGAAATAGATTTATACACAGATAATGGACATTATAGACCTGGAATCGTAACAGATTTTAAATCAATTATACCTCAATCAACTAGAAAAAAAATTCATTTATCAAATTATGTTTTTGATCGTACTAATTCTGATCATATTTATATTATCTCAGAGGTAAATCGTTGGAACCAGCCCAATAAATATGTTGATCCTTTGGTTGTTGCACTTCCTAATTATGAAGACAATGGTAAGGGGTATTTAATAGATATATTTGACACAACTCCAATCGAAGATTTTGTAGCAAGAGAATTCACAATAAAAAAATGAAACAAAAAAACACCCAATCAAAGAAAGGAAATTCAGAAGTATATTTAATTGATAATATTTCAAAACAGAGTTGTCAATGCCATGGGTTTAGAGACTTTTCAACAAAATATTTTTACTTTCCTCCCAAAAAATTTGATATTCATAGGAGTTTCACTACCGAAGAATTTTCAATTAACATACCTCAATATTATGCTTCGTTATTTAATCATGATGAAACTATAAAAAATGGATCAAGAGAAATTGAAACAAGTACAAGAAGTGAATATCCTGAAATTGGGGGTGGTGTTTATTCCAAACGAAAAGCTACATATACAATAACTGAAGGAAGAATAATAAAAAATAGATTACTTGATGATATTAATTTAATTCAAAAAATTTTAAATTTATACACAGAAACAAATGAGTTAGATGAGAAATCTAATGGTTATCTCGAATTCCTACATAATATAAAAGAAGAAAATATTCAAATTCAAATCATAGATATTTTTCAATCACTAGAATCTCTTATAGAAAACTAAATCCTCTTCTTCTTCCCAATCTTAGCTAGCACCATTTGATGCATTCTTCTCAAGAACTCTACTTTATCTTCAACTTTAAGAACGTCAACATAACCTTGTAAAACTAAATTAAAAGCAAAAGGACTTGGAATATTTGTTGTAACTTCTCTAATTTTTATTTTTCCAGATTCAATATCTTGTAAAACTAACTTAGCATTCTCAATATCCATAAGATCTTCTAAAACCTCACGTCTAGCTTCTTTCAAAATAGAAAAATTCTCAGATAATTGTCTAACAGCATTTAATAAAATCATTGAACTAACTTGTTGTCTCCCAACTCTTTTAGTTCTTCCTTTATAATTTCTTAAAATCATCAAAGCTCTCATAGCACAATGTCTAAATCTTCTTTTCAAAACTTCAGTTCTATCAATAGCTAATTTCATAACATCATTTAATTCATCAGATTTAATTAAAGAAAATGCTTTACTTCCATTCAAAATACTTTCAGAAGCTAAATAAAAACCATTATCACTTATTCCAATCTCAACATCTTTATGTTGTAATCTTCCAATAGAATAAGCAACAGCTCTTGATAAAACATCATTAACTCTTCTTCCATATAAAGAATGAAATACAATAAAATTCTTATTCTCTTCTTTATAATGCTCAATTAATAATTTCCTAGCATTAGGTACCTCTCCAATATAAAAAAATTGTTCCTTAAAATAATTATAAATAGCTTCAATAGCATTCTTATCAACATATAAATAGGAATTAATATATTCTAATATTTTCTTCTTAGAACTTTTCTTCTTAAATAAAACTTCCATGTTTTCTCTAAATAAATTTATCGAACTAGCTAAATCAAAATTTAATGGTAACATCTCAGAAAACCAAGCAGGTATTGTTGGGGGTCTATAAACAGATGCATTAACAAAGGCAACCATACCTTTACTATACAAAAATTCATATCTTGTGCCACCTAAAACAAAAACATCTCCTCTTTTCAATCGTTCTAAAAATCCTTCATCTATATGTCCTATAACTTCTTGACCAACTTTAACAATAACAAAACTTTCATCAGGAATTGTTCCAGAATTAGTCATATACATAACTCTAGCCATCTTTCCCTTTTTACCAATCATTCCAGTTTCCTTATCATACCAAATCTTTGCATAAATATATCTATCTTCTAATTTAGTATACTCGCCACTTAAATAATCTAAAACCTCAAAGAAATCTCTATCCTTAAGATCTTTATAACAATAAGATTTTTTAATTAATTTATATAAATCTTTAACATGTAAGATATCACTTATAGCAATACCATAAATTTGTTGCGCTAAAACATCTAAACAATTTCTAGGAATATGAATTCTATCTATTTTTCTATCTAGAGCATTTTTTACCATTACAGAACATTCAATTAAATCATCTCTATCTAAAACAATAATTTTACCTTTAGGACTTCCATGTAATTGATGATGGCTTCTTCCTATTCTTTGTAAACATCTTGAAATAGATTTGGGACTTCCAAGTAAGATAACCAAATCAATATAACCAATATCAATCCCGAGTTCAAGGCTTGTACTAGAAACAATCACCTTTAACTCACCTTTCCTCATTCTATTCTCAATATTTCTTCTTAATTCCTTACTTAAACTTCCATGATGTGCTCCAATATTTTCTGTATATTTTCGAGGAAATTTTTCTTTTAAATGATGAACAACTCTTTCAGTGGCAGCTCTTGTATTTGTAAATATTAAAGTAGTTCTATGTTCTTGTATTAAATTATCCATAAGATTATACATAGAATTATTCTGTTCAACATACGTTGTATTAATCATATCTTTAACAGGACTTAAAACTTTCATATCCATTTTCTTATCAAATCTCACATCAGCTATTTTACATTTTCTATTATTCCCAACTAGAAATCTTGCCATATCATTAATTGGAGCTATTGTTGCGCTTAATCCAATCCTTAAAAAATCTTCATTAGTTAAATGTCTTAATCTTTCTAAACTTAGAGATAAATGAACACCTCTTTTACTTTCAGCTAAACTATGAATCTCATCTAAAATAACAACACCAACTTTCTTTAAATGTTCTCTAAACTTCGTTGTAGTTAAAACAATAGATAATGTTTCAGGTGTTAAAATCAATATATGACAAGGTTTTCTTAACATTTTGCTTCTTTCAGCCACAGTTGTATCTCCTGTTCTTACACCAATCCTAATATCTATCTTTTTACCTTTCTTCTTTGCTATTTCTTTAATCCCTTCTAAAGGTTTTTTTAAATTTACTTCAAGATCATAAGATAATGATTTCAAAGGATTTACATACAAACAATAGGTTCTATTTTCTAATCTGCCTTGATCTGCCAGATTCACTAACTCATTAATAATTGATAATGTAGAAGTTAAAGTTTTTGTACCTCCGGTAGGTGCTGTTACCAATATATTATTTCCCTTATGAATTTCATTAACAGCATATAATTGTGGTAAAGAAAAATCTTTAAAATTAGAGAAAAACCACTCTTTAACAAAAGGATGTAAAATTTTTAATAAATCTTCTTTCTTATGGGGTTTTTTTATTTCTGATATCATTTTATAATAATCTTAAAATTTGAAATACAATTAGAAAGAGAAAAACAAGCTTTATAAACCTCACGGGGGCGTCTTGCACATGCAACATTTGTAAGAAATATATATTTTATAGAATATATTAATTCTTCTTATAAAAAAATCCAATTAACAACCCAGATAAACCAACAGCACTATGTAACACAGTATCAACAAAATTAAATGCATCTAATCCACCAAAATCCATATACATCCAACCAAATAATGCTACAAATGTAAAAAACAATCCATTAGATATGCAAAAAGGTTTCCAGAATCTTTCATTATTCCATCCATAATAGATTACTATAAAACCTAATAAAACATGAAAAATCTTATGCCAAGTTTCTTCTCTAAAACCAAATTCACTAAAATCTAAAATTAAAGAAATAAAAACAAGTACAAAAACTACACCAATAAATCTAGTATATAATTTCTGTAAATTCATTATAATAAAAAGAATAAATAATTTATATAGTTAACTCAAAAGTTTAATAAATTCAAAAAACATCTAATAAATTATGTATCAAAAATCTCAATTCGGCAAAGTCATAGTAATACCACTTGCAGCAGCATTAATAATAGCAATTTTTTTAGAAACTTTTCAATATAATTCAATAACTATTCTTGTTCTTGCAATATTTTTACTAGTTTTACTCTTGTTTTACAAATTAACTGTAATAGTAAACAATGAACATATAAAACTAATATTCGGCATAGGCTTAATTAGAAAAAAATTCTCTTTAAAAGATATTAATTCTTGTCAAGTTGTTAGAAACAAATGGTGGTATGGTTTTGGAATTAGATTATTTCCAGGAGGGTGGTTATTTAATGTTTCAGGTCTAGATGCTGTAGAAATACTGATGAAAAATGGAAAAAAATATAGAATAGGAACAGAAGAACCTAAAGTTTTACAAAGAACTATTCAAACATCTCTTTCATAGGGTTCCAATAATAATCATTCCAACCTTTTTTAATATCTTCATACTTATCTTCTGGAATGTCTTCATGAGTAAATGTTACTTTTGTTCCATTATCAGTTTCTTCTAAAACTAAAGTAATCTTAGAATAATGTCCTTCTGGCCAATCTTCATATCTCCAAGTTTGAACAATTTTCTTATCTTGTTCTAACTCTAAATTCTCTCCAGTAATAGATCCATATATGTTAAATTTTCCACCTACTTCTCTACTTACTGTTGCTTCAGATCCTGTAAATTCAGCATGTTTCTTTTCATCCATAAAAGCTTCATATACTTCATGTGGTTTTACTTTAAATTCAACTTCTTGATTTAGTGTTTTAGTTTCCATATTTTATTTGTAATGAAATGTATTTATAAAGGTTTTTAAACGTCCTCGATGGGATTTGAACCCATACCAAAGGCTTAGGAAGCCTCTACGCTATCCAGGTTACGCCACGAGGACCTAATATACCCAAAACCACTTCCTTTATAAACACTAAATACTCTATGTTATTAAGATTAAGTATATTAAGATGTTTTATTTATCTTAATATAAAAACCAAGGAGTTGAATAATAGAATGGCAGATTTCGGACAAAGAGAAATGCACAAAGCAGTTTGTTCTGATTGTAATCAGGAATGCGAAGTTCCTTTTAAACCAAACAAAGACAAACCAGTTTACTGCAGAGATTGTTACCAAAAGCATAAGAAGTTTTAACTAAATTTATGTTAACTAATTTCTAAAATTATTTTTTTTATTTTTTTTATTTCGAAAGACTTATATACCTATAGACGTCTATAGAATTATGAAATTTAAAACCAAAGATAAAATAACAAGTATACAATTACATGAAAATACAAAAGACAGATTAAAGAATAAAAAAGAATACAAAGAAGAAAGTTATGATTCTGTTGTTAAAAAATTATTAAACATGGAAGATTTCCCATCTATGGAAGAAATGTTTAAAGAATCAGATAAAATAAAACAAGAAAAAATATATACAACTAAGGAAGTAATTGAGCTCAGCCACAGGTTAAGAGGAAAGAGATGACTTATTTTGTAGATGCAAATATAATTATCAAGGCGTTTACAACAAACAAAGATAAAGAAGATTGCAAGGATATTTTAAGAAAACAGTTCATCACAAATTCATTATGTCTTGTAGAAGCATATGACAGCATATGTACAATTATAAATGACAAAAACCGTGCAACTAATTATATCAAATCTTTATATAAATCTGATTGTAAAATAATAGAACTAGACAGCAATCTGCTTTTTGAATCGTTAAAAAGAGTAGAAAAATACAATCTTAATATCTTTGATCTAATACATTACACTACAGCTTTATTAAATAATTGTTCTGAAATCGTAACTTATAATCATGATTTCGATAACTTAGAAATAAAAAGAATTGAGCCTTAAACACTAACTCTAATTTCTTTATTTTTATCCAAAGCTTTTACTAAATTTCTACCAATATCACCTTTCTTGCTAACTTTTACATTTCCATTAGTACCAACAATTAAATTACATAAATATCCTTCATCAATTGAAATTTCAATTTCCAATCCAGAATACTCATTATCAACTGTAAATACAATATTTCTCTTATCTTCACTAACTTCAAATTGAATTACTTCTTTCTCTTCACTTTCATCTAATTCTTGAACATCAATAGACATACCTAATCTCTTTTCAATAGCATCAATATTCTTACCTTCTTTTCCTATAATTCTTGGAATATATTGTTCAGGAACATAAACTCTAACTTTTCCATCATTCACAACTTCAGCTTTAACCTCAGTATTAATCATATCATAAAATTCATCTTCAATTTGTTTAGCCGCTAACTCTTGTGCAGGGTTACTTCCTTTATTACTCTCTGAAACAGGAATTACAACAGTTTCCTCTCCATACGAATACATTTCATACTCTAAATTATTAGATTCAAAATCTCTAATTTCTATAACAGGTCTAGCTAAATCTTGTTCTGTCATTCCACTAGGAACTTTCACCATCATCTTCAAAGTCAAAACTTTATCAACTAAACCATTAGCAATAAATACAACAGTATCAACGATTTGTGGTATAATTCCTAATTCTGTCTTTCCAATAAATCTTTGTATTGCATCTACTGGTTTTGTAGCATGAGTAACAGAAAATAATCCGATTCCCGATAAACGTAAATCTGAAAACAACTTAAAATCTTCATAATTTCTCATCTCATCAAAAAAAGTATAATCAGGTCTTGATAATAATAAAACATCATGAATTTCTTGTTGATTTCCATGAGATACAGAATATTGTGTAATTCTTTCATTTAATTGTAAATCTCTAGGAGCTTCCATTGTCTTAACTGTTTTATTTTTAGAAGCAAAATATTCTGCTACAGCACTTGCAAAAGTACTTTTTCCATTTCCAGGACTTCCTGCAATTAAAACACCTTCAGACTCTTCTGTAATTCTCTTAAACAATTTATCGCTTAATTTGTAATCTTTTAGATTTTGTTTCTTAATAGGTCTAACAATAGTTATCTCCCATCCATCTGAAAATGGTGGTCTAGTAATAACAATTCTATTATTTCCCAGTTGAACAATAGAAGATCCTCTTCTCTCAATTTCTAAAAAACCATCTTCTCTTATCTTAGCTTCTTCAATTATTTCTTTACTTATTTTAATTACTTCTTCTTTCTCTAAATTTTTATCATCTAAAATAACAGATTCCCATTTTCCTGGACTTCCGCGTTTTGCATAAGGTTTGTCATTTTCTCTTAAATGAACACTCATAGTTTCTTTATCAAAATACTTATCTATACTTAACGGTTTAGACTCAAATAAAGGTTCAATATAAACAACATCCATACCCTTAGCTTTTCCAACTTCTGATTGAACTTTATCTCCTGTAATTAATGTAGCGTTCTCTTCAACAGCTAAGCCTCTAATTAAAGCGTCAATTTCTCCTAAAGAAGCTCTTTTTATTTCTTCAGCACTTGGTCTTTTACCTTTAAATGTTAAAATTATCTTTTTATTTTCATTTAATTCTTGTAGTTTCTTTAATTCATCTAATCCTAAAATTCCTATCTCTTTACCAACATTAGCTTGATGTTCCAATTCTCCAAGAACAGCTTCATGTATAATAATTTCCTCTACTTCTATCTCTTTTTCCTCTATTTTTTTTGATACTAAATTTTCTATAATAATACTAGTATCAGGTACTATCTTTTTTACTTTTATTTTTTCCATTTTAATTTTCTTAATATTATAAATATTAGAATATAGTTTATAAGATTTAACCCTTTATAAATATTACTACTTTGGAATAATTAAATCTTAAACTTCTTATTTTCAATTATTTTCTTCTTAGTGTTTATTCTCTTCAAAACAGCTTCACTTATTTCAGTATCACCTTTTTCTAATTCCACTGCAGTTTCTAAGAATTTATCTTCCATTCTCTTTAAATCAAAATATAAATTCAAATAATCTTCTCCTCTTTTCATTCTTCCACTTAATTTATCTAATTCATTCATAATATCTAAAATTTCAATTTCTAAAGGATCTTTCTGAAAGCTTTTCTCTTTAACAGGAATATCTTTATACAATTCTTTCTTCCTATCAAAATCTTCCATATCTCCAAAAGATTCTAATTTAACAGCTTTTCTAGATTCTTCTCCTTTCATTTTCCTTAAAATATCAATAACAGAACCTCTACCTTTCTTAGGAGTTTCATCTCTTTTATCATCATCTTTTCTAATTATTATATCCATTTTATACTAGAATATCAAAAAAATATTTAAAGATATTGATGGATAACATAAATTCAGTTTCTTTAGGTGTATGACTCAAACAAAAAACTTATTAAATAAAAAGATCTGAAATAGTATAATATGAACATAAATAATGATTTTTCAAGTTCAGCTAAATATTATGATATTATGCAAGATAATTCCAGATTTAGAAAAAGTGTTAAATTTGTAATTAAAACTTTAAAAGAGAAAAAAATCACATCCGTATTAGAATTAGGTTGTGGTAGTGGGTATTATTTATTCCCAATAAAAAACGCAGGATATAACATTGAAGGTTTAGACATTGGGAAAAATATTTTGAATGAAGTTAAAAAGAAAGATAAGGTTGTAAAATTATATTTAGAAGATATGTCTAAATTTAAGATTGATAAAAAGTTTGATTCAATTATTTGTTTAAATTCATCTTTAGTTTTATTACCAGATTTTACTTTAATGAAAAAAACATTGAAAAAGGTGCATGAACATTTAAATGATAGTGGTTTATTTATGCTTGATGTTCCAAATCATGAAGTAGAAATAAAAGAGAGTAATAATACACAAGATTCTGAAAAATTTAAATTAAAAAATGGGGTTATGCATGTAGTTTATAGGGATTATAAAAAAGAAAATAAATGGATTGCAGAAGAAAAATGTTTTGTAAATGAAAATGGAAAATATTTTGAATTTGAAGAAAAATTTGCCGAATTAATCTTTAATCCAAATAAGTTAGAAAAAGAATTAAAGAAAATTGGTTTTAATATTGAAGTAATGTATGGTGGAAGGTCAGGAGAAAATTTTAATAAAAACAGGTCAAGAAGAAGGTTTTATATTTGCAAAAAATCTTGAAATTATATCTTCCTCAAGAAAACTAAAAACCCAGTATGTCCCAAAATCATATTTTTTGGTCTAGCTCTTAAATCATCAATTATCCATTCTCTCTCAATATTCTCTAAAACTTTCTCAACATAAAATAAATCTTTAGCTTCTTTAACTAATTTAATAACTTGTGTTATATTAGGAGAATAAACAACTAAATATTTTCCATTTTTCAAACTTTTACAAGCATGTTTCAAAACATTCCAAGGTTCCTTTAAATCTAAAGTAATTAAATCTAAATTTTTTTCACTAATTCCTTTGTATATATCATTATTCTTTATCTGTATATTTTTAATATTAAATTCTTTAATATTCTTTTCAGCAATTTTTAAAAAATCTTCATTAATTTCATATGAAATAACTTTTTTTACAAATTTAGACAAAAAAGAACTTAAAACACCACAACCAAGACCAGCATCCACAGTAATAGAATTCTTATCAATATCAACATTACTTAATATAGCTCCAATATCTTTCTTAACCATAACAGCAGGGCCTCTAGAAATCTTATCTACTTGATCTTGAAATACAGAATCTACAACAAAAAACTTCTCACCTTTCTTATTTTTTAAGATTTTATTTCTCTTAATATCATTTTCCTTAAAGACACCATACTTAGTATGTAAATCTCCTTTACTCCAATAAAATTTCTCTTTATCATTTACAATAATTTTCTTCATTTTAATCAATCATAACAAAATTTAAATATTTTATAAACATTGGCTTATTATGGATTTACAAGAAAATAAACCAAAAAACCTTAAAAGTTGTAAAATTTGTAATACTGGAACTATGACGTTAGAGGAATGTCAACATTCTCCTTGCGGAAGATATGAATTAGAAGATAATGAGCCAGTTTATAGACCTACACTATTATGTGAAAAATGTAGAAATTTCTGCTCTTCTTGTAGTAAAATCTTATGTTCAGAACACTTAAACACAATAGGTGAAAGAAACTATTGTGAAACTTGTAAAGATAAATTAAGAGAAGAAAATTTATAATGCGGGAAACATGCGACTTGTTATATTTAGAATGCGCTTATACCTTCTATATCGTTGAAGTTTATAAATACTTCTTGTTTTGAAAAGTTATGCTAGAGAATGTAATTTATCGAGGATAAAATGGAAAAACAAGAAGTATTTATAAACTTCAACGATATAGGGATAGTAGTTAATGCAGGGAATATATTAGCTTCTCCAGA
>CEPZ01030838.1_pt1 | contig 18151 bp, 17 predicted proteins | sample 530461 | NCBI WGS metagenome assembly CEPZ01 (sample SAMEA2620106, study PRJEB7988) | marine metagenome | isolation source: saline water (ENVO:00002010), including | reverse complement strand
ATCTTAAACCACCGTCATGTTGAAATCATGGGCGGTCCGACCCTCGGTCGTTCTATTGTCTTACGCTTACAAGCTAAACTCTAAAATTCCCCATACCAAATGATACGCCCCTGTTTCCACAGATTCCGGGGCGTTTTAATTTTCAGATTAATAACATGGTATTTTTATAAAACTAATGAAGTTCACAACAAATGATCTCCTGGCTGAATAGTATTGATACAGCTTTGTTTTATTTTTTCAATGGGTCATTATCCAATCCCATTTTTGACTTCATTATGCCCATTATTACCAATCAGGATTATTGGGCAATTCCCATTTTGATTCTTGTTTTTGGATTGATTATTAAAGGTGGATCAAGAGGTAGAATAACTGCTGCTTTACTCATAATGGCCCTCGTTACGACTGATGCAATTGCGGCCCAATTCATAAAACCGATTGTAGGCCGCCTCCGCCCTTCTCATGCCATCATCGATTCAATTAATCTCCTTGTACACAAAGGAGGTAAATACAGTTTCGTTTCTAACCATGCTGCAAATATGTTTTGTGCTGCTACTGTTTTAACTTATTTCTATTCTAAATGGAAATATGTGTTTTATATATCAGCAACACTCGTAGCATTCAGTAGGATCTACGTTGGAGTACATTATCCCGGCGATGTGATTTTTGGCGGGCTATTTGGTTATGGAATTGCGTGGATGGTCATTTCCCTCTGGGTGATTGTGAAAATGAGGGAAATAAAACGAGGACAAACCTGGGTCCTCTACGAATAGAATTTAATTAGGTAAGTTGCTCTCTGGCGGTTTAACACCAAACCCCTGAAAAGATTCATTCCCTGGGGATTTGATTTCCCCGTGTTTATCTTCAAATTTTTTGATATTTTCCTGTAACGCCATCATATAGGCTTTTACGTGTTGTGGAGCCATAATGATGCGGGAATGAATTTTTGCTTTGGGGACGCCTGGCAACAATCGAGTGAAATCCATTACAAATTCAGCCGGAGAATGTGTAACAACAACAAAATTTGCATATTCTCCACTACTGACTTTTTCATCTAATTCTATATTGATCTGTTGGACTTTTTTCTTGTCCATAACTCCTCCTTAATGGAAATTAAATTTTATTAAATTCCCGACGGTTAAATTCTTCCCAATCTTCTTCAAGCCCGTCAAATTCGGTATATTCAGGTCGCTTTTCATTTTCTTCTTCATCTTTTTGGCGAACCATTTCATTTTCGTATAAACTGAATGTATCCTTTTTCTTTTCGAAATCAGCAGGATTTACATCCTCTTCTTCAGTCTGATCAAGATCTTCGATATCTTCGCTGTATATTTCAGGGTCAAAGAAATCTAAATCTTTCACAATTCCATTGGTCATCAAATATTCTAGAAAATCTAAATATTTTCTGTCCTTTAAATCATGTTTACATTTTGAGCATGTCAAGCTTTCCTTGAGTTCTTCTTCCTCAAGAGGTGATTCACACGCTGGGCATATTATTCCTTCTAACATTTAGTTTTTTCCCTCTAAAATCGGGCGTTAAGTTAATCGAGCGATTTTATATCGTCAATAGCTTTATTTAGAAAATTTTGACTGGTTTTAATAAGGGAAATTGAGGAATTAATTACGTTTTTTGTCTTAAAATGGAAAAAATGCTGATGTTCTTATAAGGCGTTTGGAATAAAACTCATGGCTCGTTCCGTTAAGGCTGTTATTGTCAGGGATGGATTTACACCGGGGTTAGCCGATATCATCGAACCGTCGCACACAAACATATTTTCATATCCAAAAACATGATTGTTTTTATCAATAACGCCCTCGTTTATATTTTTTCCCATACATGCTCCACCGAGAATATGTGCTGTTGTCGGGATTCCAAATAAAGCTTCGTTATTGGGCATCATGGGTTTACCATCCATTTTTTCTGCATATTTTTCTGCCATTGATTGAGCTTCCGGAATAAACGGTGTCGGTGCCTTGCTTCCTTCCAAATCGGTTTTCATACCCAATCCAAATGATCTTTCACTAAAATTTAATGTACTATCCAGCGTTTGCATAAATAATAATACTTGTGTTCGCTGTGCCCAATCATCAACAAATATGGTTTTAAAATTATTAATGGGATGTTTAATAAAATCAGCAATTATTTTGTAAAATCGAACAATAAATGATTTCCCTTCTACTCTGGGCAACATAATTAAACGCCAAAAACCGGATCCCTTTGAATATCTAACAGGTTCCAAATGACTATGCTCGCCGATGTGTAAAATTGAACCAATTGCTACACCTTTGGAATAATCTGTTTTTTTGTTCAAGGAAGTTACTGGCATAAGCGCTTCAGAATTTGTTCTGACTTTGTTACCTAATTGATCTGATAAAATGGGAAGAGATGATTTTTTAAGCTTCAAAAGTAATTTGACTGTTCCCAAAACACCACCGGAAAAGATAACGCCTTTACAGGTAAATTTTCCTGATTTTCTTAAAAACAATGATGTTGATTCCATCCAAGCTACTTCATATCCCTCTGAACCATTTTTATTTCCCAACGGTTTTACATCTACAACCTTTGATTCAGCCAAAACCTTGGTTCCTTCTTTTTGAGCTAAATACAGATAATTTTTGTCCAATGTATTTTTTGCATTATATCTGCAGCCCACCATACATCCTCCGCAAAAAGTACACCCAGCTCTATCTGGTCCTCTTCCATTGAAAAACGGATCCGGGACAGTTTCATTCTGTTTACCAAAAAAGATCGAAACATTCGCTGCTTTAAATTCGTCTTCCTTATGTAAATCTTTTGCTAATTCCTTTAGTGCAATATCGCCGGGTTCCATTCTTGGGTTTCGGTCAGCGCCTAACATTTTAAGCGCCAGAGGATAATATTCTTTTAATTCTTCTTCCCAATCCGCCAAGTGTGACCAGCTTTTGGATGTATAAAAAGATTTTTTCGGGACGGGTAATGTATTAGCATAAACAATTGATCCCCCACCTACCCCCACTCCAGATAAAATACCAATATGTCTATAATAGGAAAGTCTAAAAAATCCGAAAAATCTAAATAATGGCAGCCACATCCATTTTTTCAAGTTCCAGATTGTTTTTGGGAAATCACTGCTTTGCCACCATTTCCCTTTTTCTATTACCAGTACTTTATAGCCTTTTTCTGATAATCGTAATGCAGATACAGACCCTCCAAATCCCGAACCGATAATAATGTAATCGTAATCAAACATTTTTTAAAAAAGATTATGAAATATCAAATTTCAAAAATATTGAACAGTAGTTCTTCTTCAGCCGGAGACAGATTTAACCCTCTACGTTTTTCAACAATTTTTGCAGTTTCAATAAACGCGTCCCATTTATTTCGTTTGATTTTATCTCCCACACACCACGAATATGGTTGAATGGTCTTCGGAGGAAATCCTTTAACGGCTATATTACTTCCCGGACCAATTACTGTGCCTGTATTTAGTCGAGTTCCAATAGCTGTTTTCACATGGTCGCCCATAAAACAACCCACATGTTTTGAACCTGTATTTATCATTGTACCATTAACCATCACATCAATATCGCTATAATTATTTTTTAAATTACTGTTAACGGTTCCCGCTCCAAGATTTACCCATTGTCCTAGATATGCATCACCCAAATGACCATCATGAACTTTGTTGCTCCATCCCTGGATGATAACACTGTTTATTTCTCCACCTAATTTACATACCGGTCCAATTGAACAACCCCCCTTGATTTGTGTCATGGGTTCAACAATACACTTTTCGCCTAAATACAATGGACCTTCCAAATAAGCCAATGGTTTTACACTCGTTTCATTTGCAATAATCACCGGCCCATTAGAAGCATTAATAACAGCTCCTTTAGAAATTATGGCAGATTTATGAGCAAAAATATTTTTTTCATTGATCAAAATCGCATCTGTTTCAGGAGATGAAAATTCCGCAAAAAACTGCATATCTTTTTCAATTTGCTGATGGGTTAAATCAATGGCTTCCCATAGATATTCTACCACTTGAGTTCTTAATTCACTTTTTGTCTCATCACTAACTATATCTTCTACAATGGGTCCGCCCGACTTTAACCACTTCTGCCCTGTTTCCTGTGTAAGATTCGCTCCTATGAGAGTATTATTGGCATAAAATAGAGTGGATTGTTGATTTTTAATGGTATCAATATCTTCAGCACTCCAAATTGCATTACCTAATAGCCAAATACCTTCATCAACATGTGTTGGATTTACATGATGTCCGGGAAAGGTCTCTTTCGATACTTCTTCTAATTCAGGACGAACAAACAAATGAATTTTTGCATCAGGAAGTAAAAAGCTAATACGCTCAATACACGTTAAAGCACCACATCGTATATCAAACGATGGCCGGGTCAATGTAATCGGTTCCAAGTTTAAAACACGGCTATTCTCATAAATATATATATTCATACTAATCCCAATAATTGCTGGATATTTCTAAATCCTTTTTCAATATAATCACTACCTTTTCGCTCAATCAATATATTAAAATATTTTTCACTTTCTTCAGTATAAAATCCAATCCTCATAGGCGCCTTGGATTGTTGAACAATTGTGGCTGACACAGCATCAAAATCAAGATTCAAATCAATCACAGCATCCAGTTTCGAAGAAAATACAATTTCCAAGAATGATTTATGAGGTAATCCCCAGCGATTTAAATGTTCGTTTGAGTACGTAATCAGACGATCATTTATCGATGAATCAACAAATTCCAAATTTCTTCTCATAGCAACATATCTCACGAGTATTCTACCTTCCGGTCCAATGGCATTTTGCAAGGATTGTATAAAGATGCGTGCCAAACGGGAATGTTCCGGATTTTTTGGTAATAGGACTAAAAGATTTGATATTGGGTAGCGTTCTTTCCGTAAAGCTAAACCAACTTTACCATTCGATTTTTCCCGGGTGCGATTCAACCACAAGGCCATACGAGTTTTTAATGGTAAATCCACAGTGGAATATAACTTTTTTCACAGAAAAGAATCTGTGTAGTTTCGCCTTTCTAATAATCCGGGAAAATAATGAGTGTAAGTAAAAAAATTCTGTTTGGCGGCTTGGGCTGGGCTTTGGCCGGGCCGATTGGCGCAATAATCGGGTACTATCTCGCTTCTTCTGGCGACTATTCTGGCCAAAGAACATTTGGTTCGGCGACACAAAATTATCCTAATACAAAACCGGGAGATTTCATGGTCTCTCTTTTGGTGCTTTTAGGTGTCGTTATGAAAGCGGACAAGCAATTGCTAAAATCAGAATTGGATTACGTCAAGCAATTCCTTCGCCAGCAATTCAGTCATCAAAACACGCAGGAATATATGACCCTGTTCAAGGATATCATAAAACAAGATTATCCCATTCGTGATGTGTGTCGGCAAATTCAGCGATCCATGGATCATCCCAGTCGATTGGAACTGATTCATGTTTTATTCGGCTTGTCTCAAGCCGATGGTCACGTTCATCCTGATGAAATAAGCATTATTCATACCATTGCTCGCTATTTGAATATTAATGAACATGACTTTGATTCAATTAAAGCCATGTTTGTTAAAGATACACATTCTGCTTACAAAGTTCTTGAAATAGAAAATTCTGCCACAGATAGCGAAGTAAAAAAAGCATATAGGAAAATGGCATCAAAATATCATCCGGATAAAGTTTCTCATTTAGGTGAAGATTTAAAACATTTGGCTGAAGAAAAATTCAAAGCTGTCAACGATTCATATCAATCTATTAAAAAACAACGGGGAATGTCTTGAACAAAAATATCCCTGGCCAATTCCCATTTACCCGCGGCATTTATCCTAAAATGTATCAAAAACGTCTTTGGACCATGCGTCAGTATGCCGGCTTTACCACTGCAGAAGAATCCAATAAACGCTATCGCTATCTATTAGATCAAGGTGTGACTGGATTATCCGTCGCTTTCGATTTACCTACGCAAATTGGGTATGATTCAGACCATGTTTTAGCGGATGGCGAAGTAGGCAAAGTAGGAGTCCCCATTTCTACATCTGAAGATATGGTTAGATTATTCAAGGATATTCCATTGGAGTCTGTTTCCACATCCATGACAATCAATGCCACTGCTGCTATTCTTTTGGCATTCTATATTGTTACAGCAGAAAAACAGGGAGTTTCTGTCCAAAAATTGAAAGGTACAATTCAGAACGATATACTAAAAGAATATATTGCTAGGGGTACCTACATCTATCCACCTGAACCTTCCATGCGGATTGTAACGGATATTTTTGAATTTTGTTCTGATCATGTGCCAAACTGGAATACGATTTCGATTTCCGGATATCACATTCGTGAAGCTGGCTCAACCGCCGCGCAAGAACTGGCATTTACATTAGCGGATGGAATTGCTTATGTCCAAGCTGCCATTGATAAAGGATTGGATGTGAATCGTTTTGGTAAACGTCTTTCTTTCTTTTTTAATTCTCATAATGATTTCTTAACCGAAGTGGCCAAATTTCGTGCAGCTCGGCGCATGTGGGCACATATTATGGAAGACCGTTTTGGTACAACGGAAGAAAAAGCCATGATGTGCCGCTTTCATACTCAAACGGGTGGTTCAACTCTTGCGGCTCAACAAATTGATAATAATGTTGTTCGCACAACCATCCAAGCTATGTCAGCTGTATTAGGCGGAACACAATCCCTCCATACGAATTCACGGGATGAAGCGCTGGCTTTGCCATCAGATAATGCAGTTAAACTGGCTCTTCGCACTCAACAAGTTATCGCTCATGAATCAGGTATTGCTGATCATCCCGATCCTTTTGGAGGGAGTTATGTTGTTGAATCATTAACAGATCAGTTGGAAGCAGAAGCGAAAGACATCATAGCTGAAATTGATGAAATGGGTGGCGCCGTAGATGCAATTGAAAAAGGCTGGGTGCAGAGTGAAATTGCTCGAAGTGCCTATGAGTATCAATCTAAAGTGGATTCTGGTGATCAAATAATTGTAGGTGTAAATAAATTTTCCAGCGATGAAAAAAATGAATCTGATCTACTGGCTATCGATCCCAAAGCTGTGGATAACCAGATAAAGCACGTGGTTAATTTCAAAGCAAAACGGAATAATGATCATGTTCAAAATAGATTGAGCGAACTTGAATCCGTCGCTTCCAATACTGAAAATATCATACCTACTATCATCGAGTGCGTTAGGCATGATTGCACATTAGGTGAAATTTCCGATTCTCTACGTAAAGTATTCGGCGAATACCGTCCCAACTTTTAGCAAATCTTTTTACATGAATTCCCGCCTGGTTTCCTCCATAATCTCTTTCATATTCCATCCCATGCTTATATCGCTTGCTGTATTTTATTTACTTCTATTTGGCAGTGAACCCATTGCAGCAAACGCCATAAATATACTTTTGGTATGTTTCATCTTCTCCAACTTTATTCCCATTTCTACTGTGTTAGTTTTGAAGAGAATGGGGAAAATTTCCGATTTGGATGCATCCCAAAAAGAACAACGTATTTTTCCTCTCATGTTGGGAATATTGTATTCGGGAATCGCATTTCTGATACTGACATATATGAATGCTAATTCGTTGGTTCGAGGACTCATGTTTTGTTATATGACGAATACAATTTTTACCATTTTGATTACTCGCTACTGGAAAATATCTATTCACGCCATGGGTGTGAGCGGACCTATCGCTGCATTGTGGATTGCCGGATTTCAGTTTCCTATTCCTGCATTTTTCATTCTGTTAGCTGTCAGCTATTCAAGAGTTATTTTGAAAGCACATACAGTATTACAGGTTTTTGCAGGTTCTATTAGTGGGTTAATTCTCACCTATTTTCAACTGCAATTATTTTTTGTGTAAAAGTGTTTATCAATCTTATCCAAACAAATCTCACGACGACTGTTTTAGGTAAAAATATCGAACATTATTCATGGACGGAATCCACAAACGAAGATGCGTGGAAATTGATCGATGATGGTACGGTCGAAGGAACAATTGTTATTACAGATAAACAGACTGATGGTAAAGGTCGGGCTGGTCGGTCCTGGATATCAGTTCAGGGAAAAAGTTTAACCGCTTCACTCATAATTAAACCGGGAATAGACAGTCGTTTGGCTGGATTTTTCCCATTATTAACGGGCGTTGCCATTGTAAAGGCATTTGCAGAATTAGGTCTGGACGTAAAATTAAAATGGCCGAATGACATTATGGTAAATAACAAAAAACTTGGGGGAATTCTTTGCGAAAGCCGTGTGCAGGGCAAAGTCCATGAATGGGTGGTTATTGGTATGGGTCTAAATATCAATGAAAAAGAAAATGAATTACCTGATGAATTGAGGGCAACATCATTTTTTATGGAAAAATCCTCATCCATACAACGAGAATTGGTATTGGCGAAAATAATGAATCATATTGAACCCTTATATGTTGAATTAAACAAAAATAAAGATCCATCCCAATTAATGGCATTATGGACTGAATATTGTAATCATGTGAATAAGACAGTTAAGTTTGAAGTAGAAAATAAATCACTATCAGGTAAATTCATGGGATTAAATACAGACGGGGCAGCAATTGTAAAAACAAATGGAAATGAAAAAATATTTTCAAGTGGAGATATGCATTTAATTCAATCATGATTTTAGCAATCGATATCGGTAATACAAATGTTGTCCTTGGACTGATCAAAGATGATAAGATAATTGAAAGTTGGAGGTTGACGACGGACTCAACACGGACGATTGATGAATGTTGGGTCGCTATAAAATTATTAGCCCAAGATGCTGACCGCGATCTTGACGAAATTAACGAAATTGTCATTTGCAGTGTTGTGCCAAAAGAAACATTTCTGTTTAAAAAAATGTGTAATCATTATTTAGACATCGTCCCATTTGAGGTAAATGGCTCAAAGAATCTTGGAATAAAACTGGATGTTTCTTCACCGGAAGAAGTTGGCCCTGACCGCATTGCGAATGTGTATGCTGCAGGAAAACTATATGGTAAACCAGCTGTCGTGGTGGATTTCGGTACAGCAACAACGTATGATGTTATTGACGAAAACGGAAATTTTATCGGCGGCGCCATCGCTCCCGGAATTGAAACCAGTGCTACACATTTACTCCAAAACGCAGCATTACTTCACCGTATAGATTTTGAAATTCCAGAATCTGCTATTGGAAAAGATACGCGAACTAATCTGGAAAGCGGTATTTTGTTTGGAGCCGCCGATCAAGTCGATGGAATGATCAAACGAATCAAAGCTGAAAAAGGATGGAATGATATTCCTGTGATTATTACCGGCGGATTAGGGAAAGTAATTGGTGGCATCGCCAAAACAAAAATCACCTTTGATGATGACCTGACTCTAAAGGGTTTATTTCATATATTTAAAGATCTGAAATGATCAATATCGATGTAGCGGTGACACTTTAATATTAATGTTAAAACCGCTATATTTTTGTTTTAGATCCTCTTCTAGAGATTTACAACAGCCTACAATTTGACTTTGTATCATTCCCACTTTAACATTTATGCCAAATAAAATGACATTGTGATTTTCTGTTTTTACCACACGAATATCATGAATGTCAGTGATTCGTTCATCCTTCAGCCATGTTTCTTCTAAATAAGAATTAATGTCCTGCACCATGGGATCTCTTGGATGCACCGGATCCATATGAACTGTGGGCTTTACGCCCAGGGTATTTTCAAGTTGATCTTCCACTTCTTCAGAAATATCATGGGATACGGCCGTTGTTTCATTCGCATCAATCTCTACATGAACGCTTACGAATTTGTCATGGCCATAACTATGAACCGCAATATCGTGCACACCCAAAACACCATCAACATTCATTACTATTTGGCGAATACTTTCCACTTCTTCTCCGGTGGGCGGTTTTCCTATGAGATCATCCACAGCAGTTTTAGCAATTTCAAACCCTGTATAAATTAAAAACAATGCCACACCTAATCCAGCCCAGCCATCTACCGTCGGATAACCGTAAATACCCGCAATCATTGCTCCCACAACAAGAAGACTCGAGATGGCATCAGTACGGTGATGCCAGGCATCAGCATGGAGTGTACCTGATGCAATTTTAGACGAAAGGAATTCAGCATATCTTGCTGTGATTTCTTTCAATATAATAGTCACCAAAAGGATGATGACCATCCACCATTCAACTTTTACACGTTCAGGGTTTTGGATACGATCTATGGCAACTTGAATGAATTCGATCCCCGCCACTACCAAAAGAATTGCAATAATTAAAGTGGCAATATATTCTGCACGGCCGTGTCCATAAGGATGTTCAACATCTGCAGGTTTTTCAGCTTGCTTGAAACCCCAGATTACTACCCCAGATGAAACTACATCAGACAAGGTATGAACTGCATCTGCGATAACACTGACAGCTCCCACCATAAGTCCAATCACAAATTTGAAAATGAATAAAATGCTGTTTACACAAACGGATATCCATCCTTGAAAAACACCAATTTTTATTCGGTATTTTTGTGCCGATTCCTTGGAAGTGGGGACAAAATAGTTAGTGAAGGATTTAAACATCATCATGCTTTTTCAATTCTATTACCATCGGTAAGTATACTTCATCGATTTTAAATGACAAATTATCTATCATACTAATAAGTTTTTTACAAGTATCTTTATGTGCTGGCATATGTAATCGCAATAATCATAAATACCTTCGATGAATTCTGGGCGATCTGCCATTATTATATTGTTCCTTTAATCTTATGCAAATTATTCTTCCCTTTTTGTAATAGAGCATATTCAAAACCATCTTTTATACAGGCTGATCCGATTTTACCGTCTTTTCGGATAGCAATGTAGGCGATCTGAAAATCGAGGTTTCCATTGTGTTTTTTAATCACACGATTTAATGCTTCTTCGCATGCTGCTGTGGGATCGTAACCCTGTCTCATGAGTTCCACCACCAAGAAACTTCCCGTAGTTTTGATGACTTCCTCACCGAGTCCTGTCGCAGCAGCACAACCAATTTCATTATCTACAAAAAGTCCGGCGCCGATGATGGGGCTGTCTCCCACCCTGCCGTGCATTTTATAGGCCCAACCGCTGGTGGTGCAGGCACCGGTGAGATCACCATTCTTGTCCTGAACCAACACAGAAATGGTATCATGGGTTTCATGGGGCATCATTTCCCGGCGCTTCTTTTTCCATTTTTCCCAAGCCATTTTGGATTCATCAGTAAGTAGATCAATTTCTTCGAATCCATGGGACACGGCAAACTGCCTTGCCCCTTCGCCAACCAACATCACGTGTTTCGTTTCTTCCATCACTTTTCTGGCAACGGAAACCGGATGCTTTATATTCTGCAGAAATGCCACAGAACCTGCATTACCATCCGAATCCATAACACAGGCATCCAGCGTTACGTTTCCCTGTTCGTCCGGCAGTCCGCCAAATCCAACGGATGTACTAGTCGGATCGGCTTCTGGAACTTTGGCACCGGCTTCAGCCGCATCCATGGCCGAGCCTCCATTTTGGAGCACTTTCCACGCCACATCATTTGCCGGAAGTCCATGTTCCCATGTGGACAGAATCAATGGATCATTCATATTTGGTTTGATTTCGTCATCACTCATAAGTATTGATGGAGCAGTTATCCCGATTGCGCTTGTTTTAAGGAAATCTCTGCGCTTCATATCAAAACGGCTATATAGTTGATGTTCGGTTCATACATGATTCTTACCTTTGTTTTCAAGGTATACAATTTATCATGTAGAAACGTAGCACCGCCATGTCTCTACAAATGATATTTACGAATCGTAGGCGGCCATCCCCGTTTCTTGCTGGCCAATGATGAGCGTATGCATCTCATGAGTCCCTTCGTAAGTATAAACAGATTCAATATTGGCCATGTGGCGCATGATTGGATAGTCTTCTGTAATGCCGTTTGCCCCAAGAATACCCCGTGATATTTTGGCAATATCTCTCGCCAATACACAATTGTTCCGCTTCGCCATGGAGACTTGCTGAAATGTCATGGTGCCCTCATCTTTTAAACGGCCCAAGCGATAAACCAAAAGTTGTGCTTCGGTGATCCGAGTCACCATTTCTACCAGTTTGGATTGAATGAGCTGATATCCACCGATAGGCTTGGAGAATTGTTTCCGTTCTTTTGAATAATCCAGTGCCGTGTTGTAGCAATCAACTGCAACACCAACCATTCCCCAGGAAATACCATATCGCGCTTGAGTTAAACAACTTAAGGGTCCCTTTAATCCTTCAATATTGGGAAGTCGCGCTGAATCAGGAACTCGCACGTTGACCATAGAGAGTTCGGATGTTACTGAAGCACGTAAACTCAATTTGCCATGAATATCGCTGGATGTGAATCCGTCCATCCCTTTTTCCAATAAAAAACCACGGACAATACCTTCTTCATCTCTCGCCCAGACTACGGCCACATCGGCAACGGAACCATTAGTGATCCACATTTTACTCCCGTTAATGATCCAGTCATCGCCGTCTCGTTTGCATCGCGTTGCCATTCCACCAGGGTTGGAACCAAAGTTCGGTTCTGTGAGCCCGAAGCAGCCAATCTTGGTACCAGCACCTAATCCGGGCAACCATTTGTCTTTTTGTTCTTCAGAACCATAAGCATGGATGGGATACATAACCAATGCGCCCTGAACGCTGGCAAAAGAACGCAGTCCGGAATCACCTCTTTCCAATTCGTGCAAAATTAATCCGTAAGCCACGTTGCTCACACCTGCACCACCTGAACCTTCCGGCAGGGACGAGCCCATGAATCCCAATTCACCCAGTTTGGGGACCAAATCCATGGGAAAGGTGGCGTTCTCATAATGTTCATTGATCACAGGCATGAATTCCGTCTGGACGAAATCGTAAGCGGTTTGCTGAATTAGTAATTCTTCTTCGGTGAGAAGATCAGTTATATTGTAAAAATCGGGGCCGTAATTCTTCATGGTTTTTCTTTAAAAATTGGAGTGGAAATTACACTTTTCATTGAATTAATAAGAGATAATAATGATTCATCTGTCCAAGATACTTTATTGGGTTTTGATTTTATTCTTTCTAATACCATTGATAAACTTTGGTCGCTAAGAAAAATGTTCATTTTATCTAACCTGTTTTTTAGCGCTGTTTTCCCAGTAAACTTACCGATCTCCAAGTGGCGCTTCCGGTGAACAGTCTCAGGTGAAATTGCTTCATAAGATTGTGGCTCCTTTGCCACCGCTTTCACATGGAGCCCCGCTTTATGGGTAAATGCATTTTTCCCAACAATGGGTTTATTGGCATTTGAGTCCAATTGTGAATACACACCAACCATTTCAGTCAATTCTGGAATCATGCCTAGTACCCAGTTCCTTTTTACGCCATATATTTTGGTCAAAGCAGTAGTAATCTCCGCCAATGGTGGTAAACCCACCCGTTCACCTAACCCGTTTACTGATACATCTATACATCGGGCCCCTGCTTCCAAAGCTGAAAGTGCATTGGCAGTAGCCATCCCAAAATCATTATGGCAATGAACATGAAGTGGAATATCTAACTCTGAAACAATTCGTATCACTAATTCTTTCATTTTTGTAGGTGTTAAACAACCTACCGTATCAGCAAGACTAAATCGGTCTGCGCCTGAATTTTGCACCAATTGTCCCACTTGAATCAGAAAATCAATATCTGTTCGACTGGCATCTTCAGCTGTGAATCGAAGTTTAAGTCCACTGTCTTTCCCATATTTCACTGCAGTTTCAATGCGTCGAAGCGCTTCTTTTTTCGTAACGGTAAATTTGTGTTTCAAGCTTAAAGAAGATGTACCAAAAAATATCCCCATCCATGGGACACCAATCGCAACAGCATCATCTATATCGGAAATTTTTGCGCACCCGTGGGCCACTTTGGAGGCATTTAAATTTAGTGAATTCAAAGCCTCTACAGCTTCGTAAACATCAGGGGAAACTGCAGGATGGCCCAATTCAATAAAATCAACACCGAATGAATCCAACTTTTTTGCGATGGCCACCTTTTGGTCTAAAGAAAAAGAAACGCCAGGCGTTTGTTCTCCTTCACGCAATGTTGAGTCCAGAATTTCGATTTGTTTAGGAGAGATCATTTGGTGAACTTAAAAAATCTATTTTGACAGAACAAATTACATTCATTAGATATTGATGATAACGTAATTTTAGTGATTATTTAAATTGAGAAAAATTTTTAATGAATAATCAACGAAGAGAAATGGTGGATGGCGCTTCGGCTATTGCACGGGGTGCATTGGATGCGGGATGTAATTATTTTGCTGGATATCCCATTACGCCCGCTTCAGGTATTTTATCTCACATGCTTCGTGAGCTTCCCAAAGTAGGCGGCATTGGTTTTCAGGGTGAAGATGAAATTTCTTCTCTTGGGCACTGTATTGGTGCAGCCATGGCTGGAGCAACTGTTTTTACGGCAACAAGTGGTCCGGGACTTTCCCTTTATTCCGAGAACCTTGGTTTGGCAATCATGATGGAAGTACCCATCGTCATTGCCATTTCACAAAGATTAGGGCCATCAACCGGTGCGGCCACAGCCTCGGCACAAGGTGATATCCAATTTATGCGTTGGGGAACTACAGGCGGTTATCCCATGATTGTTTTATCCCCAACCAATATTTCTGAGAGCTACCATTTAACAAAGCGTGCTTTTAAATTGGCGAAACGATTCCGCACTCCCGTATTTCTTGCTTCGGATAAAGATACGGTCATGACAACAGAATCCGTTCCAGTCGATGATATGAAGCATGCACCGGATTGGCCAGAAATTCCCAACGGGGTAATCAAAAAACCATTAGATCCTTATCGTGTAGATGGCCCCATCCATCATTATACGGGATCGAGTCATAATGATGATGGTCATATCACCAAAGATCCAGATATAATTGCGACACTCAATGAACGATTAAGAATGAAAATTGAATCAAATCTCGATGAACTTTCTTTGGTTAAATCAGATTTAGAGGCGGGTGCAGATACACTCATGGTGAGCTATGGTGTTTCGGCTCGATCCATGGATGCAGCGGTTAATAAAATTCGAAATGCCGGAAACAAAGTATCTTCAATGACAATCTATTCGCTGTGGCCCATACCAGAAAAAACCATTCAAGATTGCTTAAAAGGAATAAAACGAGTCATTGTTCCAGAAATGAATCATGGTCAATATCTCCGTGAAATTGAACGGTTAGTAAACCGAGATATTGAGCTCATTGGTGTTAATCGGGTGGATACTATTTTAATTACGCCAGAAGAAATAATTGGAGCTTATCATGGCCGATAAAATATTAGATACGTTTATCGCCGAAGAAAATTTACCCTATGCGTTTTGCCCGGGATGTAGTCATGGAAAAATTCTCGAAGCCTTAAGCGATAGTTTAAAACAACAAGGACTTGATCCATCAGAAGTAGTTATTGTAACTGATATTGGATGCGTTGGACTTTCGGATAAATATTTTGTTACTCACGCATTTCATGGATTACATGGACGCGCCATAACGTATGCTTCAGGAATAAAAATGCAAAATCCAGATTTAAAGGTAATTGTTTTGATCGGGGATGGCGGTTGTGGAATTGGCGGTCATCATCTACTCAATGCAGCCAGACTTAACACAGATATTAATGTTTTAGTTTTTAACAATTTTAATTTCGGTATGACAGGTGGACAACATTCAGTCACGACCCCATTAGATAGTATTACAGCAACAACAACATTAGGCAGTACAGATGCCCCTATGGATATCGCGGGCACTGCTCAAGTAAATGGTGGTGGTTTTATCGCTCGTGCAACAGCATTTGATAAAGATCTCCCGGAATTGATTCAAAAGGCCATGAATCACGATGGTTTTTCTCTCATTGACACTTGGGAATTATGTACAGCCTATTTTGTACCTAGAAATGATTTTGGCCGAAAAGAAATGATGGAATATATGGATAGTATGCAAATGGCATCGGGTGTCCTTCAAGAAACAGATAGACCCAGTTTTCAAACCAGTTATAAAAATATTCAGAAACAAGCCAGTGAACAAAGTCCAATGAGCGGGCTCGTTTTAGATACGAAATTTTCTTCTAACTTAGAGAAACCAATACGAATAATTTTGGCAGGTGCCGCAGGACAAAAGGTTGTTTCAGCTGGTAACTTACTTGCATCTGCTGCAACTCTTTCCGGATTATGGACAAGTCGCCGAGCTGATTTTCCAATTACAATTCAGACAGGATTTTCAGTGGCTGAAATTGTAATCAGCCCAGAACCAGTCGATTATTCTGGTATCGTAAAACCGGACATTGTGGTCATTATCGCACAAGAGGGTAAAGCTAAAATATCAAGATTAACCAATGCCATGGAATCTACCGGAACGATTTATCATTCTGAAGATTTGGGAGACATTGATTCTGAAGCGAATATTATTCCGTTAGTTTTTCCATATGAGGGCAAAAGAGATATGAAAAAAAATATTTCTGCTTTTACCGTAGCCTTTCTTACGAAAGAATTAAATATATTCCCTTTTGAAGCTTTAAAAGAAGCAACTCGTCAAATTCAAAAACCCAAAATCGCTGAAATAAACATGGGTGTTTTTGCCTACTTTGAATAATCCATTATCCTATGGCGCCTTTGTTTCTAACAACAGCACTATTTTTAAAATTCATGCTCCGAAAACTACACATGCATATTTGGTCATTTTCAATTTACCGGAAGATGAAACCGGTGTAGAGTATGAAATGACAAAACAAGATAATGGTGATTTTACGATTGAATCACATGATGCTGGTGTTGGAACGATATATGGTTTTCGCATGGAAGGCCCATTGAATGATCCCAACCTGATAATTGCCGATCCGTATTCCAAAGCAGCCATCACCCAAAATTCCATGAGTCACGTGGCTAAATCACTGGTTATAGATGATACCTATGACTGGGAAGATGATACCTGGATCCAGATCGATCCACGTGATCTGGTCATTTATGAAATGCATATCCGGGATATGACAGCCCACCCTACATCCACAGCAAACCAAAAAGGTACGTATGCCGGGTTGGTTGAAGCGGGCCAAAATGGAGGTATAGAGCATATCAAGGCCATGGGTGTTAACACTGTTCAGATTTTGCCCATTCAAGACTTTGCCAATTTTGAAGTACCATTTAAGGATAACAAAGCACCCATATATAATGATTGGAATCCATATGGGCGCAATCACTGGGGCTATATGACTACCTTCTTCTTTGCGCCTGAATCTTACTACGCCAGTGATGGAACGGATATCCCTGGGTCTTGGAATGGTAGAGACGGTAGGTCGATAAATGAAATCAAGGACATGGTCAAAGCTTTCCATAAAAAAGATATCGCTGTGATTATGGATGTGGTATATAACCATGTATCCAACTTTGACTGGCATCCTCTGAAATATATTGACCGGGAAATGTATTTCAGACTCGATAAAGATGGAGACTACATAACTCACAGCGGTTGTGGCAATGATACCCGTTCGGAGCATCCCAAAATGCGGCAATTGATATTGGAAAGCGTTAAATACTGGATGACAGAATACCACGTAGATGGTTTCCGTTTTGATCTTGGCAACCTGATTGACGATGAAACAAGACAGCTTATAATTGATGAATTAAAAGCCATCAATCCTCATGTCATCCTCTTGGCCGAACCCTGGGGAAATGGGTATGATCCTGATGGCTTCTCCGATATGGGCTGGGCAACATTCAATGACCAGTTCAGAGATGGTCTAAAAGGCGGTGTTTCTGATGATGAAGAAAAAGGATTTCTTTTTGGCCAGTATCGTGATCATAATTTTTTACAATGCTTGGTGATGGGGTCACTACGCGAGTATGACGGGCAGTATATAAAATCTGCTCATAGCGTGAATTATCTTGAATGTCATGATGACTATACATTCGGAGATCGACTGCGAATCACCGGTGGTTTTGTAGATAAAAATGAAAAAATAATTAATACTGAAAAAAATGCACTTGTTAAGGATAAGCTTTTGGTAATGAATAAGCTTGCTGCATTATTTCTATTTACCAGCCAGGGGATAACATTTATACATGAGGGTCAGGAATGGGCGCGTAGTA
>CEPZ01003428.1_pt1 | contig 18192 bp, 31 predicted proteins | sample 530461 | NCBI WGS metagenome assembly CEPZ01 (sample SAMEA2620106, study PRJEB7988) | marine metagenome | isolation source: saline water (ENVO:00002010), including | reverse complement strand
AGCGCCTTCAACCACAAGTTGAATTTCGCTATCTGTTGAATTAAGTACTTGAAACTTCATACTCGTCTACCTCGTCTTCCGCCTTTCTTTCGACATCCACCGTGCGGAATTGGTGTGACGTCTTCGATTGATAATATTTTCATTCCGTTTCTTGTTAAAGTTCGGATTGCTGGTTGAGCTCCAGGACCCGGATGTCTCGAACCATTGTGTCCGCCTTGCGCTCTAACTCGAATATGTAATTTTGTTACTCCTTTTTCTTTTGCAGTGCTGGCTGCATTCTTTGCCATAAACATTGAAGTATTTGCATGAGCTTCCAATCTTTGCTGCTTTGTAACTTGACCTCCGGAAACTAATGCAATTGTTTCTGCGCCAGTCATATCTGTGATGTGTAATATAGTATTATTGTAAGATGAGTAAATGTGTGCAATTCCTGTATGTCCGTCTTTTGCCATTATTCAGTTTTCACCTCTTGGAGTTTAACTTCTACTTTTTCTTCAGTCTTTGCTTCTTTTTCAACAACCGCAACAAGAACTGGTGAAAATCCTTCCTTGAATGCAACCCTATCTCCAACATTTACTAAATAAGCTGGAGATGTTACAACTCGTCCGTTCACTGTAACTTTTCTGTGAAGAATGAATTGCCTTGATTGATTGACTGAATTTGATAATCCCATTTTGTAAACAACTGTTTGAAGTCTTCGTTCAAGTAAATCTCTAAGTTGAAGATTCAAAACATTGTCTGCAGTAGCATCTTTATCTACCAGTCCAAGCTTGATTAATTTTTCAATAAGCGTCTTAAGAGCAATATCTTTTCTTTCTCCTCTTAGACCTACAATTTCTCTAGCTTGAGCACGATAATTTCTTAGAACGGACTGCATTTTCCAGATTTGCTTCTTGTTTGTAAATCCGTATTCTTTGATTATGCTTTTCTCTTCAGCAATTCTATCAGCTTGCCAAGGATGATTTGGTGATGTATACTTTTTTCTTTGATGTCTTGCTAATCCCATTATTTCTTCTCCTTCTTACGCGTAGCAACGCTTCCTTTTCTTCCAGTAGATTTAGTGGATTGTCCACGTACTTTCTTGGAACCTGCTGCATGACGTACTCCTCTATAGCTCTTAATCTTTCTCATGGCTCTTACATCGAACTGATTTGTCAAATCAAGATCTGAAGATAAAAGATGTTTGTCTTCTCCAGTTTCTCTGTCCTTTCTTCGATTCATTAACCATGTTGGAATATTATATTTTGCTGGATTTCTAATGGCGTCTTCAATTTGTTCGACTTCTTTAACAGTGTAGTCTCCGCATTTTTTTCCTTCGTTTAATTTAAGAACTTTGCAAATTGCATTTGCAAACATAAAAGATGAGCCTTTTGGCTTTGTTAGTGCGTGTCGCATTGGGATATTTCCGTTTATATCTTTGTCTCCCAGTCGAATAATTTCTCTGAATTCATTATCAGCCATAAACTCATTAATTTACGTTTAGTTTTTAAAGGTATCGATGGAAAACCGTGTGACGTGGGTTAAGTGGTTTGATTTTGATTAATATAATGAGCGCCAAGAGTGGGATTTGAACCCACGACCCCCGAAGGGACAGGATTTCCAATCCTGCGCAATACCAGGCTATGCGATCTTGGCTTGGTTTTGGTCGTTCTTTTAGCTTTAAAAAACTTGTTCTTGTTCTATCTGAATGTTTAAATATTTGAACGTATATCGATATTTATGTCAAAGCGAATTGAGCGACATCTGCACGAAGGAGAAGAAGTGCAATATGTTGAGAGACCATCTTGGCTTAAATATCATAAGCAGCTTGCCTTATCTCCATTAATTATTCCTTTAATTGATGCTACTATGAAAAAATATACAACTCACTTGGTTATTACTAATGATCGTGTTCTTCTGAGGCACGGATTGGTGGGCGATCATTCCAAAGCAGTTAGATATAATAACATGACTACTGTTAAAGTTCATCAAAGTGCGATGGGAGCAATTCTAAATTATGGTCATATTCATATTCACACTCAAACTGGCGGACATGCAGATTTAGTTTTTCAGTATATCAAAAATCCGATTGAAGTTAAGAAAAAAATTGAACGCCGGATGAAGTAGTTAGAAATTTTTGGGAAGCATTATTGGAATTCCATCTTCAATTTTGAAGGTTCTTTTACATTTTTTGCAAACGAGTTTGTCTTTCTTGTATTCCAAATCTGATTTGTCATCTGGACACGCCAACACATCCAGAAGTTCTTTCGATATCATTCTATTTTTAGTAAATTTATGTCGTTTCTTATTGCTGTTCCCTCGGTTTCTGTTAATAATTCTTTTGAATTGCCTCTCGAAATACCTATTCCGATTAACTCATTTTTAGTATTAAATAGTGCAACTCTGTCTTTGAATTCTATATTATCTGTTAGTTGTAATATTCCGTTATAATAAATTGGTGAACCATAACTGAAAGGTTTCAGAACTCCATCGTCAACCCAAACTTTAGGCATATCTTCAACTGCTCGTTCAAGCGGTAATAAAACTTTTCTTAGTTTTGTTTCGTCTTTGGATTTTAACGCAGTCGTTATTACTTTTGTTGAATGTGAATGCTTTAGAAAGAATGGTCCGGATTTTATTCTTTCAAGCTCATCCATATTTGCTCCGACTCCTAAATCTTCTCCAATGTCATGAATTAATTTTCGGATGTATGTTCCTGCCTCGCACTCGACATAGAGTGTTACATCTCTTCCATCAATTTTTTCTATTTTTGATTTGTAAATTTCTCTCGTTCTGACTCGCCGTTTTACTGCGGCTCTTTTTGGAACAAGTTGTTCAATTTTCCCGGTGAATTTTTTGACTGATTTATGTATGTCTGCTTTTGGAACTTTTTTATGTAAATGCATATTTGCGCGATAGATTTTTTTAGATATTGTTAGAATCCCTGAAATTTTGTTTCCGCGGTTTAGGAATACTGGCAGAACTCCGGTTGTGATTGGGTCAAGAGTTCCTGCGTGACCTGCTTTTTTTATTCCTAAATCTAATAAAAATCTCGTTGCTTTTCTTGAATGCGGTCCTCCGGGTTTGTTTAAAATTACTAATGAATGTTCTCTTAGTTCTTTGATAGATTTCTTTGGAGTTCTCTTAAGAATTTTTACAGACTTTTCTCTAACCAAAATTTTCATGTTTATGTAAGACTGTGTCCGTATAAAAAATTATTTTTTAGACTTCTTTGGTTTCTTTGCTGGTTTCTTTTCCTTTTGGAATTTTGGTTTTTCGGGTTGTGAGAATCCAAGTTTTTCAAGAGCTTTTAGAACAGTTGCGTGAGTTGCACCTTTCTTAATATCAACTTTTGTTCCTACAAATTGCAAATGTCTTGAATTGACTTTCTTTCTTCGTGAGAATCCGTCAATTGTAACATAACCGTCTTTGTGAACTTCAATTACTACTGCCGGTCTTCCGGCATCTCTTCCCGCAATTTTCATACAAACTTTTCCGATTTCCATTATTTAATTTTATTAATTTACTTTAAGTATTTTTCTAAACATCATGGAGAAAAATATTGACAATACAATATATGATCCAAGATATCCCATTTCCCACGGCCAGATTGGTGGTTTTAGAACGGTTATGCCAATCATTGTGTTTCTAAGCCAAGTGAAGAATACTATTAGTGGAATCATGTAATACATCATTGGTTTGAAGGACATTTTCATTTGTTTCATAGAAAGATCCATCATTCTTTTCTGGTGTTGCTGCATTTTTACTGGATCATGTTTTATTGCCTTCAATTCCTTTCTCATTTTTTTGGAATCTGATTTTAATTCTCTCATAACATTCTGATCAACTGTGTATTTTTGAACAACAGTGATTAGAAGTGTAATTATAATTACTGCGAGAGTCATAAATGTAATAGGTCCTAATCCGAAAGGAACTGCCATTTACTTTTCTCCTCCCATCATCTTTCTGAGAGCAGGATGTAAATCCATTGCGTGTTCTCTAGAAATGTCTTCATAGAGTTTGTAAACTATCATAACTGCTAGCAAGATACCTGTTCCTCGGCTTAGTGCACCCAATAAGTCTGCAAATGCTGCCAGCAATCCGACTAATGCTCCACCCATGATTGTTAGTCCAGGTATATATCTATTCAATATACTTTCAAGAACTCGAGGATCTCTTCTGAATCCTGGAATTTGCATTCCTGAAGATAATATTTGTTTTGCTTGCGACTCTGCGCTCATGTTTGCAGTCTTTACCCAAAGTACGGAGAAGAATGCTGAACCGGCAATTAATAAGAATGAATAAATTAATGCTTGAATGAATAATGATGCAGTTACATCTCCGAAAAGAAGAGGTCTAACTATGTTTGGAGTATTAACCCATTTAACCAAACCAGATACTGCTACTCCGTTTTCGAAACTACCAAGAATAGGCCTTCCCCAATTTTCTAGAAGTCGTCCCCATAATTGTATGTTTGCCATAAGTGCAGCAACTAAAATAACGGGAATATTGGAAGTATACATGAATTTCAGCGGCCATCTTATTCCGTGTCCTCTTACTCTTCCCCATGAAAGTGGAATTTCAACCTTCATTGATTGTCCGTAAACAGATAGTGCAAATACACCGATTGTTGCTAGAACTGAAACGATTGCAACTTGTATTGTAAGTATATCTCCTACTCCTAATGCTTGTATGAGTTGAGGAATCTGACCTACTGGCGATTCTGGATTGTTAGGTGATGCGAATGGACTGAATGCTGCGATGAATATTTCTCTAGATACTCCTGCTGCAATGAATAGTGATACTCCTGATCCGAATCCCCATTTCTGAACTACTCCGTCCATGAGAACGATCATGTAACCACCTACAATTAATTGAATAATAAGCATCATTTCCATGAAGAAATATGCTCCACCTGCCAATTCTGCTGCTGGCGCTAAACCGCCCATCATAACATAAACGATGGATTCAAACACTACGAATAGTAGTATGAATACTTTCTGCATAGATTGAAATGCTGCTCTTCCTTCTGGTTTTGTTAGATCAAGTTTGAGAATTCCCGATCCTGCGAGTAGTTGTAATACAATACTGGCAGTTACGATAGGTCCAATACCTAACGAGATTAGAGAACCAAAACTTGCTCCGAGAATTGTAGAAAGTGCTTCAAATTGCTTTAATGCGTTTTGACCTAATCCATAAAGTGGAATGTGTAAAAGAACGTAGTATAGAAGAAGGACAATTCCTGTCCATTTCAGTTTCTGATTAAATCCAAGCTTCTTTGTTGGTCCATTAACATCTGGAATGTATCTTGAAAGTGTTTGAATCAAACCCATGATTATGATTGCCTTCTTGGCTTATTTCCCGTCAGTTGTAGTTGTTGCTTCAACTTTTCCGCCAGCAGCTTCTAACTTTTCTTTTGCCTTTGCTGAAACTGATGGAATTGTGACGGTAATTTTATCTGAAACTTCTCCTTGTGAAAGAAGTTTTGTGTATCCGATTTTTGTAAGGTTTACTGAATAACCTGTTTTTGTTTTTTCTGCTTTTCCTTTAGCAGTCCATTTTGCAATGTGATTTTGCAAATCTTTCAAATTTAATACTTGAGAGTTTTGAACTCGCTTCAAAACTGTAATCATTCCTCGATTGTCGTTTGCAATTTGTCCAACAGGTCTCTTTCCTTGAGATAGTGGGAGTGTCTTTCTTTGTTGTCCTCGCTTTCCCATTCCTGCTCGTCCTCGTCCGCCTCGATTTCCTGCACCTCTGTGCTTTTTACCTGCACCCCAGCCGTGGGTTCGAGTTCCGCGTTTCTTTCGAGATTTTTTGTCTGCCATTTTAAATCATTTTTTGGATTAGCTTACCCATTTCCTTACCTCGATATCCAAGTGCTCCGCCTGCTGCGTACGGATGTTTAATTCCGCCACGTTCGAATCCTCCGATTGGAGGGTGCATCTTGAAGTATCGCTTCAGACCTGGAATGTCTTTCAAGGAAGCTTTTCCTTCAACTAAAGATTTTGATAATGAATCAACATCGGTTTTTGCTTCTTTCTTCAAATATTCTGCTGTCAATTGTTTGTTTCCTGGAAGTCTTCCTCGCTTCTCAAGAAGTTCCTTGACAATTTCAGCATCAACTTCTCCAAAAGTACAATAGTCTTTTACTTTGTTAATCATGCCAATGTTTGATGGAGTGTTTTTGATTAGAATAACTCTATTCTTACGGTGGAGTTTCATCAATTCCATTGCTCTCTTTATTGGTTCTCGGACTCCGACTTCTCCTCGAATTCTTAATACTGCAATCATCTTTCCATTCATTGATTTCATTTGCTAATTGCTCCTTCTCTTACTAACGACTTTTGCTGATCTCTGATTCTGAAAGTTGTTGTCTGTTTTAGTGCTTTCATTGTTGCTGCGACCAAATTGAATTTTTGTCTGGCTTGTCCTTTGGACTTTGACCACACATCTTTGATTCCAGCAAGTCTGAATATTTTCTTAAGCTCATTTTCAACAACAAGACCTGTTCCTGGTGGAGCAGACATAAATGTTACTCTTACTGAGCCACTTCTTCCATTAATTGCGAAAGGTATGGATGTTGGTTCTGGTGTTTCACTTTCCCATGATCCGTTTCCTCTTGCGATTTGCATTAAATTTAATTTAGCATTTCTTACTGCTTTGTCTTTTGCTGGAACTGTTTCTTTGGATCTTCCAACTCCGACTCCAACATATCCGTTTCGGTTTCCAACAACAGCTAATGCATTGAATGAAATTCTGTTTCCGTCTTTTGTCTTCTTTTGAGTTTGCTTGAATATTCTTCTCTTTCCGCCACCAAACTTACCTTTTGCTTGTCCAACATTTATGAAATCAAATTCAAGTTCTGGAATTAACGCATCAACAATTTCAGCTTCCATAATCTTTCTTCCCGAATTCATGACTTCTTCTATTGTTGTAATTTCTCCAGATTTTACTTTTCTTCCTAATTCAGTTTTTGGTTTCCATTCATCTAACATTTTTGTCCTAGGATCGATTACTTCGCCGTCTGGACCTACTCTTTGTCGTGGATTGAACTTTCTGTTTTGTCTCATTTTTAGATGCTCCCTTTAATCTTTTTTAAGTCTGCTGAAATCTTTTCATTAATATGGCTTCCGTCTATTCTTTCTTCAGGAGGTAATGCTTCTTCAGATGCTGAAACTTTAAGTCCTCCTTCTATTGCTCCTTTCAAGATTGCGTATACTTTACATCCTTTTGTTGGAGTATAGGATCCCATATCTAAAATCGCTTCAGCAACTTTGGCCTTTTTGGCTGCTCCTGCTATTGCAAGACCAGTTAAGTAACCTGCTGGGATGTTTGAGCATGAATGCTTCCATCCTTTTGATTTAAGTGAGTGTGAATTGAAGTGTGCAACTGTTGTGTCGCCTTTTTCAGTATATTTTACAATTTGGGCTGTCAAATATTTATTTGATCTTCGAACAACTAATTTTGGTAAATCAGATTTTGCTAAAGCTAATCTCTTTTTGTAATTAGTTTTACCATCTCTTCTTCTTCTGAATTTTACGTTGTATCTTTTTCCTTTTGCCATTATTTTTTCTTCTCCTTTAACATCTTCCCTTGTTCGATTACTTGAAGTAAGTGTCGCTTGTTACGGAAAAATCCTCCTTTTGCTCGCAAATATAAGGTCTTCCAATTTCCTGCTGAAAGTCTGCCTGAATCTTTGAAGGATTTGATTATTTTTCTTTGAAGTCGAATTCTGTTTATCCATTCTCTTTTTGGAGAATTTCTTGCTTTTCTTGTTCCGACTTTTGAACCCGGTCCTCTTTGTCTTCCTTTTTTCTTTGCAGCATATCTTGCTCTTGCTTTTGCTCTTGAATTTCTGACTAATGGAAGAATCTCAATTACTTTATTATCAATTAAATCTCGAATATCTGCTTTTGTAATAGCTTCCTTAACTTGTTCAGCATTTTCAGGATTAATCTTTATTCTTCCTGTACCTACGTTAGCTACTTTTGATGCCAGTCTTTTCTGCATATTTAGATTCATTTCTTAGTCTCCTTTTTTGTTGGTTTTTTAGCAGTTGGTTTTTTTGGTTCTGCTTTTTTAGTTGTTGATTTTGATTCTTTTTTGGTTTCTGTTTTTGTTGAAGATTCTTTCTTTTCCTTTTTCTTCTCTTTGGCTTTCTTTTCTTCTTCCTTCTTCTCAAGCTTCTTGGCTTTTTCAGTTTTCTTAGCCTTTGCGTCTGATCGGTTCTTCTTTCTTTCTGTTAAATTTGATTGAATTTCTGAAATTTTTGTGTCAATGTTTGGGAAATTTGAAATTTTGATTTTTGACTTCTTTGCTTCTTGAAGAATTGCAAGTCTTTTTCTGTTTCCAAGAGTTCGCGGGATTAATGCAATTTGATCTTTTTGAATTTCTTTCAAATCAATAGGATTTATTACTGGAACTTCAACAAGTCCGTTAGCAAGCCGTCCTCGAAGGGCTCTTGGTGTTCGGTACCCTACTTTTACAATTGCATTGTAACCTTTTCTTTGAAGTCGCATCTTTGAGTGAACTCCTCTTGGCTTTCTCCATCCAGATCTGCTTAATCTTGCTTTAACATGAGATTCTTGCCTTTCAAATTTAGGCCGTCTTTTCTTCATTGTGATTTTTTGTGTAATTAAATCTTTCATAATACTTTACCTGCCTTTTCAGTTATGAATATTCCATCTTGGAAAACTCTTCGGTCTCGTTTTGTGACTCGAGTAAGTTGTTCCATTCTTGTTGCAGTCATACCAACAAGTTCAATGTCTCTTGAGGAAAGTTCAATAATATCTCCATTGATTTTTACATCTACTCCTTGTGGAATTTCTGCTTTTCGAATCTTTTTTCCTCCGAGGAAGTTTTTCAATTCGAAACTGTTTCCTTCAACTTTTGAAGTCATAGGGAAGTGAACTGATGCAATTTTTAGTTTGTAAACAAAGGGTTCTTCCAATCCTTTTTGCATGTTGGTTAAGTGTGCCTTAAATGCTCCAACTATTGCTCTTACTCTTGAATTAAGCGATTGTCCTTTAATTACAAGTTCATTTTCTTCTTGCTTGAAATTAACAAGTGAAACTGGATATTCTCTTGAAAGAGTTATGTCTCCTTTTGACAATGTTATTTTCTTATTATCGATAGCAACATTAACACCTTCAGCTAAAGGAATTCTTGATTCTGGATTAATCTTTTCTCCAAAAGGCATTGGCATTTTCTTTCCGCCTTTTCTATATTTCAGAACGGGTCGGAATTTTCCTTGGTGCCTAAAGTGTGTTCCTTGAACTCGAGTTCTTCTTGTTGTTGCCATTTTAGTAGATATATGCTATTAGCACGCCTCCTTTGTTTGCTTCCTTTGCTTTTATGTGTGTGATTATTCCGTCAGTTGTTGAGACAAATATTCTTCCAAAGTCTTTAGCTGGAAGATATCTTTTTTCAAACTTTTCATATGTATCCATAGTAACAGAGAATCTAGGTTTAATTGATCCAACTTTGTTTATCTTTCCGTTAAGCTGAACTGTTGTAATGGTTCCTCTGGTTGTTCTTTCTGAATTGAAATCTTGAATGTAACCTTCTTCTTTTAGTAAAGTCATTATTTGAGTTATTAATTTTGAGGATGGGTGAATTACTACTTCGGATTTTCCTCTTGCTGCTGCGTTGTTTATTTTTGACAATGCCTGTGCAAGTATATCATTCATCATTTTATCTGTATTTTATGAAGCCTAGGTCTTGAGCTACTTCTCTGAAACATCTTCGACAGACGTTCAAACCATATCGGCCAATTTTTCCTCCTTTTCTTCCTCCGCACCGAGTACATCTGGACAAGTTTTTTCCATATGCTCTTGGTTTGATTGAGTTATTTCTGATTACCTTCTTTTTTCTTGTCTTTGAGAAAGACATCTTCTTTATTCCTGGTAATTTCATTCTACTTTTGCTCCTAATTTTTCTACAAATTCAATTGCATTTTCTTTTGTAATTCGGTGTGAGCTTGATATTTTTGCTGGTGCGAGTTTTCTTTTCTTTACTCTGAATCCCGGACGCTTCAATGTTACTGAAACATTTAGTCCGATAATTCCAATCTTTGGATCGTATTTTACTTCCGGAATATTGATGTATTCATTGATTCCGAAACTGAATCCATTTTCGTTGAATTTTCTTGATGAAATAATCATGTCATTTGCTTTCAGCAATCGCTTCAGTAAATCTTCAGTATTTCTTCGAATTGTTACTCTTGCTCCGATTCCCAAACCAGGTCTAATCTTCCATGTTGCAATTCTCTTTTTTGCTCTGGCTTCAACTGCTTTCATTCCTGAAATTGTTGAAAGTAATTTTACACCCTTCTCGACTCGAGCTGGCTCTGCGCCCGCACCAATGTTCAAAGTAATCTTTTCGATTCTTATTTCTTGCATTGGGTTCTTCTTAGTCTGAGTTTTTGTTGCTGTTTCTGCCATTTTAGTTTACTGTGATTGAAGCTTTCTTTATTCCAACTGTGATTAAGTTGTTCAAAGAACTTTCAATTGTCTCCTTTCCTAATTCTAGTACTGCAATCTTTTGTCTTCGAAGTACTCCTGTTTCTTTCAAAGATTTGAATGTTGCTGAGTGTCCTGCTCGTTTACCTCTTACAAAGTATACAGTTGAGCCTTTTGTAAATCCGAAATTTTCGGTTATTTTCTTCTTCTTTAAATCAAATAGAACAGATTCTCCAACTTTTACTTTTGTTTTTGGAGTAGTTAGTTCATTCCATCCGTTTGAAAGACTGACTTGAAGTTTTCCTCCTCTTATTGAGGATTTTCCCTTTACTTGAAGTAATAGAGTGCTAGCTTCCTTATCTGAAATTTCAACCATTTGAAGCTTTCCGAGTTTTGTCAAAACAACTCTGTAATTCTTTTTGATTGTTGGGAATGAGATTACGTCAAATAGACCAACTGAGAAGTTTGTTTCTTTGTACAATTTTCCATTGACTAATATTTGTTTAGTGTTGATTAAATATTTCAATTCTCTTTTGTTTTCAATTATTTCAGCAACATCTCGAAGCAATACGACTAAAGGTATTCCTTCTGCTTTTGTTCTTGGACCAGGTAATGGCTTTGATATCCATTTTGTTGCCTTACGTGCAACTTGCCATGATCTTGGTGCTGCTAATCTGGACATGTGTCTTTGTTTACTCATTTTCTAGCTAGTGACTCCTTTCTTTTTTTGTCTGTAAGTACAGGTGTGATTATTACAACATTTGATGGGTGAATTGGATATGATGCAGTTTGACCATTTGCTTTCACTTGATGAGCTCCGTCTACAAAGATTCTAGTTTTCTTTGTGTTGATATCAGTTATTTTTCCCATCTTTCCTTTGAACTGTCCTCTTAGGATTTTTACTGTGTCGCCTTTTCTTACTACTAAGCTTCGTTTCTTGTGTTCTTTTCTCAAATTCTTGCTTAAAGATGACGCTAGTAATTTTCTCTTGATGTGTGTTGGCGCATTGAATATGAATTTTCTTTGCTTTCTAGGTTGAACGCTTCTTCCCCAACTTCTACTCCACTTTATTTTCATTATAGTAATGTGCTTGCTAGCTTTCCGACTTGCGACCAGCGTAATGCAACCTCCTTTGCTACAGGGCCCTTAATAACAGTTCCCTTTGGTGTTCCTAATTTTAGATCTTTGATTATTACTCCGGAATTGTCTTCGAATGATACTCTCATTCCGTCTGCTCTCGCGTATTCCTTTTTTTGTCTGATTATTACTGCTTGTACTACTTTGTGTTTCATTTCTTGATTACCTGCAACTACGGATCCAGTTACAAGATCTGCAACTCCCGCACATCCTAGTTGTCTTGTTCTTGCTTTGAAACCTTTTACGCTAATTACTCTCAGTTTACGGGCGCCGGAATTATCTACAATGTTAATTACTGCTCCGTGTGGAATTCCTCTGACAGGATTTATTTTAATTGGTCTCATTTCTTTGTCTCCATCTTTTCAATAACTATGAATTTCTTAGTTTTGCTAATTGGTCTGCACTCTGCGATCCGTACCATGTCTCCGACTTTTGCTTTTATGTCTTCAGGATTGTGTGCCTTGACTCGAGATTTCTTTGTTTGATATCTTTCATATTTGTACAAATATGATCTTCTTCCCCATTCGACATTTACTGTCTTTGGCATTTTATCAGAGATAACTTTTCCAACAAAAGTTCGTCCTCGCGTTGGTGAAATTGTTCTCATTTGCTTATTAGATACTTCTTTCTTTGGTGCTGGTTTTTTTGTAGCTGGCTTCTTTGCCTTTGGTTTTTCAGTTTTTGCCATTTTAGTTTTTTATTCGTTCCCACGGACGCCCGACCAATACCGATCCTTGAACTTCAACTCTTGCTTTTTTCAAAGCAAACTCGAAAGTTGCGAGACGTTTTAGGATTTTTTTGTCGCCGTTTTTTGTCCGTATGATGAGTGTTTGTTGAGTTTCGTCTATGACTTCACCTTGAATGTTTCTTGAAAGCGGGTTGAGGGCTTTGGTGACTTTTACGTCAAGTCCAATCAACTCGTGTCTCAATATGTTTTGAGGCGTTATCATTTTACGTCAATTCCTCCTTCTGGATATCCCATTTTGATTAGTGCCGCCTTAACGCGCTCACGTTGGTCTCCCTGAAGTTCGATTGATCTCCCCTTCAGAGTTCCGCCGGTTGCCAGACGAGACTTGAGTTGTTTTGCCAAAGCTTTTACGTCTACTGAAGAGTCAAAACCTTCAACAACAGTCATTGCCTTTCCATATCGTCTCCGATCCACTCGGATTCGAATGGCTTGTTTTTCTTTGGATATGTTTTCAATGACTCCAAGATCTTTTGGTAATCCGGTTAATGGGTCTATATCACTCATTACTTGCTAGTTACCTCCTCTTTATTGATTGTTAATATTCTCGCGATAGTTCTTCTGATTTCTCTTATTTTACCTGAGTTTTCAGGAATTCTTCCTGATGCTTTTTGTGAGTTTAATTTTGCAAGTTCTCGCTTTAAATCAGTCATGCTTGTTTCTCTTGCTTTCATCTTCTTTCCTCTAATTTCTTTAGATCTAAGTATTGCCATTATTTCTTAGCCTCCTTTTTTGCTGGTTTTTTAGTTGTTGTCTTTTTTGGAGTTGCTTTCTTTGTTGACTTTGATTCTTTCTTTGCCGCTGGTTTTTTGGCCGGAGATTTCTTGGTTTCTTTTTTTACCTTTGGTTTTTCTTCTTTAATGGGTTCTTCTTTCACTTCTTCGACTTCTGCTTCTTCTGCTTTTTCAACCGTTCCTTCTGCTTCCATTATTGTAATCTTATCTGGAAGTGGAGTGTCTGGATGCATGATCGTAACTGAGATTCCAACAGTTCCTTTCTTCAGAACTGCATCTGCCTGAGCTTTGTCTAGCAAATTGTCTGAGATGAAACCACATTTCTTCATGTAACCATCGTAGAACCGCCATTTTCTTGAACGTGCGCCCGGAATTGGTCCATCAATAACAATTTCTACACCGAATGCTCCGGAAGTCATTATTCGTCCCATTTCTCTGTAACCGATTCCTTTGAATCTTGAAGGTCCGAATCTTTCAAGCTCTGCTGCAATCTTCTTTGAAACAACTGCAGCACTAGTATGTGCATTTGGAATTTCTGAAGTTTCAATTTGAGGATTTTCCAGTCTGAATTTTCCTTTCAATTTATTAGTTAATTCTTTAATCGTTGATCCGCCTCTTCCAATAATAATTCCTGGACGAGTTGTGCTAATAACTATTCTTTCACCCAGCGGAGTTTTTTCCATTGTAATTCCTCCGATTTCGGCGCTCTTTGTGAATTCTGATTCTATAGCTTGCTTTATTCTAAGCTGCTTAAGTCTATCTTTTATGAATTCTCGCTCAATCATTTTTTAGTCTCCTTTGGCTTTTCTTCCTTTTTTAGTTCTGGTTTTTCTTCAGTCTTTGGTTTTTCTGCTTTCTTTGGTGCTGGCTTTGTCGCTTCTTTCTTTTTTGTTGGTGCTGCAACAATTTCAACATGAGTCGTTCGCTTCACTCCTCTTATTCTTCCTGCCCGGTATCTTTTTCCGGTTTTGTTTGAAGCTGAGTGAATTATTATTAATTCTCCAGACAATCCTTTGTTGTCTGCGTTTGATTTTAATGATTCAAGTAGAGGAATTATGTAACTTGCTGCTTTTTCAGGGAATCTTCCTGCAGCAAAATTTCCTTTTCTGTGAGGTGTATCTTTATTGTATCTCTTGTAAGGAATTGGTGTTTTCATTGATTGAACATCTTTCAATATTGCTATTGCTTTATCAATTGATTTTCCTCTAATGTGATTTGTAACTTCGTATGCAACTTTGTTTGATACTGGCAAGTTTCTTCCAACTACTTTAGCCATTGTTTTTCCATCATATGTCTGCATACTAATTCCTTGTGCCATTATTTCTTACCTTGGTGCTTGGAACTCTTTGTAGCTCCGACTCCAGTTCCCTTGTGAGATGCAATCTTTCGAGTTTGCACTAATTCTCCGAAGTAGTAACCAAGCATTTCGCCAGTTATAGTTATTGGAACAAATTTCTTTCCGTTGTAAACTTCCACTGTTTTTTCAACCATGTTTGGTGTGATTATAATATCTCTTCTGTGAGTTCGCAATTTTGGTTTTCCGTTTTCTAACTTTTTCATGAAGTTCTTTTGGTTTTCAGGAATTCCTCTCTTTATTGCTCTTCGTTTTCTTGAATTCAGAAGTTCTGCAAATTGATTTCGATCTAACTTTTGAAGCTCTTCCATTGTCTTCCCTTTGAACTTAAACACTTTTTCTACCATTTTACTTCTTCTTTCCTGTTCGTCTTGCTGCGATGTGTCCTACCTTCTTACCTGGTGGCAAGTTTCTAGGAACTGTTGTGGAATATTTACCCATACCCATTTGCTTTTGCCGAGTTCCACCGTGCGGGTGGTCTACTGCGTTCATTGCCTTACCTCGAACTGTTGGATATTTCAATCCTCTTGCTTTCATAGCGTAGAACTTGTTTCCTGCTCTTACGAACGGCTTGTTGGTCCTTCCGCCTCCTGCGATTATTCCAATCGTAGCAAAGCAGTTTTCATGAAGTATTACTTTCTTTTTGGAAGGAAGTTTTACTGCAATTCCTTTTCCTTCTTTTCCAAGAACTTGTGCTGATATACCGGAGGTTCTAACATATTTTCCTCCATCTCCCGGAACTCTTTCAAGATTGAAAACCATTGTTCCAGAAGGAACATCTTTAAGTCTCATTATGTTTCCGTTTTCTGGTTCTGATCCGCCCATAGCTATGTTTTGTCCAACTCTGACACCGAACGGTGCTGGCATTAATGACACATCGCCAGTAGTACATTCGACAACCATTAGTGGGCTGTTGTGCATTCTTGAGGATGTTAAATCGATTATTCGACCGTGTAACCTTTCACCAACATACAAAGGATAACTTAATTGTCCAAGAGATCTGTGGCTAGGTGTCCGGTGAATCGAACCCTTTCCTCTTCTCTGTTGTCTTAATCTCTTACCCATTTTATATTAGTCCTAGCTTGGAGGTTACATCAATTGCTAATGTTGATGGGTCAAGCTTTACGTAGGCCTTCTTAGTTCCTTTCATGTCGTTTAAAGTTCGAACTGAATTGACCTTTACTTTGTACTCTTTTTCGATTGCCCATTTGATTTGTCTCTTTGTTGAGTCTCTGTGGACTGCGAATATTAATGTGTTCTCTGCTTCGATTGCTCGAACTGCTTTTTCTGTTGCCAGAGGATATTTCAAAATGTCGAATACTTTATTACCTTTCATTTTAGTTGAATAAATTTTCCTCCTTCAGTCTCTTGATTGCATCAGAACTCCAAACAGTTGCTCTTCCCGGATGTCCTCCTGGAGCAAGTAGTTCTGCATTAAGATTATTTACAATGGCGACATCAATGCCTTGAATGTTTTCAGCTGCCAACATTGCTGGGCAAACTTTACTGAATATCATTAATGGTCCAACTTTCGTTTTGTATTTTCTTCCTCTTCGAGTTCCTTTTCCTGCTCGAACTTTCTTGTATTTTGCTCTTTCCAAATCTTGTCTAAGGTTATTTGATTCCATTGATTTTTTAACATCTTTAGTTTTCTTTAACGCTTCAATTTTTGAATCAATTATTGTATATTTCGAAGCTGCAATTGCAGAACGAATTGCTTTTCTTCTTTCCTTGTTGTTGATTTTGACTTGTATATTTTTCTCTGCTCTAGGTGCAAACACTTTCATTCCACCAACTGCGCTAGCAACGAATGCACCAACCCAAGTAAATTGTTTTCCTTGACTTAGTAAGTGCTTTCTTCGAACTCTTGAAATTCCTTTTCCATATGTTGTTCTATAACTATTTCTTAGCTTAGAAGTAGCATATCCTTGTCGCTTTCCGGACATCAAATCGTGTCCATAGGGTTGCTTCCGATTGAATTGCAAAGCTCGAACTGCTTTTTGAATAAGATCTTCTCGCACAGGTTCTAGGAATTGTATAGGTAATTCTATATCGGATGTTTTTCCACCATTGACTCTCAATACTTGTGCTTTTTTCATCATCTTTGCTGTGTAATTGTTGACGCTTCAATGCTTTCAATTGCAGGGAATGCGCTTGAATGTGCTCGTTTTGCGAAGGTTAGTCGAACCAGTCGCTTTTTTGGACCTGGAAGACTTCCGGAGATTAAAGCATACTTACCTTTTACTTCTCCGTATTTTACAAATCCGCCGTTTGGTGTAATTGGTGCTTCTTCAGCATTTCCAATCTTCAAGATTTGTTTGTTGAATTCTGTTCGATTATGATATCCCATTTGTCCTGGGTGTGGAACTCGCCATGTTTTAGCCATCCAGTTACCCAATGTAGCTACTTTTCTTCGTCCGTCACTGTGTGCTTTTCTGTGTAGAATAGATACTCCGAATCTCTTAACAGATCCTTGGAATCCTTTTCCTTTTGTTACAGCATGAACATCAATTGATTCTGAATTTGAGAAAATATCTTCAATTTGAACTTCAGTTCCTAGAATTGATTTTGCATATTCAAATTGTGCATTGACATCTTTTCCACCTATTGCCAATTCCATTACGTCTGGCTTCTTCTTTGCAAGTGCTGTTGCGCTTGGATTTGTGTAAGCAAGAACTCTAACTTCAGAAGCGTTTGGTAAAAGTTCTGTTAGCTTTTCTGGATTTGCTCGCTTCTTTGGCAAGTCTAATCTCTTTGCTAGTTTCATATCAAGGTTGTCTGCAAATGATTCAGCCATGACTTTTGAGCCATAAGCATCAGAAGAATATAATCGGATGTTAAAGATGTTAAGAGAAGGTGTCTCAAGGACGGTGACAGGAACTCGAATTTCCTCGCCTTTTGTTGGAGATTTTGGACGATTGTCAACAAAATTAATGTGGGTCATACCGGCCTTATAGCCAGCAAAACCCAGGAGCTTGACATCATCTATTCGATTCCAGGATCGAATTCGAGGAGTTTGTCGATTGGCTTTCTTTCTATGCCAATACTGTAGGCTACCTCTTCTTGGTCTTCGTCTGAAACCTGCTGAACTTCCCATTTTTTATTTATTCGAATGTAAGGTTGTGTTTTTAAACCTTATGTTGTGTGGTTTTGAGAGTTTTGTAGTTTTCAATAATCTTGCTTTCGCGACAGAATTCTAGATACAATGTAGGGGTAATAAGGGTTGTAATGATGTGTTTATATAAGTTTTGGTTTAAAATAGTGGAAAAACGTAAACTTCTACAATTGCTGCAATGATTATTAGTAGAACTGCACTGACTACCAGAAATAGTGCGTCTTCATAGACATGTTTGAAATTTTTTGTTCCGACTTCGTGCTTTTCAATGCCTGCTGAAAGGATTCCGCCAGCAATTGACGCTGCGAAGAAGCCTAAAAATTCCAAGCCTGCGTGTGGAAGGAATTTCCATAAGTAAACTCCTTGTTGTGCTAAGAAAACGCCTAGAACAGATGCATTCCAAGTTAGTATCATTAATGCGCCTGCTCCGTAAATTAATGATAGGATTAATGCGAGTATTACTATTTTTAAGTTGTTGAACAAAATCATGTAAAAATGCTCTTGATTTGCAAAGCTGCCTAGGACTGATTTGAATACTCCAAACTGATTTTCGAATAGCGCAGTTTGTATTGCTTCAGGAAGAACTAAGGCTCCAACAAAATACGTCAGGAAAATTCCAGCATAGAAGAAAAAGAAGTATTCGAAAGCGTATTTGTTTCGTATAA
>CEPZ01001367.1_pt1 | contig 18202 bp, 25 predicted proteins | sample 530461 | NCBI WGS metagenome assembly CEPZ01 (sample SAMEA2620106, study PRJEB7988) | marine metagenome | isolation source: saline water (ENVO:00002010), including | reverse complement strand
TCGTTTTCATGAACATCCATTGCTGGGAAAGTTAGTGCTTTTGATTTGTTATCAAGCATTAATCCATCGCATCTAACATTTGATTTTGAGTTAATAGCACCTTTACGAATATCTATTAGGCCCCTATATGAAGATACTCCTCCATACATGCTTATTCCCTTACTGATTATTGATGAGCTTGTGTTTTCAGCTAGATGGTAAACCTTGCATCCAGTATCTTGATATTGGCCTTCTCCTGCATAGGCTACTCCTACATAATCTGTCTTTGCATTTTTTCCAACTAAAACTGAGCAAGGATATAACATTGTGACTTTTGATCCCATGTTTCCATTTACCCATTCCATAATTGCATCTTCATGAACCATTGCACGTTTTGTATTAAGGTTATAAGTATTCTTAGACCAATTTTCAATAGAAGAATATCTTGCTCTTGCTCCCTTCATAACATGAACTTCTACGCAACCAGCATGAAGGGAATTTTCTGTGTATTGGGGGGCAGAACATCCTTCAATGTAATGTATTTCAGCTCCCTCATCTACAATTATTAAGGTGTGTTCGAATTGTCCGCCTTTTTTTGCGTTCATTCTGAAATATGCTTGTAGTGGAATGTCTACCTTAACATTTTTAGGTATGTAGATATAAGTTCCTCCAGACCATACTGCTGCATGAAGTGCGGAAAATTTGTGTAAATGTATAGGAACACAGGTTGTCATGAAATGTTTTTTAACCATTTCTGGATATTTTTGAACAGCTTCATCCATGTCTAAAAATATAACTCCTTGATCCTCAAGTTCTTTTTTTAGATTATGATAAACTACTTCAGATTCATATTGGGCACCTACCCCCCCTAATGCTGAACGTTCTGCTTGAGGAATTCCTAATCTTTCATAAGTATTTTTAATATCTTCAGGAACATCATCCCATGAAGTTGCATTTCTCTTTGCATCAGGTCTCATGTAATAGATTATCTTATCTAAATCTAAATCTCTAATACTTGGACCCCAAGGAGGCATTGATTTTTCTTTGAATAATTTTAAACCATTAAGCCTTTTTCTTAACATCCATTCTGGTTCATTCTTATCTTTTGATATCTTTCTTACTATTTCCTCATTTATTCCCGGTTCAGCCTTGTAAGTAAGTTTCTCTTCATTAAAATGATCATAGTTTTCTCTATCTATTACAAGTTCTTCCTGTAATTCTACTTGTTCATCTTCTGTTGGTTGCATAATTGTTAGATCTGACATAATCTTAACGATAGTTAAGATTGTTTATAAATGTTGTGGAAATAGATTAAAAATCAAAAAATTAATCTTAAAAGTAATAAGATCATCCATAATATGCCAGTTACAATAGAAATAATTGCAGAATAATGTAATGACAATGTAAAAAATGCATACGCTACTAAAAAAAGTCCCAGCGTTGTAGGAATAGAAGTCATCAAACTAATATCTCCACTTCTTTTTTTAAACCCCAAATAAATTTGTGGAAATAGAGATATAGAAAATACAATCTCTGCTATACTGATTATAATATCTTGCCATACCATGAATTCATTCAATTATTTTATATTTCTTTTTTATTTCCTTAGAAAGTTTGTGGTTTAGAGATTGTCTTAATAAAAACTTAATTCCTTTTGGATCTTCTCTAAAAGACCTTATACCATCCAACCATTTTACACTTTTGAATCCCTGCACTTGAGGGACTATTAATCTTAATGGTCCTCCATGTTCGTTGCTTAGTTCCTTGCCATCCATTTTGAAGACTATCATTGTCCTATCATCCATAGCCTCTTCCCAAGAAAGAGATTCGAAATATTCTCCATCTCTTGAAGAAAATGTAAAATATCTATTTTCCTTCCCTGCAAGATTATATTTATCCAATATATCCTTTAATTTCCATCCCTCCCATTTTACAAATTCTCCCCAGTTAAAAATTTGGCAGATTAATGGTAGTCTTTTTTTCTCAGTTTTTATCAATCTTAGATTTCTCCAGGTCAATTTTCTTGGTTTGCAATTTAGACCGCATATTGAAATGTTTATTTTCTCCTTAGTTAATTTTTTAGGCATGTCAAAAAGACTAATTACTGGAACTTTCCTATTGCTACTGAAATTTAATAAAGAAAATTGTTCTCTAAATGTCGGATAGTTTACACCAGGACGATCTTTGGACCTTTCACCCATTTTTATTCTAGCTTTTTGAGCTAATCTCCCTTATCTTTTGCGCAACTAACTTAGCCTTTTCTGGATCAGATAAATTAAATCTTCCACCGTTTACACTTTCAGGCAATCCAAAAAATTGTGCTTCTAGTATTTTTATATTAAACTTTTTTAGATCTTCAAAAGGATTACCTTTATCTGAGTGTATGAAACAAGCAAAACAATTAGGTGTTGCAGATATTTCAAATGGAGTATTTGCACATGCTTCTCTTAAGATATTAATAGATTCCTTGACATTGTCCTGTGTCCACTTTTGGTATTTAAAATCGTCTAGAATAATATTACCAGCTAGAATTGCAAGACTTGAAACCTCTAAACAATTAATTGTTTTTCTAAAGTGCTCTGAGAATTTTTTTGGAGTAATTAAAAATCCTATTCTTAGGCCTGAAAGCCCGAAGAATTTAGATAAACTTCCTAAGAATATTACATTTTCGTGTTTGGTAGCTAAGCTAGCTCCCTGAGTATTTGGAGTAATAGTATCAGCCTCATCAATTATAAATAATGTTTCGGGATTTTTATTTAATAACCAGTCAATTTTATCTTTTTCCATTAAATGGCCATTAATTGGGACAGGGTTAGCAAACATCATAAATTCTATCTTTTTCTCTTTTACAAACTCATTGATATCTTTTTCATCTATAATAAATGGAAAATTCTCCTTTTTTAGAGTATTTATTTTATTTTTATGAAATTCTGCAAAGTGTACAAATCCGGACCAGTCAGGTTTCAATAAACCTGTATTTGTTCCCTCTTTTGTAAATATTTTCATACAGTTTTCAATACCAGATATTGCGCCAGAAGTAATGAAAACTTGTTCAGGGGAAACATTGTGTAACTTGGCTATCTTTTTTCTTAAATTGCTATCCTGAGGATTCCAGTGATCCCAAATCAATTCTGGATGATTTTCTATAGCCCTAGCTAATTTTACCCTTAATTCCTTTGAAATATCTTTATTCTCACATCCCGAACAATCTATGAACGGTTTTTCAAATACACTTAGATCTTCATTCAACTCTGCGAATTCAGTAGGCAACTTTACCGGATCTACTGAGTGTGCTTTTAGTTTTATTTGTTGTTTCATTTTTTTTATATTATTTTATTTTCTTGATTTTGCGAAATTAGATACCTTTATATATTTACTTCGTATGATATCATACGTATGATTAACAAAGAAATATTGAAGCAAATCGGGTTGACAGATTATGAAGTGGAAGTTTATTTGGCATTGTTAACACATGGTCAGTTATCTGCTTATGAGTTGGCTGAGAAGGCAGGGTTGTATAGACAAGTTACATATGATACTTTGAAGAGATTGCAGGAAAAGGGTTATGTGAGTTCAGTTAGTGAGGGGAAGGCTAAGTTGTTTAAGGCTATTGATCCTGAATTGATATTAGAATTTCTTAATGAGAAGACTGAAAATTATAAGCAGATGTTGCCTGAGTTGAATGATATTAATAGATTGGCGAAAATGCCATTGAGTGTTGAGACGTATAAAGGTAAGAATGTAGTTAGAATTGCTTTACGTGACATTATTAATGAGTTAAAAGAAGAGGGGGGAGAGGTTTTGTGTACGGCAGTTGATGAATCTGTTCCGCTTGCGAATTTTGAATTGGTTTGTAGACAATATGAGAGAGATATGTTGCACCATAATATTAAGGAGAGGGTAATAATAAAAGAGGGGACAAAGGGTATTTTTCAAAAAGGAACTTCAAAATATAAGAAAATTGCTAGTAAATTCTATAATGAGAATCCTGTCCAAATTTATGGAGATAATGTGCAAACTATAGTTTGGGGCAATCCAGATTATTTAATAATAATTAGAAATAAAGGAGTTGCTGAAAGTTATAGAAAGCAATTTGAGTTGTTGTGGGAGATTGCTAGAAACTAATCGTATTTCTCAAAGAAAATATTTTCTTTAGGGATTCCTTTTTCGGCTAAATGGTCTTTAACAGAGTTAACCATGTCTTTTAAACCGCAAATATAATAATCTGATTCAAGATTTAGATTATCATCGATTAATATTTGAACATATCCTGTTCTGTCTCCTTCTCTGCTTAAAATTCTTTGATAAGAAAAATGAGGATACTTTTCTGTTAGTTCTTTGAAGGCTTGTTCATAGAGAATATCATCATTATATCTGTACCCAGTTAGTAATATTATTGGTTTCTCAAAATTATGTTCTAATAAATTAGTTATTATAGATCTGAAGGGCGCTACTCCTGTTCCAGTAGATATGAATGTTATTGGTTTTGTTAGAGATTGATCTTTAATTATGAATGTTCCCATTGGACCCATAACATCAATTTCATCTCCTTCATTTAATTTTGCTATTGTAGGTGTTGATTTTCCATTTGGAAGGATCTTAATGCATAAATCTAATTGATTGGGTCTTGGGGAAGATGCTATTGAATAAGGCCTTCTAAGTTCTTCTCCATTTATCGTAATAATTATTGAGATGAATTGTCCAGGATAGAAATCGAAATCATCTGGAGTAGATATTGTAATATGCTTGGTAGTTTTGTTAATATAATCTGTTTTAAGGATTTTTGATTTAAATTTGTGTAATTTCTTTTTTATCATCTAATAGTATTTTTAGGAAGGCTTAAATATTTAACTATCGTTTATTATCTATGAAATCTATGCCTCAAGAAATTGAAGTTTGGTATTTAATTCCAGGCATTAGGCGCGAATTAGCTAAAACTCTTTTGGAAAAACACAATATGAATCAGAAGAAGATATCTGAAATTCTAGGTATTACTGAGAGTGCTGTTTCACAATATCTTAAAGCTAAAAGGGGTAGTGAAATAAAATTTGATGAAGGAGAAATACAATTGATTGAAGATGCGGCTAGGAAGATAGTTGATAGAAAATTAGAGGCTAATAAGGAGATTTATAAGTTGTGTGTTAGTTTTAGAGGCGGAGAAAGTTTGTGTGATTTTCATAAACAGCAAGATGGCACTGTAGAAGATGATTGTAAGTTGTGTTGCTAACAATTCCCTGTCATAGTTACTGAAGAATATTCTTCTGTTGTTGGTTGTTTTCCTTGTTCAATTAATTCGAAAAATTTTGGGAAGTTTATCCAAGCTTTTTTGTTAAGATCTTTTCTGATTAATAGAATGGCTCTTGAAGGTATATGTTGTCTGATTAATGCATATTCTGGCAATTCATTTAGAAGTTTGTCCATGAAGACCTTCATTTCATCTAAGGTTGGCATGTTCTTTTGATCATAAAATCTTCTAGATTCTCCAACATGGACATAAGATTTTAGTTCAATAACATCGGGCATTCCTCTTCTAATTAATTCTGCATATTCTTTCTCGTTATCCATATTTTCATCTTTGATCATAGTTAATCTAATGCAAGTTCTGTATTTTCTTGTTTTTAATAAATCTAAAGATTTTATCATTCTCTCCCAGAAATCTGGGAGTAGAGGGTTGTCAATTTTCTTTAGAAGTTCTTTATTTGGAGCGTCAATTGAGAGATATAATTGGGTAACATTATTTATTTTCTCTATTGCTTCTGGATATTGTGCATTAGTAACTAAGAATGTTGAAATTTTTCTTTTGTGGAATGCATCTAGTATTTCTCCTATTAATGGATAAGTGATTGGTTCTCCAGTTAATGATAAAGCTACATGTCTGATGTCTTCCATTTCTGCAATTTTATCTTGTGCCGCCTTCTCGTATCCCATTCCCTTAAAACCTACTAATAATTTTAAGTGTTCATCCATTGCATGATTGATTATATGTTCTGGAGAATCTATTGGACCATACCATTCTTTTGAAACAGGGGCCTTTTGTCCCCTCCAACAGAATTTACATCTAGATGCACAGAACATACTTGTAGTCATTTGTAGACATTGATGAGAACGGATTCCATAAAATGCAAATTTGTAACAAGCCCCAGTTCCCCTTAATGAATTACGAGTCCATTCACAGGTTTTAACAGCCGAATGTGCACCAACTAATCTATAGCCTTGGTGATGTAATTTTTTTTGTTGGGATTCTGAGAGTTGTGAAGTAATTTCTTGGACCTCATCTTCAGAGGGTTGGATTATTTTTAGAGGTTTCATTTTTCTAATTCCACAAACGCTCTTCCAGGATCTAAGGCATCTCGCAAATTAATCATTGGTTGATTTATATTAATAATGTCATCAGTCCCAATTCTCGGACATGCAGTATTTACCCAGCATTCTATAAATGGATAATTTTCGTAATTCATAGGATTTAGAGTGTCATCAATGAAGATATAAGCTTTTTTGTTTTCTTTCTCTAGATTTTCTTTAAGTTTTTTTGCTGCTAAGAAGTATTGTTGTCCTGGTTTAATTGTTACCAAGATTCCAATTTTATTTGCGATTAAGTATTTCTTTAGATTTGCTTTTTTCCTATTAAGTTCTCTTTCCATATCTTTTCTGCCAACTACTTTAATTTGATCTGAAATAGGGTCAAAGATAGTTATTGGTTTATCAATTGCTAGAATAAGTGCCTTGGGATGGAACATGCCATCTCCAATATAGAGGATCATGTCAGAAGTTAGTTTCTTTTCAAATGAATCTGGATAACAATCACAGCCTAGGATTTGCAATGGTTTGTCAGTTCTCTTAACCTTTTGCATATTGACTTTTATTTTTAGTTTTTTTAGATCATTTAAAAATTCTTTAATGTTTGAGAATTGAACTGATGCAAATAAGTCAATTGATTTTGGCTTTGTTTTTTTTAGATGGGCTTTAAGTTTCTTAGTGAGTTTAATTTCTCCCTCCCATTTTGCATCTATTAATAGTAATCTAGGCATTTTAATCACCACATCTCCTTGTTGAATCTATTATGTCCCCACTGGACAACCAGATCTATATTTAAAATATCCATTCCGAGTGGAAGGTCGCATGCACCATAGCAACTTCCTAGCCAGAGAAATGCTTTTGCAGAAGTTTGTTCTTCAACAGCATCTGCTACCTGATCTGCCTTATGTTTCATGCCATCAGGTAATTGGATAAGAACCTGTTTAGCCTTTTGTTTTTTAATTTCTGAAATAAGTTGTTGTAATTCTAGTTCATACATATTATTACCTTTTGTGATGCTTTTTAAATTCATCTATTTCTTTAGTTAGATCGCTCATGTTTTTAGATTTTGCTAATTCTACTCTGAGTTTTCCACCACTCCTAATTCCCTTTGTGAAATTAATGGCCTGACTTTTTATTTGAGAGAAATCAATTTTGTGTTTTTTTGCGAGAGTGAGATATTCGTTGAATTGTTCTAATTTATCTTTTTGATTATAAGTTCCGGTTTTCATATAGTCATCAATTTGTTTGAAAATATAGGGATTTCCTATTGCGCCTCTTGCAATTAGAATGTAATCAACCTTGCTAGAATTTAATTTTTCCTTAAAATCTTCGGGTGTGAAGATATCTCCATTTCCTATGACAGGAATTTTTAGTTCTTCTTTTACTTTTTTTATTAATTTCCAATCTGACTTCCCTGAATAACCTTGTTTTTGAGTTCTTGCATGAATTGCAATTGCTGCCGCTCCTGCTTTTTCGGCGATTTTGGCTATTTCTATTGCATTAATATGTTTGTCATCTATTCCGGCCCTAATCTTTATTGTAATTGGAATTTTGGTGGCATTGTTTAGTTTTTTGATTAAATCTCCTAATTGTTTTGGTTCTTTCATTAATTCGCTTCCAGCACCAGTTTTAATAACTTTCCAAGCCGGGCAACCGCAGTTAATGTCAATTATGTCAAAATCTTTTTCTACGAATTTTGCAGCCTTGACAACTTCATCAATAGATGCTCCAAAGAGTTGTATTTGTTTTGGATTTTCAATTGGATCTGTCTTTAACATCTCTAAGGTTTTTTTATTTCTTCTGTTAATGGCAGTAGAATGTAAGAATTCTGTACAGGTCATTGCAGCCCCATATTTTTTACATAAAGCTCTAAAGGCTACATCAGTAACTCCTGCCATAGGTGAGAGAATTGCTTGAGATTTTAGTTTTGGGAATTGTTTCATATGATTAAGAAAAATTAAGAGTTAAAAAATTTAATTAAAACTCTTTCCACAACCACAACCTGCAGATTGGTTTGGATTGTTGAATTTGAATCCTGATTCGTTTAGAGTATCTATGAAATCTATTTCTATGTTGTTAAGCTGATCTAAGCTGCCCTTATCTACTCCAATGTTGATCCCATCCTGTTTAAAATTAATATCTCCTTTTACAGGTTCATCTATAAATTGCAAATCGTACATAAATCCAGAGCATCCTCCAGAAAGAACAGAAACTCTTAGTGTGGCAGTGTCTTTTTTACCCTGAGATTTCATAGCCTCCTTTACCTTGGTTACTGCAGTTGAAGTAAGTGTTAATTTAAAATCTTGAGTGTTAATTACTTTTAAGTTAGTATCAGTGTTTTCAGAACTTATTACTTTGTTTAGGTCAACAATTAGTTTATCTAATTGTTCTTCTGTATATCCGTGGCCTAAAACTCCTTGACCAAGAGTTTCAATTGATGAAGCTCCACATCCAATGCAATGAATTCCAAAGTCTAATAACATCTCAGTTAATAAAGCTGATTTAGATGGATTTATTTCAAGTATGTTTGATATTATAGTGTCTCTTGTAATTAATTGTTGTGTTTCTTGCTTTGCCATGGTTATTATGATTAATTATTATTTATATAATTATTGTTTTGCTGCCTCAAAATTCTCAGCTACCTTATCCCAGTTAATCACATTAAAAAATGCTTCGATGTAGTCTGGTCTTTTGTTTTGGTATTTTAGGTAATAAGCGTGTTCCCAAACATCTAATCCTAGGATTGGTGTTTGATTATTCATTAGAGGAGAATCTTGATTTGCAGTACTTGTTATTTTTAATTCGCCGTTTTCTAAAACTAGCCAAGCCCATCCACTTCCAAATCTTGTAGCGGCAGCATCTGAAAATTGTTTTTTGAAATCTTCAAGACTTTCAAATTTAGAATTGATTGCATCAGCTAAAGGTCCAGAAAGTTCTGTTTTATTTGGTGAAAGTATCTCCCAGAATAAAGTGTGATTTGCATGTCCTCCGCCATTGTTGATAACTGCTTTTCTTTTATCTTCTGGAACTGAATCTATATTTTTTAGAATTTCATTGATTGGTTTTTCTGCAAATTCGCTTCCTTCTAATGCCGCAATTAGTTTCTTAACGTATCCGGCATGATGCTTATCGTGGTGAATTTCCATTGTTTGAGCATCTATATGTGGTTCTAATGCGTTAAATTCATATGGTAAATCGGGTAATGTAAATGTCATCTTAATTAATAATTAACGATATTGATGGGAATATATAAATTTTTAGGTTTAAAATTTCTTAAATTTATTTACAAGTTCTAAAGTGTCAACTTGTCCTAAAAATATAGATCTGCAACAGTATCTTTCTAATCCTAAATCATCCATTGCTTCTTTAGAGTCTTCACCCTCATTAGTTCTTTTTTTGAACTCTTCCCATAGTTGTGCTATAGGTTTTCCGCAGCTGAAACATCTTACAGGTATTATCATTTTGATTTGGTGATTATGAAGAAAATCACTTTGTGATTTTCTAGGATCATATGAATCGTAGATTCTATATGATAAAGAAAGACAACTTATGAATTTCACTTCCCTTCGGAAACTATTTCCACAACATAACCTGCTTAGCTTCCCTATTCGGAATGGTAAGGGGCGTTTCCAAGTTATTATGGTCGTCTTCAATATAACCTGAAAATTAGTGTTTATAAAGCTTTTTATAGGGTTAATTATTAGAAAATAGATGCGGGGATGCCGGAGTGGTCAAACGGGACACGCTCAAGCCGTGTTAGCTTAGTGCTTACAGGGGTTCGAATCCTCTTCCCCGCATTATGATCTAAAGATCATGGAGAAGATGATTCCAAGCCTGTTCGATTCTTACGAATCCCACATGTTCGAATCCTCTTCCCCGCATGATTAAATCATGCTCTCGTAGCTCAGTTGGATTAGAGCACGTCCCTCCTAAGGACGGGGTCGCAGGTTCGAGTCCTGTCGAGGGCATTATAATTTATATCTAGAAATACTCCCACAAGATTTACACTTGATAATTTTAAGGGGTTTTTTGATTCTTGTTTCATGATTGGATGAATTGAATAATGTTAAACATTTCTTACAAAATCTCTTTTTATAATTAGTTAGTTTAATGTTCTTTGAAGATGCTAAAGTTTTAGCTTTTTTGATTTGTTTTGGAGAAGGATTATTAGAGAAGATTTCCTTGATTTTGTTTTGTATTTCTTGTTTTGAAAGTTTTGATTTCATGGTAAGTAATATTGAGGTTGTGTTATAAAATCTTTTAGAAATTGTCATAACTTTTTAGAAGTAACTCATAGAAAGATTTATAAGAGGTTTCTAGATGATAAATATATGAATAAACTAATCAAAACAACCTTGGCGATATTATTGCTTGGATTAATGCTTTTTAGCACTATTAGTTTTGCTTTAATTAATAGTGTTAGTGCGCTTACAATAGATTCTGTGGCGCTTGTGGAGGAGATTCAGCCTGGAAAAACTACTAAGATTATAATTGGGTTGGATAATGATTCTGATGAAGATATTAAAGATGTTAGTGTTACATTAAATTTAAGTGATGTGCCTTTTGCTCCATTTGATTCTGCTTCGGAAGATAGTATTGATGAAATTGAGGAAGATGATATTGAATATGTTGAGTTTGAGATAATTGCATTAAATAATGCTCAGGCAGGCATTTATAAAATTCCAGTTACAATAAATTATGTTCAAAATGAGACTGAAAAAAGCAAGGATTCTTTGATTAGTATTATTGTTAATTCAAAGCCTAAAATTGATGTTAATGTTGGAAATGATTTATTGTTAAAAGGGCAAGATAATGAATTTTTTGTTAAAATTACCAATAAAGGATTAAGTGATGCTAAATTTCTTGAAGTTGAAATTGGTAGTGGACAGTATGATTTGTTAGTTGGGAATAAACAGTATATTGGGGATATTGATAGCGATGATTTTGATTCAATTAAGATAAATGCATTTTTTAATAACAATCTAGGAGATAATGTTAATCTACCTGTTACAGTTATTTATAGAGATGATTTGAATAATGAGTATAGAGATGTATTCAATGTTAATCTTAACCTATATACTAGAGGTAGAGCAGTTGAATTAGGGTTAGTAGAAAAGAATGTTAATAAGAGTTATATAATTGGAATAGTTTTGATTATTGTACTTTATTTAATTTATAGAAAGTTGAAAAAAAGAGTTAGCAAGTGATTTTTGATATAAATGTTTATATAGTAAATTGAATGGATTATTTGAAGAGAGGTAAAATATGAAGAAATGTATTTATTGTAAGTGTGATCTTGATGATAGGAACATAATTGATTTTTGCCAAAGATGTGGTGTAGGCGCCTTTGGTGAGAAGATGTTTGCAGCAATTATCCAAAATATGAGGGAGGCTAGTGGTAGAGGTGATTTGGATCAGGGGCGATTTTGAATTATAGGGTATTTTGTGAGACAAAAAGCTTTAAAAACGTGTTATTCTAGGAAAAAGTAGATGAGTGTGATAGATTATAGGTATAAATATGTTAAAAAGAAAATCTGTGCGAGAAAAGGGAAAGGTTAATCTTAGTCGTTACTTTCAAGAATTTAGTAAAGGAGATAGGGTTGCAGTTATAAGAGAGTTGGCAGTTCAACCAAAGTTTCCAAAACAATTACAAGGAAGATCAGGCGTTGTGGAGAGTAACAGGGGCAGTTCTTATATTGTTAAAATAAATGATATGAATAAGGAGAAAACTTATATAATCCACCCTGTTCATTTAAAGAAGTTAAAATGATATTAGATAGAATTCCAATAAATATGAATGAAGTTAGCGAGATTGTTAAAGATATTGATGATAGTCCTCGAAAGGAAGAGATAGAATTATATTTAAAGAAATTTATGAAAACTAAACCTGATCATGCTAAGAAGATCAAGGAAGAAATAGAAGCTTTAGACTCTATAAAGATAAAGAGAGATCATATAGTTAAAATTGTTGACTTGCTACCTGCTGACTCTAGTGATTTGAATAAGATATTCACTGATGTTAGCTTAAATGAAGAAGAGATAAATAAAATTCTTGAGATTATTAAAAACTCTAAGTAGGTTTTAAAATGGAAAAAGAAGAACATGCTTTAGTACTAGATTATTTGCCCTATGGATATCCTTTGGACAATAAAATGATGCCTCTAGCTCAAGCCATAGGAGTTAAGAATTTTACATTATTGCAATTAATTCCTAGAAGAGGAGTTAAGTTAGAAATTGGAGAGGAAGTTTATATTGGGGAAGGTAAACGGGATAAAATTTATTATATTCAAGGAAGAATGCCTGAGAATAAATTAACAGAAACTACAAAACAACAATTACAAGAATTCATTGAGGGAAAAATTAATGAAGATCAAAAAAAATTTGTTGAGTTTTTTAATGTAGCTGAAGCTATTAATACGAGGTTGCATCAGTTTGAGTTGTTGCCAGGTTTTGGTAAAAAGCATACAGAATCTATTTTAGAAGAAAGAAATAAGAAACCCTTTGAATCTATTGAAGATTTAAAGAATAGAGTTGCTAATTTGCCAGACCCAAAAAAAGCTATTGAAAAAAGAATGGTGGAAGAGATAACGGGGAGGGAGAAATACCATTTATTTTTGGGAAAATAAATATTTTCGAAAGGTTTAAAAGACCATTTATTCAAGAATAATTATATGATTACAAAAAATGCCTAAACAAGATTTAGATAATGCAGGTGCTACACCGGAAGAGGGTGTGGCTCGCAGAGAACCGAAAAAGGAGCTTGCAAGCATAGTGAGAATTGTGCAAACAGATATCCCGGGGCATAAAAATATTCTAACAGGTTTAACATATATTAAGGGTATTTCGTGGAGTATAAGCAATGCTATCTGTAAAATATTAAAAATAGATAATCAAAGAAAAATTTCTGATTTGAAAGAAGAGGATATTAATAGAATTACTGAATTTTTAAAAAATCCTGAACTTCCAGATTATTTAAAGAATCGAAGAAATGATTTTGAAAGTGGAGAGGATTCTCATTTGATCTCAACAGATTTAGATATGAAAAAGGAATTTGATATTAGAAGATTGAAGAAAATTAGATCTTATAGGGGATTGAGACATGCATTTAAACATCCAACTAGGGGTCAAAGAACTAGGAGTAATTTTAGAGGGAAAGGTAAGAAGAAAGCTGTGGGGGTAAAGAGTAAGAAGTAAAATGATTAGACAATGTAAATCAGAGATTTCCAAGCCTAACCATTTGTTTGGAGGAGAGAGCAAATGATTAGACAAAAGAAAAAATACTCAAGACCGCAGAGACCTTTTGATAAGGCTAGAATAGATGAAGAAAATATTCTTAGAGAGAAATATGGTTTGAAGAATAAAAAGGAAATTTGGAAGGCTGATGCATCTATTGGAAGAATTAGAAATTTGGCTAAACAATTAATTACTGCTAGTGAAGAAGATAAAAATGCTTTTATTGAGAGAATGAAGGCTAGAGGGTTTGAAGTGGAGAATATTGCGGAAGTTCTTGCATTAGATAAAGAAGATTGGTTGAAAAGAAGACTACAAACAATTTTGGTTGTTAAGAAATTGACGACAACACCAAAACAAGCTAGACAATTAATTGCACATAAGCATGTTTCAATTGGAAATCAAATAGTTAATGTTCCTTCCTATATGGTTACATTGGCTGAAGAAAATTTGGTTAAGTTAAATATTATTTTGAAAGTTAATCAGAAGACCTCAAAAGAAGAAGAAATTAAGAAAGAAATTTTAGATGAAGAGCAAACTGATGAAGAATTTGCTGAAGAAAGTAAAGGAGATGATAAGGCTAATGAAGGAAATTCAGAAGAGCCTAGCGAAAGTGAAGAGGTTGTAGAGAACGAGGATGTAGATGGCCCTAATGAAGAGAATGTAGATCAATCCAGTGATGAAGTGAAAGAGGATAAGGCTGTAGAACAAAATGAGGAGGTTAAAGAATAAAAATGGCTGAAGAAATCAAAGAAGAAAAAACGCAAGCTGAAGAAATAGAAGAAACTGAAAAGAAAAAAGCTGAAGAAAATTCAAAAGATAATGAGAAGGAAGATTCTAATAAAGATGAAAAGGTTGTAAAGAAAAAAGAAAAAGTGGAGAGAATTGGAGTTTTGAATATTTATACTACCTTCAATAATACTATAATGAATCTTACAGATTTATCTGGTAAGAGTTTGGCTAAATTTACTGGAGGTCAATCTACCAAACAAGATAGATTGAAGGCGAATCCAACTATTGCGATGTTTATTTCTCAAAGAATTGCTGAAGAGGCTAGAGATAATGGTATAACAAGTTTTTATGTAAAAGTTAGAGCTAAGACGGGTCAAACTAATCCTGGTCCCGGAACTCATGCTGCTATTAAATCGTTAACAAGAGCAGGATTTAAGATTTTAAGTATAATGGATACTACAAAAGTGCCTAGAGGCGGTCCAAAGAAGAAAGGTGGTAGAAGAGGTAGAAGAGTGTAAGGTTTAAAAACCTACAAAAATCAATAATAAGATGATAAAAACAATAAATTATGATAAAGATAAGCAGAAGATTAATTTTACAAGCGATATGCAAATTAATTTAGCTAATGCTATTAGGAGAAGTGTTCTTGAAATTCCAATAATGGCTATTGATGAGGTTGAAATAACTAAGAATGATAGTGCATTGTATGATGAGATTTTAGCACATAGAATCGGACTTATACCCATTAAAACTGGTGCTAATAAGGAAATTAAGTTTAAATTGCAAGTAAAGGGTCCAAAAATAGTAGTTTCTGGAGATTTTAAACCTAGTACTGATGCAGAGGATAATTTGCCAATAGTTCTTTTAGATAAGGATCAGGAAGTAGAGGTTGTTGGGGAAGCTAGACTTGGAAAGGGAGAGGATCATATCAAATATTCTCCAGGTTTAATGTATTATAAACATAGTTTAGATGAGGAATTATTAGATTATTTACATATTGGAGAGGATGGCAAGGCAAGTTATGATGAAGAGGAAATGAAAAATAAAGGTTTGTCTGATGATAAAATTAGTAAAATCAAATCATTCAAAGAAGCTCTTGAACTAGAGATAGGGATAGAATCTTGGGGTCAAATTGAAGTTAAGGATATTTTTATTAAAGCAGCAGATGTTTTAAGTGATAATTTAAAAGAGTTAGATAAGGCTGTTAAGTAATTTCATAAGGTTTTTATATAGTTAATTGATGTGTTAGTTGTAACTATTTGCTGCGGGAATGCCAGCTGAAAGAATTTTATATTCTTAGTGCTGTCATCCCACTATGTGCGGGAATGCCAGAGCGGTCAAATGGGCTTGGTTAAGGTCCAAGTGGCTTAGTGCCTTCGAGGGTTCGAATCCTTCTTCCCGCATTAAATAATCTTAAAATTATTTATGGGAGATGGATTCATCACCCTTCGATTTCCTAGAAATCTCAGGCTCAATAATTTCTATAAGAAATTTTTGGGACGTTCAAAATTAAAATTTTGAAGTCTTCGAATCCTTCTTCCCGCATAGGATCTAAAGATCATAGAGAAAGAGGATCTCACTATTTCCCGCATTTAGTGCATTGTTAAGTTAAAGGGACTCGTAAATAAACCTTATATAGGTATTATTCCTTCTTTCCATATGAAAAAGGGGCAGATAACTATCTTCATCATTCTTGCATTATTTTTCGTAATTGCTATTGTAATAATTATTTTATTCAATTCAAACATAAATGAAGAGATACCTCCTATGGCTACCCCAATCAAATCATATATAGATTCTTGTTTAGAACTAACCTCTGATAAAGCAGTTAAATATATTATCTTTCAAGGAGGTTATTATAATCCTATGGATTCTAAGGAATATCTTTCATTAAAAGTCCCTTATTACTTTAGATTAGGACAAGAAACGATTCCAAATAAAAAACAATTTGAAGAAGAAATTTCAAAATACATTGAAAAGGAATTGCCAAAATGCTTAAATTTTACTGGATTTGAAAAGGAAGGTTATAAAATTTCATCTAAAAGTCCAAAAATTCAAACTGATTTAGAAGAAGTTGTAGAGATTCATTTAGATTATCTTGTTTCTATAAAAAAAGAAGACAATGTTGTTGAGTTTAAAGATTTTGAATATGTAGAATATTTTAATTTTAATAGACTATATGATATCCTTAATAGTTTTGTTCAAGAGCATCAAAAAAATCCTGATTTTGCTCCAATAGGTTTTTTATCCTTACTAGCTCATGAAAATGATTTTAAATTTGATATGGTTTACTTATCTGATGACGAAATAATTTATTCATTTATTTTTGAAGATATTTACAAAGAACCTTTAGTTTTCAATTTTATATCTAAGTACAAATGGGATGTTCAAAAATCCCAAAGCCCTATAAAAATAAAACCTATTCCTCGCTTGACTGTTTTTGAAGGAGATGATTTTTATTATAATGTGGATTTAGAAAAAGGTATTAATGTTAAGTTTACAGATTACACTGACTTGTTTGATATAGATGAAAAAAGTGGGGAGATTGATTTTTCTGTTGAAGGTGTTGATGCTGGAAGTTATGAAATAATAATTAAAGCTTATGATAGCAAAGGGAATGAAGATATACAGCTTTTAGTAATTGATGTAAGAAAAAGAATCATTTTCGATTATTTTGATGTAAATTATGACGAATTAAATAACGAGAGTGAAGAAAATGGGAGCATATAATACTCTTTTTACTATGATTGTTATTTCTATCCTGCTTATAGGGGTGGCTATATCACAAGATTATGACTCTGTTAAATTAAATGATGAGGAAAAAACAAAGGTTCTAAGAGAACAATTTAACATAGATTTTTTTTCAGGAGAGTTTGAACTATCTGATTTTGAGATTGCAAAAGAAAAAACTTCTGAAAATATTTTTTTGATTGTTACAAAATCTGGTTCTAAGAAAAAGATTGATATTAGTAATATTGAAAAAAGTGCTAGAATAGAATTTCCTTATGGTGGAATTATACAACAAAATAAAGACTATAATAATGATGATTTCAAGGCAACAACCCAAAAAACTTTTTTTATTAAAAAGGATCAAAAAGTATTGATTGAGGAAAGTAGGATTAAAAACCTTAATGAAGTTTTGCTTGAAAAAGCAGTTATTGATAATTATGAAATCAGTGGTTCAAATGAACACGGATTTTCAATGTCAATTGGTTTTGAGGGTACAGGAAGCTTTTATGGAGAAGAAATGAATATCAATGCAGAAAAAGGTATTACCATCAATAAAGAAAGCCGTTTTTTTGGTTATGCAAAAGGAGATATTACATTGAAAACTAGAAATTTTGTACCTGATGAAGATTATTTTTCATTAGAATTATCTTCTATGAAGGATGGTGAGGAAGCATATTTTATGAATTCGCAAGGAACAAAATTTATTACTCATAGTGAATATTCAGGATTAGATATTTCAAACAATCTCGATAATGAAATTGCCACAGTTATTTTTTCTGATGATAAGTTGATAATAAAAAATGTTAAAGATTTAGAAATAGAAACAAAAGATGGAGTTTATAATGAGATAATAAGTAGTAATTTTTTTGGTGTCTCAGATAATCTAAAAATAAAAATCTCACGGAATGAAAATGAAATCCTATTAGATTTATCTAATGGAATGCCAATATTAAAGGGAGATGTTTCAAATTTGAAAACTAATATAGCTGCTATGGTTGAGAAAAACTCTAAAGGGGAACAGACTCCATTTGTAATTTATAATGGAAAAGTAATTGATAAAAGTGTACTTGGAACAATTACAAAACAAGGACTTTTTGATTCCTTAGCTAGAATTGAAGATTATAATTTACAAGATCTTGTTTTTTCTTCTTTTCCAATTATGGCTGATGATTTATTCAATTTAATAGATGATGAAACATTTCAAGAAAACCCTTTACTTAGAAAAAATTTAATT
>CEPZ01015919.1_pt1 | contig 18204 bp, 37 predicted proteins | sample 530461 | NCBI WGS metagenome assembly CEPZ01 (sample SAMEA2620106, study PRJEB7988) | marine metagenome | isolation source: saline water (ENVO:00002010), including | reverse complement strand
CATAGGCTCGCCTAAAATAGGGAGCCATAATCTTGCTTAAAAAGGAGAAAAGAAAGATGAATGAACTAATTAGAAGAGAACTTGATAGATTTGAAAAGAATGCGTTTGCAGGGTGGGACTTAATGACTAAGAACATTAAGCCTTGGTTACCTTGCAACATAGTTAGGACTGATAATGGAATACAAATGACATTAGCAGTAGCTGGTTATGGCAAAGAAAATCTAAAAATTACTGCTAGGGAAGGTAGTTTAAACATTGAAGGGACAGGAGCTAAAGAATCTGAGTCTCTACAGTATGTTTATAGAGGTCTTTCTAGAAAAGATTTCAATCTACAAGTTCCTGTAGATCCTATCTATGAAGTAATGGAAGTTACTTTGAAAGACGGTCTTTTGACTATAGACATGGATAAGGCTCCCAGAGCTGATGAAAAGATCATAGAAATTAAATAATCTATGATTATCTTAACTATAGAGAGGAAGGCGGGAGCGAAAGCTCCTGCCTTTTTACTAGTATGACAACAAAAGTAGTACATATTAATACTAACTTACATACAAGATATATTGGAAGACCTTCTATTTATGGAAATCCTTTTGCTATAGGTAGAGATGGTACTAGAGAAGAAGTTATACTCAAATATAAAGAGTATTTTTATAAAAAGATACAACAAGATGAGATTTTAGGCTGCTACTGTGCCCCTAAAGCTTGTCATGGTAATATAATTGCAGATTGGCTAGACAATGCATCGGCATAAAGTATTAGTACTGAATAAAGACTATACTCCTATATCCATTTTTCCTTTACATGTAATTTCAGCTCAAAGAGCTATTGTAAGGGTATTTAACGGCACATGTAATGTGGTAACGGAGTATGATGACTATATTCCTACTAAATATCATAATATTAAATTTCCTGCTGTTATAGTAAGAGATGAGTATCTTAAGAGAGAAAGACTAGCTAACCTTAATTCTACATCCTTATGGTATAGAGATATGGGAAAATGTGCTTATTGTAAGGAAAAAATATCTAAAGAAAAAATGACTATTGACCACGTACTGCCTAGAAGTAAAGGAGGGCAACATAGATGGGATAATGTTGTAACTTCTTGTGGGCCTTGTAATTATGCTAAAGGAGATTCTTTAAACTGGACTCCTATATTTAAACCCTATAAGCCAACGTATGGAAGATTAATTAAGCATAGAAAGAAGTTTCCTATAACAATATATCATGAAAGCTGGTTAGACTTCATAGGTGAATGGAATGCTCCTGTTTCTGTAAAGACTCTTTAATTTTTATATTGGACTATTTTATTTTAATGTAGTATAATTAAAATACTATAGGAGAATAACGATGGATATTATATTAGGGATAATAAACGCCCTTTTACAAACTAATGACCCATTAATGTCAGCTATTCATATGCTGTTATTAGCTATTATATTTGGAACACTGTTAATTTTATCTTGGATCTCTAAGGATAGAAAAAGGATACTTACAGCTATGAAAGAAAAAGATAAAGTTATTCTAGATATAATTGACCAGTACTATGAGAGTCAAAATACTACTACTGAGGCTATGCATAGTATTAAAGAAGTCTTAATTGAATTGAAAACTATAATGGACTTGAAATAATTTTTTAATATGATTGATGAAAAAGTTTTACAAAGTATAACAGCAACCACCTTACCGACAGGAAGAACTTATCATACTCCAGATGGAGACTTTAGCAGTATAACTACTATTTTAGGTAAAACTGCTAATCAGGAATGGTTAACCCGTTGGAGAGAAAAAGTAGGTGAAGAAGAGGCTGCACGTATTTCTAAGGAAGCTACAAGCCGCGGAGAAGCAGTACACAACTACCTAGAGAGATACTGGAATGGTGAAGATATACTCCCTGAAGTAGATAAAGATTTTAGTTATAAAGATATAAGAAAAATGACTAAGGCTTTAATTAGGGCCACTAAGAAAGGTGTTACTAAGGTTATAGACCAAGAAATCCCTTTATGGCACCCAGAATTAGGAGCAGCCGGTAGGGTGGATTTAGTAGGTCATTGGAAAGACGTTCCTGCTATAGTCGATTTTAAAACTTCCAAGAAGAAAAAATATGCCTCTTCTGTAAAAGACTATTTTCTTCAGGTTGCTTTCTATGCAGAAGCTTATAACTATTTATTTGATACTGATATAAGCAAATTAGTTATATTAATTACAGTAGAAGATAAGGATTTGGTGCAAGCTTTTTATGGGTATAGACAGCACTACTTACCAGATTTAAAATATAGGATTAATCAATATAATAGGCTAATAGGGTGAGTAGGAGTAGCTACCTACGTTTTGTGCTTTACCACAAACACCCTCTCGTAAAGGAGAAGTATGGAAAATAGTTTTAAGAAGCTAACAATAAAAGAAAAGAAAGAGTATTGTGCATTAAAAGTAAAAGAAGATACAGGTAACTTTCCAATAGTTACTGACTGGACGGTAAAAAATAAATATCCAGTAGGAAAAAACTTTTTATGTAAATTATTCAAAGGATATAATAATTTTAGAAAATACTGTAAAGAAGAAGAGTTAGTAAGAACTGATAAGTATCTGGAACTACTAACTGGATTAAGTACCTAACTGATGAAGACGAAGAATTAGTTATGTTAGACCTATTAAAGTAATTATTTTATTGTCAACAGGCTAAAAATGTTGTAATATATAAATATGATTGATTTTGGACCTCCTTATTTGGTGTGTTTTTATCCTGAAGTAGGAATATGCAAACAAGTATATGCAAAAGATAATAAGGAGTTACATGAAGCAAGAAAAATTATGGACAGAAATGAAATCCCCTACGCAGTCACCTGTACTACAAAACAAAAACAAATTACGCAGGATAACTCCTCAGTTAGAGTGGAAGGCGAGACAAAAGAAGGGATTGAATAAAGAAGATTATGCTCTTTTAAGCAGCTTATTGAAATGTCAGAAACGATTTGCACAATTAACCTTTAGACAGTGGAAACTTTTTAACAGGACTTTTATTGAAGATAATGACGAACATTGATGAATTATACAAGGAAGCTAAAGAATCAGATAGCCAAGTATTATCTACCGATCAAAAGGTAGATATTTTAATTAGTGCTATTAAAGATAGAGATGATGAACTAAAATCATTGAATCATAGATTAAAACGTATGGAAACTCAATTAAAAATGTCAGGCTGCTCTATTCGTAATTCAGTGTCTTCAGAATTTACAATTATAAATAATAGAGCAGATCAGATATGTGAAATACTAAGAGGTGTATTAGATGATAACTCTAAGTGAGAAAGCTCAATTAAAATTAAGCTCTATGGCACCAAATAATGATAAATTTAGATTTTCTGTAGACGGGGCAGGTTGTGCAGGATTTATATATAAGTTAGATTACTGTGAAGATAATGACGAATCTGATGAAGAATTGGACTTTGTATCTTTTAAAATATACATTGATAATTATTCACAATTGTACTTATTTGGTAGTCATATAGATTATAATGATTCTGATTTAATGAATCAAGGATTTGTATTTAGTAACCCTAATGCTGCAAGCTCTTGTAGATGTGGTATATCCTTTAGTTTGAAAGAAGATGCATGATTAATTACAAAGAAGAAATTGAGAAAGATCAAGACTTATTAAAAAATGTTAGAACTGATTTACAACATTGGCCATTATCTGTATTACAAGAAATGGCTAGAGATAAAAGAAAAAACTATAGTGTTTGTCTTCTAAATCTTACTGGTAATTTAAATATTGGAACCTGTATTAGAACAGCTTCTATATTTAATGCACGTCGAGTTATTACTATAGGACGTAAGAAGTATGATAAAAGATCTACTGTAGGTGCAGAGAATTATATAGAAGTTATCTCTAGATTCGGGTTAACTAAAGACTATGAAATAGATACTCAAATTTTCTGGGATACTATGACTGAATTTAATATGACTCCTGTATTCATAGAACAAGGCGGCATTCCTTTAGATACTTTTATTTGGAAGAGTACTTATCTTTTTCATTACTGCCTTGTTTTTGGTAATGAAGGACGCGGTATTCCTGATAAACTAATAGAAGAAGCTGAAACGAATAGTCCTCATTCTTTTGTACTATCTATTGACCAGCCTGGTATACTTAGAAGTTTAAATGTGTCTTCTGCTGCGGCTATTGTAATGCACGATATTGAAAGGAATATTTAACCGAGATAGAAAATCAATTTTATTTTTTTATTGCTTATCGTTTAAAAATTTCTTATAATTAAAAAGTTGGAAATGAGAAATTGAATTGACAAGGAAAAGTCATTAAAATCCGGAATCCTTACCACCGTTAGGAGAGCTTATGCAAATAAGTAATTGGAAGCATCCTAAAGCATCCGTGTAGATTAATTTCTATACTCTGGTATAATATACACATAGTAGTGTATTGGCGAGACGGCAGCTTACTAAGCCATGTAGTAAGAAAAACCTGAAAAACTAAATAAGAGATCTTTGGCAAGATTGTGAATATAATAATCAAAAATTCTATTATAGGTTGGACTCCTGTACTCTTATATTCCAAATTAGTAAAAGGTAAATTGTTAAGTTATCGGTATACTTAGTATTTGTCTTGTAAACAAATATGGGTATAAAGTTTGAGAGGTTTTTAGTTAGCTAGTAATAGTAATTAATAATCTTGAAAAATAGTCATATATCCGACAGGAGAAAGGCATGCGACGTGTTGTATTTCTTAGAACTAAATGTCTAGGGAGCAATCGAGGCGGCACGTTGTGGGTTAAAACAAGCTTATAGCTCAGATAGTCAGAGCAATTGTATTAGAAACAGTGTGCGATGGTGCAACTCCATCTAAGCTTACCAAACAGTGAAATTTGTAAAAAATGCAAAGACCGTCCTCGACTAATAAACGAAAGGGGCTCAATCCCCGCCATATTTTATATGAAGTAGGGACTTTTTTTCTCGCAAGGAAACGAAGTTTAATAGGAAGAAGCGCATAGAAGGATAGCTCCTTCGAGCAGCTCGCAAGGTTGGTGTAATTCAGATTGTTGAGTAGTTTATTAGGTTCAGTGAGCGATGCAACTCACTTTAAGCAAAAGCAGCCTTGTTACTAGAGTTCCACTAGGGAGCTGGATAAGTGAAGAACCAATGGGTTAGCACCTTGCGGATAATGTCACAAACGTGGTAACAGATGTAGGTTTAATCTCAGCCTTATATCAATTACAAAAGAGGATATCCTTTATTGGATTATCCTCTTTTTTTATAAATTTTTCTTGACAAATTCCTTTTTTTCGTAGTATAATTATATAGTTTTGAGATAAGGAATAATAAAAAATGGATCTTAACTTAGAAGAAATACCGCAAAAGAGCTATAAGCCTTTTATAGTCAATAAACTAAAGATGAATATGCTATGTGAAATATTAGAAAAAGCTATTGAAGCCTTAACTGACTCAGAAGATAAGTTACATAAGTTAAATGTTAGAAAAAGCTAAAGATAGTTGGTCAGGAACTCCTAAATGGGTTAAAGTAATTTCTCTATTATCCATTGTTATAAGTAGCTGTTGGGGTGCCGCATTTGCTTTAGATGAGGTAGGCTTAAGACCAGCAGTTACTTTAGAGTTAGAGGACCTAAGAAGTCAGATAGCAGGATTAGATTTACGTACGTTACAAATGGATGCTGACTCTATACAAAGACGTATATGGGCCTTAGAAGATAGAATGGATATAAAAAACGGTGGTACCATATCTGATAAGGAAATGCTACGAGAATTAAGGTTACATCTTGAAAAAGTTCAACAAAGTATAGAGTCAGTTAGAGGAGATTCTCAATGATCTTATACTTATCTTTACTATCTATTTTAAATGCTTTTATGTATAGATTAAGGGGATCAACCTGGCTTCCTATTAAAGTACTTAAAAACTTATTGGTTTTAGCTGTTGTTACGGGTGCTTTTTATTTAATATTTCCTGTATGGTATGTATTATTAATTCCAGTGTTAGGTTACTTAGGCATAACCATGGGTCACGGTTCTTATATGGATTTAGGAACCAACACTAATATTGACAACGAGCGTTTCAAGCCTTTATTAGATTGGATATTTGGAGTAGAACCTCCTGTTAATTTTTATAGAGATTTTACAGGATTAGCATTAACTGGTTTAGCTTTTTCACTTCCTATAGCGCTTCTATGGTTTTTAATTCCTACTTTTCCTCTTTGGTATGGAGCAATAGGTATCCTAAAAGCACCTGCATATTATATCGCTAAACTACTATATGAGCCTAAATACACCTTAATCGGAGAACTATTATGGGGATTTTTTATGATTAGTCCTCTGTTACTGCTCTACATCTAGGAAGATACAATGAGTGGAAGAAACAAAAAATAAAGCTGAAAAAGTAGCTTATTATATTAATCTATATAGAGTCTGGCCTCGTATAATGATAACCCTATATGGCTTTGCTTTTTGGCGAATGACTGAATGGTTTATGCATTTATCTGACCCAACAGGCGCACAAGCGGCTTTCGTAAGTACTATAGTAGGAGCAGGTGCGGCCTGGTTTGGTTTGTACGTATCGAGCGGGAATAAAAGTTAATGTTCAAATACATCGTTTTAATACTATTCATTTTACTACTAGCTTCTGCGGCAGCTAACAAATACTTATACGATAGTCATCAAGAGTATGTGAAAGAGACCAGCGCTACTATGGCTGCGATGGAAGCTGCGAATGCTTTACAGACAGAAGCAATTAACCGATTAGAAGCACAAAGAGAAGAAGATCAAAGAAACTTACTAGAGATGTCTAGTGAATTAGGGAAAGTAAATGAAGAACTTAATACAGCAACTAATAGATTGGATGCATATAAAAATAGAGAGGATACTGTCTTGGCTCGTCCCGGTCTTATTGAGCGTAGGGCTAACGCTGGGACTCAGCGGGTGTTCGAAGAGCTTAGATGTATTACTGGCGGTGGAACCTGTAGAGATACGACAGTTCCACCCAGCGAGACCGTTACCCCTTAATACACCTAATATTGATATAAAAATTATTACCCCTAAGATTGCTAGAGATATGAATGAACAAGTAGACAGCGGTTCTAAAACCCCCTATGTTATTGTAGGAATGAGCTGGGCAGACTACTTAGTTTTAGGTGCATACTTTCAAGAGATAAAAGCCAAGTTTAGTGAATACAATATATTAATGTGCTACTATAGGAAAGATTTAGAAGAAGACATTTGTAATTAAATAATAATTAGAAACTACCTAGGAGCTTTAATTTTCACTTTTATCTTGATAAAAGTGAATTTTTGTGTCATAATATAAAAATCAATGAAAGGAATTAAAAATGGCAAAAAAGAAAAAGTCTAGTGGAAAGAAGTACGTTTCCAAGGGACAACGTCCTAATGTAACAAGAGCTACAAAGAATGCAATGAAAAGAGAAAGAGTAACTTCTCCTGAATCTCTACTTCAAAGTCTCACTATTAGGAACAGGATTAAGTTCAAGCCTCAGAATAAACAAGAGAAAGAGCTATCTGAAAAGTACTTTAAAGAGGATGATATTGCTATCAAGGCTCGTCAGCTTTTCTATAAATATCAAGGCTGTGGAGTTACTTGGGCAGCATGTGTTCAAGCAGTAAAGACAGATTATGTCGAGCTTTTCCAAAAGAAGTGGAACGGTAAGTTAGCTGCTTATAGGAAAGCTAATGCGTAAATATACCTTTGAGCTAGTAATAAACGAAGGTAGTGATGAGTTCTGGGAAGGATATAACCCTGAAACAGGAAAATACAGAGGCTATGCTACTTGTGAAGAAATACAAGCACTAAAAAATCACTCAGAAGATATGAGACAATTAGTCTTTAACTTTAACGTGAAAAAGGAGACAGAATGAATACATCAAAAAATTATACAGAAGAACAAGTCGAACTATTAACAACACTATATAACGAACTAGGCAATGAACACTTACTGGAAATAGCAGAGAAACTAGGAAAACCTATTAATTCTGTTAGAGCAAAATTAGTTAAAGAAAAAGTATATATTGCTCCAGAAAAACCTGCATCTGTAAGAAAGAATGGACCCTCTAAGAAAGAGTTGCTTAGAGAGTTAGAACAGCTAGGTGCTACAGAAGAACAAGTACAAGGACTTCAAAGTGCTACTAAGTCAGGATTATTATTTGTAAAAGAACTAATGGAGAAGTAAATGTTAGTTGCATTATTATGGGAAGAAGAAGATGTTTATACTTCTCATATAAGAGATATTTTAGATAGTAATCCTGTTATAATTAAAGGATCTGATAAAAATATTGCTTATTGGACAACAGAAAGATGTGTAGATATTACTACTTTAGATAGTATATTAGGTAAAATGTCTGATAATGTTTCATGGATTTGTATCTATACTTATGATGATGGAAATGATGAGTATTCTAGTTATATAAAAGAAGAACATGGAAATATACTTGAAGAAATGTTTTACATAACTCAAGAAATAAAAATTGACCCAATTGCTATTTTAGACTTTAAAGAATATTAATAAATTTTTTTCTTGACTATAGCCTAAAATACTTATATAATAAAGTATGTATAAAGAAATTTATGATTATGGCTATGATTACACTATGGGTAATGGTAATTACACTATTATTAAGACAAACTATAATAATTTAAAAGAGCCAATCATACAAGAAATGTTAGAATGGTGCTCTAATAATGATGGAAGAAAATATTCTTGGAGCATAGCAAAATTATCTGACGGTATAACTTTTAGATTTTGGGAACCTTCTTTAGTGGTCACATTTAAAGAGATTTTTTATAATCATATAAAATAATGGGCGAGCGGCTACGATGGCGGAGTAGCACCGGTCTGTAAAACCGACACATTAGAAGCGCAGGGGGTTCGAATCCCTCCTCTCCCACCAATAATCTGCGTAATCTATATTTTGTATCAGAGAGTATAGAGGTAGTCTAGGACTGAGCACTGATACTGCGAAAAGCACGTCTGGTTGGTAGCTAGAAAGGTCGAAAATTGAGTTCATTCGAAGGTGGCTAAGCCACTTTAGTGTAGGTGGCAAGCAGATGACTTTTTATACAGTTAATAAAGAAATATTACAAACAAGTACTAATACTAATAATGTAGAATATCAGATTAAACTGGCTTATCCTTTATTATATTATATTGACAAAAGAACAGAATTTGACTATTCTAATATTAATGCTTATACTAAGTTACTTAGTATAAACTCTAGTAAAAAAACTACTGGTAAATTACAAGTATTATATTTACCTAACATTAAGATATTAATTGAATATAGTCTTAAAGAATATTTAGCACAATATAAGACCGTAGAAACATCAAGAGAGAATTTAATATATAAAATATTCACTGATATTAAAAAGGTTATTTCTCCTAATAGGCTAAAAGTTAAACTATTACTTCCTGATTATAGCTCAGAACTAGATAGTGATTGGGCTTCTTTGGGAGGCCCAGATAAATACTTTAATAAATCAGAAAGTTGGGGTTAATTAATGGTTTTTTGTAACCCGTATTACGATAAGCACGAAAGAGTAATTTACTATAACGGAAAATATTTAAAATGTATTATTGCAGTACATAATACTAAGTTTGGACCCGCTGTCGGAGGCACAAGATTCTTTCCTTATAAAACTAATGGAGAAGCAGTAAATGATGTTTTAAGACTATCCAAAGGCATGACTTATAAGTCTGCTATGGCTAATCTTCCTTTAGGTGGAGGAAAAGCAGTTATTATAGGAGATTCTAAGAAGGATAAGACTAGAGAACTATTATTAGAGTATGGAGAATTGATAGAATCTTTAGGTGGGATATATATGCCTGCCGAAGATATAGGCACAACTGTTCAAGATATGGATATTTTAAGAACAGTTACTAAATATGCAAGAGGGCAGTCGGATCAAAGCGGAGATCCTTCTCCTGGAACTGCTTACGGTACTTTTGTAGCAATTAGAGAGGCTGTCAAATATAAATATGGAAAAGACTTATCTAATATAAGTGTAGCAGTTCAAGGATTAGGAAACGTAGGTAGAAAATTAGTAAAGCTATTAAGATTACATGGAGTAAAAACTATTTATGGTTGTGACTTAGATTTTACTTTATATAAAGAAGCTCGTGTAACTCAGGTTGGATTAGATAAGATTTACGAATTAGATGTAGACGTTATTGCTCCTTGTGCTTTAGGAGCAGTACTAAATGACTACTCTATACCAAAAATTAAAGCAAAGATTATTGCTGGTGCAGCTAATAATCAGCTACAGGAAGAAAGGCACGGACAAGCCTTACTTGATAGAGGTATATTATACGCTCCTGACTATGTAGTTAATGCCGGAGGCATTATAGAAGTCTCACACGAATGCACAGATAAGAAGTATGACTTTGAAACTATAAAACCTGAGATATGTCAGATAGGTGATAGACTTAGAGATATATTTGAAAGGTCAGATAAAGAAAACTTACCTACTAATATAATTGCTGATAATATAGTTAAAGAAAAGTTGAAATAATGCTCCCTTGGTGTAACTGGTAGCGCGGCCGCCTGATTAGCGGTAAGACCGAGTTCAAGTCTTGGAGGGAGTACCAATGCAACCATAGTTTAATTGGAATAGAATGCTACACTCTCAATGTAGGTGATGCGAGTTCAAGTCTCGTCGGTTGCACCAGGATTGTAAATGAAATTAAAAGATATGTCTAAATTAACTGAGGATGACTTTTATATTTCTGGCTATCTTCATGACCAGTTAGAAAAAAGACTAGAAGAAGAAAGGAAGAATAATGAACGTAGCCATAGTAGGTGGCGGAATTATTGGAATAGCTTCGGCTTATTTTTTAGCAAAAAAAGGAGTTGAAGTAACTCTTTTTGAAGCTGATCCTTCTTATCAAAACTCTTCTTTTAATAGATCTTGTGGTGGTTTTAGGCATCAATTTGCTACTAAAGAGAATGTACTCTTAGGGCAGTTTGGTGGAGATTTCATATCTAACGCTCAAGATATTCTAAAAACAAATGAGGATATTGAGTTACCTTTTAATGTAAATGGATATCTATTATTATTTGGTAACTACTCAATAGCAGAAAAAGCTATAAAAACTAATGAGAAATGCGGATTTCCTTTAGTAGTACTAGAAGGGAAAGAGATACAAGAGACTTTTCCTTGGATTAATTTAGATGGAGTCTCTGTAGCAACCCTTAGTAATAATTATTTTGAAGGCTGGACAGATCCTTATTTACTTCATGCTCTCTTTAAAAATAAGTGTAAAGAGTTAGGTGTTAATTTTGTAACCAAAATAATTACAGATATTAACGGTTTAGATAGCTCACTTGAAAATTTTGATAAAGTACTAGTAACTGCAGGATGCTGGACTAATCAGTTAATAAATTTACCTGTAAAAGCACATAAACATACTGTATTTACTATAGATTGTTCTAAATTTATTGAACACATGCCGCTTGTAGCAGATTTCTCAACAGGAGTATACTGGAGGCCTGAAGGTACTGGATACATTGCTGGTTCGCCTATAGGTAGATTTAATCAGACTGATTTAGAGCCTGATTGGAATGATTTTGATGAGTATGTTTGGCCAGGATTAGCTAAAAGATCTAGTATTTTTGAGGCGGTTAAAATGACTGGTGGGTGGGCTGGTTATTATGATACTAATACATTTGATAATAATGCTATAGTAGGTAAATATTCTGAAGATGTATATGTAGCAACAGGATTTACAGGACGAGGAGTTATGCAAGCTCCAGGAATCGGACGAGCATTAACGGAGTTAATTACCACAGATAGGTATCAAACTATTGATTTAACAGCGTTTAGTCCAGATAGGATTTTTAAGAAACAAAGAAAATATGAACCATATGTGATATAATGGAGCCAGGAGTGCGTAAGGTATGCAGCGATACTGTGAATATCGTATAAGCGGGTTCGATCCCCGTCTGGCCCCCCATATTTAGCCCTATGGTGTAAGGGTAACGCGCTAGGCTTTGAACCTAGAGTTTCACGTTCGACTCGTGGTGGGGCTGCCAAAAATATAGAAGAGTCGTATAACGGAAATTACCCTAGTCTCTGAAACTAGTAACATAGGTTCGATTCCTATCTCTTCTGCCAGAAAGGAAAAACTATTGAATAAAGTAAGACGTTCTTTTGCTCCTGGAGTAGATATTTATCTATCTAAGACTAAGGCTAGGTTATTAGATATATTTATGGCGTTATTGGGATTAGCTTTATTGCCTATATTTATTGATAGCCTTGGTGTATATTTAGGAATATTTGTATGGGCAGGTTTATTTAGTATAGGATTTGTAATAGGTAAACTTTATAATGAATCTAAAATATAAAAGAAAAACCTTAACACTTAAAAAAAGACTTAATAGTTATCGCATATACAGAACATACTGGTGGCACCAAACTAAAGATGGTTACTATGATTGGGCTCTCATAGATAAACTATATAAGTTTCTTAGGTATAAAGATAATAGTTGTTGTAAATTAATATCTTTAGGAATGTATAACAATGATAATGTTGAGGGTGTTATGGAAAGATATATAGGCGATAAGGTTTTATATGAAATAAAGAATAATAGATGGTCAAAGCTCTGATAGTATAATGGTCATTTAAAGACATAGAAGCTCTAATAGTAGAAAATTATATGATTGGTATTTACCAGAATTAGATTTATATATAGAATTAGATGGGGGCTGTAGACCACTGGCCCTAAGAGAAAAAGTAGAAATTAATAGAAAATTAAATAGAAAGTTATTAGTAATAAAGGCGTCTGAGATATATACTACTAAAAACTTAGATAATTTTATTGACTAAAGATAAATTTAATGTTAATATAACAAATAATCAAGTTTTCAGAGGGGAAAACTCTGGAGGAATAAAGTAATGGGAATTGCAACCGATTTAACGAATGGTAAAATAGTAGAAAGATTATCTAATCTTTTTCTGAGTAATGCAAATATTGTAGTAGGATCTAGTCAATCAGAAGTTAGTCGTATTTGGACTGATAATGTAGCTGGAGCACCTTTAACACATCACGAAATGAAGAAGGTTTATAGATTATACGAATATACTGGTGAATTAACACTTGTCGGTAATGCGCTAGGAAATTAAGCCCCTATAGACAAAAGGCAAAGTCTGCGATTTCAAACGTCGTGTAGTTTGAAGGTTCGAATCCTTCTAGGGGCACCAAAAAAATTAATGGGACTGTACGCAATTGGTATGACGACGCAGACTTAAAATCTGTACCCTAGTGGTGTGTGAGTTCGACTCTCACCAGTCCCACCAATAAAAATTAATGGGAGCGTATGCAATTGGTATGACAGAGCAGTTTTAGAAACTGTGCCCTAGTGGCGTGTGGGTTCGAATCCCTCCTCTCCCACCAATTTTTAAATTATGATATTTAATTGTAAAGTCTGCGGAAAACATACGAGTCAGTTTGAGTATAAAGATAAGTATAATAGTTCACCTTTATATTATCGTCACGAGCAACAAGGTCCAATAGATGATGATAAGAATTTTTGGCAAGATTACATAGATGATAAATATTGGATAGAAATATATTGTAGTCCAGGTTGTAGTCAGAAAGATTATGAAAAAAATAACAGAGTTCAGAGGTGATTTTTATTTTTTAAGTAACTTTTTTCCTTGTTATGTAAACTATGAAGAAATATTATATCCTTCTTCAGAGCACGCATATCAAGCAGCTAAGAGTTTGGATGACACACTTAGAATTTACATAAGAAATATGACGTCGCCGGCAAAAGCTAAGAAATTTGGAAGACATTTGGTCACTAGAGCTAACTGGGATTATATTAAAACGACTATTATGAAAGATATACTTGACATAAAGTTTTTAAGTCCTGAGCTTAGTGACCAATTAATAGCGACTCAAGACTATGAACTCATAGAAGGTAACGATTGGAATGATACTTTCTGGGGAGTGTATAAAGGAGTCGGTGAAAATAACTTAGGTAAAATCTTAATGGAGATACGGCAGAACTTATTGGAAAAGGCTCCGGTTTCATAAGCTGGAGTAATCAGGTTCGACCCCTGATTCTGCTACCAAAAAATATGAAAATAATAACTTTAGTTACTATATTAATTATGGGAGCTATATCAGCTAGTTTAGCTGATTATTACCCTAATCCTTCTACTTGCTACTCATTAGAGGATGCAATGGCAGGTTTTAACTATATTCCTAATAAAACTTTAAAGGATGTTCCAGAGGAAATTATAGCGTACATTATAAGAACAGAAGGAATACCTGAAGATTTAAATTATAAAATTGTTAGTGCTCCTTCTTTAGATACTTCCTTAATTATGGGATTTAATAGCGAAGGCTGTTGGGTATATAAAACAGAAATTGCAGGAGCTGATAGATTAAATTAATAATAGTAGCTTTATTACTTTTTTGCAGTAATGTCTTTGCTTATACAGGAGATACTTGTATAAGCAAACCTTTATATACTGGAGAAGCTACTTATTTTTTACCAGAAACTGAGATTATCGAACCAGATGATAGATTAAAATTTACTATACTAAGTTATTTATCTTTACCACATAAAGATCACAGTGTACTAATGTTTGACTCAGAGCACAGACCTTATATATTAGTAGCAGTTTTTAATGAGGTTGGATGCCTTGTAACTGAATATAGAATGAATAGGGAAGATTAACTAGAGAAGGCTCTAGGCTTGCTTCGAACGCAATGCGTACCTTTACAGGTATGGGGACCAAGACCTCAGTCTTCCGCCACTTTTTAAGGAGTAAATTATGTACATACCTACAAGAATTGGACAAGAAGGGGGTATTTAATGTTAAATTCAAATATTAGAGGTACTCCTACTACATTTTAGGCTGGGTGGCAGAGCGGTAATGCAGCGGTTTGCTAAACCGTACAACCTTAACAGGTTGCCTAGGTTCAAATCCTAGTCCAGCCGCCAATATATTATATAGGTGCAGGCATTGGCGAGCTATGCAGTCTCCAAAACTGTGTCGAAAGACCTGAGGGTTCGAATCCTTCCACCTATGCCAAATTAGAAAGATAGATTAATGGTAACAAAAGATGAATTAAAATGGCTTTCTGACCGAGCTTGGAAAAGTAGCTATGGATTTTTTGGTACTTATTTTAATACTAATAGAAAACGCGAAGCAGAAATTGTGTTAAAACTAATTGAAGAGCATAGAGTAGATAAAATTAATCTCACAGTAATGAGCAGAGACCATGATTAAACACCAATCAGAAATCGAAATTATATTTGTATCTGGATTTTATGATTGGCCTTTAACAGGTATATGTAAATTTAAAGGTAAGACTTATAAGTTTAAGAGAGTCTTTGATGAGCAGATAGAAGATTATAATGAGTATATGATTCTTATAAAGCTTAATACTATTCAGAGATTAAGAGAGTGGTGCAAAAGAACCTACTTTGGTATTTGCGTTGGATTCCATGAACACTATAAGAATGGTAAGCGATATACTTATTATCATGCTAGAAAACCTCGATGGTTTTGGAAAAGACTATTTAATTTATACTATAGAGAAGCAATGATAAAGCGTAGAGAATATATGAAAAATGATTAAATTAGTAATAGCAGTATGTATGCAGGTTTCTCCAGAGACTGTATTATGTGGAGATTCTATACATTATTCAGATGCTTTTGAATCTTTCTTAGACTGTAAAGCAAAAGCTCCTGAAATTGTATTGGATGCTCAGCTGTTTGTAGTAGGGGAAAGAGGGTTACAACTAGGAGAGTTTGAGTTAAAACCTTCTTGTTATAGAGATAGGGAATAGTAAATAGAGAGGTCTCTATCACCGCTTGGAACGCGGTTGGTGCTTTTATAGTATGGTTTTCGAGTAGCCACTATTCCGCCAATAAATACAGTTATTCTGGTATAATAAGTATTCCTCATAGGGCGCAAGGTGTGCCGGGACCCTGTTAAGGTTCGTTCGATTACGCGGCTACGTTCGATTCGTAGATGAGGAGCCAATTTAAAAGGATTTTATATGAAACACTTACATCTAACTAAATTTACTCTTTTGAATATAGGAGCCTTATCTGTCCTAGGATGGTTCTGGATACAAGGTTTTGTACAAGAGATATTTATAGCAGATGTTTCATATATGTCTTTGGTAATTGTAGCTACTTTTGTATTAGGATTAATACTTTCTTTATTTAAGTTAATTAGTATAGAGAGAACAACTACTAATGAATATAAAAAAGCCAGTAATTTTGGTCTATGGTTAAATAATAAGATATCTACGATTCGTTTTATAGCTAATAATCTAGTATTATTAGGATTAATAGGTACTTTAATTGGTTTTAGTATTGCTTTTTCGGGAGTAGATCCAAATACTGTTTCTGGGGATACAGAAGCAGCAGGTATAATGATTAGTCAGGTATTAAGTGGAATGTCTGTTGCACTATATACAACTTTAGTTGGAACAGTAACTCATTTATGGTTATATAGTATATATAAAATATTAGAGCAAGCTGCTTCAGTAAAATATATAGAGTTAACTGAGAAGTAATGTTACCATCGCTAACTGACTCTAACCGAGAAGGGCTAGAAAATACTGTATTTAGAGACGTATTTATAATAAGTCTTATAGGTTTACTATTTATTATAGTTATTTTATTACAACATTTTAATCCGCCTACTAAAGAAGATGATGCGCCTCCTCCAGGCAATATAATAATAGAAGCTACTTGGGATGGCATACTAAATACTGATGTGGATTTATGGGTAGCAGCCCCTAAAGGTAAAGCTGTTGGATACTCTAATTTAGGTAATCCTTACTTAAATCTATTAAGAGATGATTTAGGTACTATTAATGACTTATCTAATATTAATCATGAAATTACTTACTCTAGAGGAATAATTCCTGGAGAGTATATAGTTAACTTACATTATTATAGACCAGATTCAAGAAGGCCAGAGCCTGTAACTGTTCATGTTATAGTATCTATGAAAAAAGATAATAATAGTAGAGCCATAGCTTTATTTAGTAAGCATATTACTTTAACTTTCGTAGGAGAAGAGGCTACGGTTATACGATTTACTATAGATGAAAATAAAAATATAATTCCTGACTCTGTTACAGATAGACCTATAATTATAAGAAAACAAGGAGTATTTCAGAGATAATGATTTACTATTCTATAATACAAATTGTTCTTATAATATTAATAGGAATCTTAGCAATAAGTGCTAAACAAGCAGCTATTAAAAGATGGGTTTTAACTTTACTAGCTACTATAACTATTACAGTAACCGGATACTTTTACTTAGAATTATTATCTCTACCTAAACAATATTATTTTGAGTGGAGAGTCGGCAAAGCTGAAATATTAGCTTATCATTGGGAAGAAAGTAGAGCTATCTACCTTTGGGTAAAGTTCCCAGAAGAAGCATTTCCTAGAAATTATACTATGCCTTGGTCAGAAGAGACAGCAGAAATGTTAAATAGTGCTGCGGACGGCAAAGAGGATGGGGATATTCTTATGGCAGAGTTTGGTGAGATGCTTGAAGGTACTACAGAGCATAGTATAGAAAGTAATAAAATAGAAGATAATAATTTATGGATGCCCTCTTTAGAGAGACGAGCTGTCCCTAAAATATATTTATTACCTCCTGCTGCAAGTCCTCCAAAGACAGATGTAGAGGAAAGAGCTGTTCCAATGTTTGATTTTGAAAGCGATAGGTAAATGCCCGTAAAGTTTCAGAGATTTATTACAAGACAAAACTTACGTGATAACCCAGATACTTTATACGTGTTCGGAGATAATTTTATAAGGTCAGGAATGGGTGGACAAGCTAAGGAGATGCGCGGTGAGCCTAACGCTATAGGATTACCTACTAAAAAAGCGCCTACCTATAGGACTGAAGACTTTTTAACAGATAAAGACTTATTGGCTGTTATGTCTAAAAGCTCTGATAATATCGCTATATTGGTAGACCATTTACAAAAAAGAGAAATAGTAGTGTGGCCAGAAGACGGGATTGGAACTGGTCGAGCTAGATTAGGTCCAGATTCTAAAATTCTACTATATTATAAATATATACTAGAGTTTTTGCAGAGAATATAATGTATTCAAGAGAAGAACTTATAGCTTTAGGTAAGAAATGTTACAAAGATACAGGAGACTTACCTAAGGCTAAGAAGTTT
>CEPZ01018301.1_pt1 | contig 18259 bp, 35 predicted proteins | sample 530461 | NCBI WGS metagenome assembly CEPZ01 (sample SAMEA2620106, study PRJEB7988) | marine metagenome | isolation source: saline water (ENVO:00002010), including | reverse complement strand
ATATTATCTATAAGTGGTTGTAACCTATCCTTACTAAATTTAGCTACTGAATCATGAACTGGGAAATAAAATCCAGCTTTCTTAGGCTCACATTTACCAACATATTCTGAGTACCTAAGCTTGTGCAGAACCTTCAGAATCATCCAAATGGTTAACCCAACCTGTGTACATTTTCGTACATTACAGAATGGATTTGTGCTCAAGTATATGTCTTTTAAGAACTTTCTACCACCAAAAGTGAACTTCCTATGGTCCACCTTGAACTGATTCAAGGCGCACCAAACCCCCAAATTCTCCATACGGAGGGCTTCAATTTGATCTTTGGTTAACCCCGATATAGACAACTGCGGCCCCCTCAATAAGGGATAGCAGACATACCAATAGAAGGGAAGAAAGTACCGTTAGAAAATGAAATTAGTTGTATTTCAGCTAGCGTCAGCTTGGCGCTGAGACTCAGTGTACCGTTCTCTAGGGCTATACACTGCATCCCGATTAATGTGAAATACCTCTGATGCAGATGCAACAAGCTGATTTGAAAGACTATCCTCAAAAGCCACAACAATGACTTCTTTACCTAGCTCCCTGAGAGGTTCAGTCAAATATGTGAAATCACCATCACCACTCACAAGAATAAAAGTATCGTACTCATCGTCTTGCATAAGTGCATCCGCAGTGATTCCTACATCCCAACTGGTCCCAGAACTACCTTGTCTGGTTTTATCATAATGAAAATACCTTTTCTTTATGTTAAATTCTAACTGCCTCAATGCATTCACAAAATTAGTCTGGTCATGATTAGAGCTAACTACCAAATATGCAGTAGCATTCAAAATAGGATCTTGTCCTTGAACTACACAATCCATAATGAAATTCAACAAAGCTCTAAAATCAACTCTATATTCAGGTCCAAATAAGTGTCGGCAAGAGTACCATAAATTTTGGACGTCCACTGCAGCAAAATATGTATTACTCATTTGTGTTACTTATTTCTTTACCGTGTTTGTATTACAATTACAATGGAGAAGGACTTTCCCACAACCTCTACAACGTGGCAGTGGTGTAGATGTCGGCTTCTTTTGATCTCCAGTAGTGTTCTGCTGCACTTATATGCTCCTCTTTAGAAAACCTCATAAAGAAATCTAAGGTTATAACAACATTTCCATGAGTCAAAATCATGGATTCGTATTCAAACTTCTCATTAGGGCGATTTGATATTCCAGTAAGATACCTGAACTCAAACATCACCCATATAGGTACATGGTTCTTGGTGAATACCAGAAGAGGTATTTGATTCTCTGGACATTCATCTGTACACTGCTTCCACCACTTCCATACTGCTGATTTTTCGGAAACAAGGAAGTTATGAAATTTTCCTAAAGCCTCCTGGTTCTTGCATTCTACATGAAAACTGAAATCATCAGCAGGTGTGCAGACATCACCAGCTAAATTGTAATCAAACTTTAACTGGCTCCCACCAGACATAGGAGTTCTGAAAAACTTTGCACCCCACCAAGGCTCAAATAGCTTACAAATACGACGTTCAAACGAACTGCCTTTAGTCTTGGCTTTCCTTCCACCTAATACTCTTCTAGAAGGCCTACCCACATCATCAGAAACACCAATTACATCTTCTACTGGTATCTTTTTCTTTTTTAGTATAAGTCTCAATTGTATAATTTTGTGGAAGTCTTTTCCACAATCTCCACTTTAATTAATTTCTTATTATCATCAGGATCTAGAGTATGTCTGATAATATAATTATCATTTAACCACTTTTTAAACTTCTTAGATGTGAGTAATGCACGAAATACACTTACGAGATACTCATTAAACTCCTCAAGTGACATATCATAGCCATCACGCATTATTGACACCATACAGGAACGTTCATTGAGTCTGCAACCCACCTATAGACATATACTAAGGTAGTCCCTTCTTTTTCTTTCTCCTATACTTCTTAGGAGTATAACTCGCGCCTATTCGCTTCCTTGCTGCTGAACCAATCTTCTTGGGTTCCGGGAAATCATCACCATAAACAAATCTAAGAGTTTTCTTGTCTAAAGAACAACGAATAAGAATAACAGTTCTACCATCTCTTTCAAGAAATCTATAACCTTTAATACTTATATTTGGATACTTCTTTTTAAGATACTCCGTAGCTTCACTAATCATTGAATCCTATTATATAAAATAATATGTATAATACAGAGATAGCAACTATATCAAGGTTAATATCCTCTAAACTAGGAGGATCCACATCTAAATAATCATCTTTAGTCCTCTGGTAAAAAAAGAAAGCCCTAGCCCAAAGAACAAACATTCCAACAAAATAAATAGATACAATAAGTAAGAATAGGAAAAATCTATTCACCCCAAACTACCTTGAATAGTGATACCTTTAACTAATTCCAAATTAAGAGCATGCTGAAGAGTTATAATCAATCTCCCTCGCTGACCTACAACACTACTAAATTGTACCTCACTAAAAGAAGCTATAGCCTGAGCCGCTACAAACACATCTCTGCCAGAAGATAACCTGACACTAAGCAAAGGGTGAGTGCCAGAAACCTTTATTACTTCCACGTTCTCTACTGACACCCAACAACAACAGTTATCCTCTCGAGTCATCCTACCTTCTCATAAGGATACCCGCCAGATTTGATACTCTTATTGAAATATCTACCTACTGAATCAGCCTGCACCAACCCGTAGTACTCATCCTTTGGAACCCCTTCATATCTATACAAAGCTCCACTATTAAACATGACTTCTAGAATTTCCTCATCTTCATTATAACCAACAGACTTCAAATTGGATGAATTGACTGGCACATGTTCCATCATATTATACGCTCCGATATACTCACAAAACTCTTAACCATCTTGCCACGATTCTTTTTGTCAAAAACTTTCGAACGAAAAGCTTCCATAGAATAGGTATCAATCCTTCCTAAAAACTCCTTTTTATTATAATGGGAAAGGAATGCTTTTCTAGCCTTCTCTTTTGTAGAGAATCCAAGCATAATTTTATCCTCATCATATTTCCACGTACTTCCAGAAGAATTTGGAGTGTTAGCTCTGATAACATAAGCATTACGCGCAACCTTATCAGGACCTATAAAGCAATCCACTTCGTCCCCGTCCACTCCGAGAGTAGATCTTATGTACCCATAATCATTTTTCATATGAGTTTTCCATTTATTGCCGTCAGGGTCTGTGCCTCTACGAATACTCCCTCTCTTATTTTCGATCGATATTGGCAGGCCTGAAAAAAAATACCTACCTTGAAGCTTATGATAACTTTTACTGATAGTATCAGAAATACCTACCGCTTCCCGCCAAGTATTCATTTTACTTCAATCCTGAATTGGACTCTTGGCTTGGATCCTACTCTATCTGTCTCTACAGAGTCAAGCACAAACCTGATATGTTCAGAAAAATATTCTCTCAATCCTACACGCATTCCATTAGAAACATATCGCGGTACACGAAGCTTTGCCATACCATGTGCTTCACCAACATCCACAATAAATTCTTCTCCCTGAGGAGAGCCACACCAATTACAATAGTTTGCTTCTGAAGAGTTAAGCTTCCCACACTCGGGGCACAAATCTTCAGAGATTTCTGTTAATGCATCTTGAGCATGTACAGAATTCAAATCTGGATCAGTGGTAACATAAGCATCATCAGAGTTTGATTTATCTACACTCTTCTCTTCAAAAGAAGGATTCACATCCTGCTCTTCAGCCGCAATATACTTGTATCTATAGGACATCCCCCTTCGTTCCCTGATCATATTAGGATCAAGACGATTTCTGACTACAATACTCAAATAAGCAGAAAGAGTTTCTACAGAAATTGATCTATGCCCACTCTTTGTATTGAACTTTCTCAAAATCTGAATTGGGAAAAACCACTTATTCCTGGGACATATATGCAAAATAGCAATTACTGCTATCTTAGCAGCCCGAACATACTGCCCATCCTTCTTTGGGGTCTCTCTACTATTTGCCTTCATACCCTCTGAATTAGTAGTCCTCAATCCTTCAGGAACTCTAGTAGCAGCAGCTTCCATTTCCTTCATGTCTACTAGATCGCCATTCACGAATTTATATGTATACCTCTCTTTCTTATGCCTTCTACTCCGTACCAATTTATTAGACCAATCTTTCTGTACCTGAGTCAGATAAGTAGAGAAAGAATGCTCACCAATACTAGTATTATAAATGGTATTAAACATCCCAATAAATTGAGAATCGGCTACAAACTCCTCATTTACTGTAACCAAACCCCTTAAATTCTTAATAAATCTTTCTTCACGTGAAGGTGTCATTCTCTGTGGCATAATATTATCTCCTATAATTAATCTACAATCCCACGAAACTATTCTTTCAAATTATCTTTAGTTATGAGAAGATAAGCTTTCTTCCAATCAAAGTAGCCCTCTTTAGTTAAAGGTGCTCCTACTCCTCTATCGTCGCAATAAAAACTACACACAACTTTTCCTTGGTCTCCCTCGTCCACGTGATCGTATGGAATATTCTGTTTCTTTAAAAACTCCACCATATCCTTATGACCCTTACCATCTTTACCTCCAAAAACAGTATTGGTTCGACAAGAAGATACTATAATCTCATAACCTTTCTTGCGAAGAAGATACAATGCTTCTTTACAATGAGGAACAATGGACTTTATATCTAACCCTTGCCCTCTAATTACAATCGTGTCATCGAAATCGCACGAAATACGTCCAATCTTAATGTTACCCATCACTGCACCTACAAAAGAACCAATCAGTAGCTAAACAAAAAGGGCAATATACTGGAATAAATTTCATCGTTACTCTCAAGTACAAACACCAATAAATCAACCTACATGGAAGGAGGCAACAATCACTCGTCTCTTCTGCATCTTAACTCCAGCTTTCCCTATATACTCAACCACCACGTCCATCACTCAACACTATCCTACATAGCTTTTAAAGTTTCTGCACTCAAAGTTCTAGTAAGAGCATCATACAAATTTCCACTAAACTCCTCCCCCATACTTTCCCTAGCACCCTCACTGGCTATCAAGAGGGCTACTAAAACAACCTCTTCAACCGTAAGTTCCTCTTTAGAAAGTTCTAAGTAATATTTAGAAGCAATACTAGTCCTTTTCTCAAGAACCTTATCTAATGCAGCTTGATTGATCATTATCTTACTCTATTTCCCTAAACACTTTCCTCACTCAATACTGCTCTCACGGCAGCATCCTTCGCCTCCAACAACTTTCTCAAAGCAACTGTAGTTTCAGGATTGCTAGAACCTCTGGCTGTCAAATACGCAAGATCACAAAAAGGTTTTGAAACAATTTGTAAACTTTTAGGGAGATGCTTATACTTAAAATACTGAAGAACATGTTGAATGCCCGGATGAAAATTACTCAAGGCGTCTCCTACTTTAATCCCTGATTCGTCCTGACAATTAATACAGAATAAACTGGGTGTGTCCTCGGAAGTTATAAACACATTATCACATTTACCACACCGTGCTTCTACATTCTTCAAAAATAACCTCCCTCGGGATAAATCTTACTTTAAATACCTTCAGATGACTACTACCAGAAACTCTTCTGAGGTTATCCTTAGAAGAAACATTAGTCATGGGTGAAGGAATCAAACCTCCATCTCCGGTCTGTGGGGGACCGGAATGTTATCATTACACCAGCCCATGATAAGAGCAAGGGGCTTGTATCCTAAGCCCCCCACTCAGTGTTTGTTGATATACTCCAGTGTGCATACAATATATGTTACTCAAATTGACATCAGATGTTCTGTCCTGCCTGAACTACCGCTACGTGTAACAAAAATAAGTCTCACGACTTGGAGTAGCGGGTTGGATTTGAACCAACGACCTTCTGACACTGGTAACATAAATAAGACTACACACAATCAACAAAATGCTAAATTTCTAGGGAAGAATCTAAAATTTAATGTCTTAGACAGGAATTTCACCCGCGTCTACCATTCCGCCATCTGCGAACCATACCCCCGGCTAAACTATACCTTTCGGCTACGCCAAGTGGAACTTAACCCTTCGTTAAAGACAGGGATATGGTTCGCAGAGCAGGATTCGAACCTGCACGTCCAGACTTCTTAAATTCAATCTGAAATTTAGCTTGCCCTAATTATCCCCGAAGGGATACTGTAAAAACTCCTTAACCAAACAAATGTTTAAAAATAGTTTCACCCATCTGATGCTTTTCAATCAACTTAGAGTTTGCTTCCTCTCTAGCTAACTTCAAAGCATCATGTAGCTTAGCGACCTTCCCAAGCAATTCCTTCTTCTTGGAAAGAGGGATTGCACTGGTGAATTGAGTAGTGTTCCAGTACCCCACAACAATGTCTTCAGACACAAGTTGCACCTGTGCAGGATGCTCTACCGTAGCCTCGGCAAGAGTCACGGGCTTAGCAACCTTCTTGGTCTTCTGACTACGAACAGGCTGTGCTCTGGAATATCCCAGATCCTCATCAAACTCCCACTCGACTGCTGGATCTTGAATAGGAAGCTTCTCAATAAAAGTTCTGACATTATCCATCTTCTTTTCAAGAAAGATAAGTGTAGTCACAGGAACCTTAGAAAGAACAACTTCTCCATCCACGGTTACATCAGAGCGAGCTTCTGTATTACCTTCATCCTTAGTCAACACTGTGTCAATGAGTTCTGTCTCTCCCTCACACATCTGACTGATAACGTCCTGATACGTCAACTGCACCTTGGAACTTTCAGGAGGATAAGTCTCTCCCTCATCGTCCTTAGAAGCATAGACTCTTTCTGCCCCATTGTACAAGGCACCATTCTGAGAAGCTCGATGAAGATTCGTAAGATCAGAATGGGAACGGGACTTGACACCCTTTTCGATAGCGATAATCTGGCAAAGTTTAATTTTGGACATTATGATTTCCTTTTAAAATTTATTCTAAAGACAACGGTAGGTCAAAGTACTGACCTGTCAACCCCCTTATGAGGATTCTCTAATTAATGTGGCGACTTCTACACCATCAACGGTATGACTGTCACCTTCGTACCACATATGCTCATACCATTCATTGAGCATGTAACCAATAGCCTCTTCCTTATGCTGATGCTTGATATCCCAACTACCAGAAGTATTTTGGATGGCCCTCCATGCTAACTTTGGGTCTACGCCATCTCTTGGGATAAGAGCCATTTCCTCAAAAGTCTTTCCGGTTGAATCATACCAAGCATGCATATAAAATTCAGCATATCTAGATTTCTCGCCATTGGACTTATATTCTTTCGGAATCTGATCCCTTGGTATGATATGACTGTCTGTAGGAAATGCTAAATTCACATTATCAATCTCAGGTATTTCTAGCATATCTTTTCCTTATAAGAGTCGGGATAGCTGGATTCGAACCAGCGAATCTCTACGTCCCAAACGTAGCGCCCTTGACCAGACTAGGCAATACCCCGATAACCCAATCATTACACACCCTTAGTGGGTTCAACTTCTGAATTTTTTTCAGAAAAAACACCCCTATTCTTCTGAATTTACACTTGTTACTTATGGTCGTTGTCCATGTTCATGTTCTTCTTTTGGGTCATAAATCTTGAATTCCTCTTTTGGAAAAAAAGATCCTTCTCCACCTTTAGGAACACACTCAATACCAATACAGGTACTCCCAAGCATACTCTTACCACCAAAATGTGCCCAAACATATGTTCCAGCACAGTCAGCCACAGAACTTTTCCCAAGTACCTCTAGCACTTTCCTAATAAAATGCCCACACGCAGCAGAATGATTAGTTTCTCTACCTAAAGCATAGCCTCCAAAACCCACACCACAACCATCCCCCTCAAGATGTAGAAAAGCTGTAGTAAACCCGTGGTCCTCAATACCCACCCAAAAATCTTTTACTCGCATGAGTTCTTTATGATTCATTTCTTTAATCGTACCTCTACAAACCCATAACCTATGTCTACACCTATAGGACCAAACTGATTCTCTTTCCACAATAATGGAATTGCTGATCCAGAAGCTACTTTGTTTCCTGCATGAATCTCTTTCTTAAAAGCTTCATATAATTCTTTATCTACTTCTAAGATACCTATGTGAGGATCTACTGAGGCCAGTTCATGGGTTGTGAATCTCCTTTGAACCGCTCTTCAAATACAGGTAAATCCCAAGAGCATCAGCGAACTTTGCGTCGCTATGCCCCTCGCGTAACAAGTCGCTTGCGGTATTCGATATGGCTCTAGTCGACTCGCCACACAGCATCATTCGAACAAGCAGCTCGAGCCCCAAGCAAATATCTCGACCAATACACTTCTGGCAGCTCACGGACCCTCCCTCTCGCCGCGGTACATAGCCGCAATCCGCTCCTCGCCACCTAAAGCGTAACCACCAAAACCAACACCTATGCCGTCTCCCTCAAGATAAAGAAGAGCAGAAGTGATTCCATGGTCCTCAATACCTACCCAAAAATCTTTTACTCGCATCAATTCTATATATGTAGCCATTTATATCCCTACACCCACGATCCATTATAAAGGCGTAATTCCTTGGCAGGGAGCCATACAAATTCTTGCCCTAACCGTACATAATACCAACACTGCCCACGCACTTTACCTACACCAGTAACAACCCCCTGCCCATAATATTCATGCCATACCTGACTATCTATACTCCAAGTACCATAATTCATTCTTGCATTTTCTCCAAAGCTTTCTCAGCTTTAACCTCAGTTGAAAAAGGACCAGCTTCAGGAGGATATGCATCCGTCATAATTCCTCTGTATTTATATATGTACCAAAGAACATGGGATGAGCCCGGTACTTTATGCTCAGCTATTGGATCTTCAAATAATCCAACAACATGCAACCTATTACTTATCATTTATATCCACACAATTCCTCCACAAACTGAGAAACTGTCCCTACACCATCACAGATCTCTAAATGCTCATGCTCCCGTTCACCATGAATAATATAAAAACATTTTCTACACTCAAACATCTTCTGCTAAAAATCTTAATTTTGGGGGTAAATCAGCTTCAACAAACTTTGGTTCTGCCCTTTCCCATCTCTCTAATTCACGTAAAATAGTCCACACACGATCTAATTCTAATCTAGTGTGATAAGTACAAGTGCTCGCAAAACCACCTGTACATGCTATCTGGCGAGACAAATAATCTACAAGTTCCTTTACAGCCTTAATTTTCTTCCTTCTCTGCTCGTTCTTTTCAGACTTCATATTTACTTACGCTTATTCTCTGTCTGATATAAGACCCAAACAGTGATAATAACACCTGCAATAAATGTAGTTATAATACCCATCTATCTACTCAAAACGTCTATTTAATACTGAACCAAACTGCTCAATCATCTCATCTACAGTGATTTCACCAGCTTTGACTGCTGCTTCAATCGCACCCATAGAAAGGGTTTCACTTTCCTTTCGATCATAATACATAAACTTGCCAACGAGATCATCCAAAATATCCAAAATATTTTGTCGTCTATTACTCATTCTTTAGCCTTTGGTGGTAAATATTCTAGCTCCATAGCTGACCACCCATAAATCTTACCATCATCGTGTTTAACCAAACCGCCACTTTTGAATTTATCTACTTTATGCATAACCCCCGTAAGTGGAGAATCAAATCCCTCTGGAATTTTACCCTTCCTGAGCTTTACACGATCCCCTACTTCAAATCTCACCAAACCGTCACCCTTATCATAAAGTTTCATACTTTTAAGTATCCACTTACAGCATTTCTGAGGGATACAAATAATCAAGAATATCCCTAGCCTGCAATTTCCAATACTCCTTACTTACCTTAGGTAGTTTAGCATATATAGGTAGCGCAGTTCTAACTAATTCGACCTGCTCTTTCTTCCAATTAATATATAACAACTTGGCCAAACCTTCTCGCTTGGCACCTATCTTAATAGGTTTTGCAATACCAATTTTAGCTAAGCTACTACCACTTTCCATTATAAGGCCTCTCAATGAAACAAGTAAGGTTTCCAATGTTCGTGATACTTCCCTTTGAGAAAAGCAACATGTGGGACACATGGTTCTTGTATTGGCATACCAGCCTGTTCAGGCGTTCTACCACCCTTTTTACGATTACAGGATCTACAACTAATTACTACGTTCTGCCACTTGTCTTTCCCACCCTGACAACGTGGAACGACATGATCTTTAGTCATGTGTTCTTTTCTAAGGAACACACCACAATATACGCACTTACCTTGATCACGCTTATATAAAGCGTGCCTAGTCATACCATTCCTGGCAAAATACTTTTGCCCACCATTCCTATAACGAATAACCGTAGGTACAGGGTAACTACGGCTTACAGAACGAACAAATCGTTCTGAACACACGTGTACCTTTTCAGCCCTGCCAGAAAACAATAAACAAAATGCTTTCTGCCAAGACACAACTTTAAGTGGTAAAAAACTACTACTTAATACTAAAGTCGCCATGAGATTCCCAACACTTTGGGCACTTTTTATACCACGATAGTGCAAGTGCCACATATCTAGATTTAGGAGAACACCGCTGAACAGCCTTTCTCTTCTGACCTACAGGAGGATCAGTCCAATAAAGAATTGGGCCTCTTCCAAGTCGTATAGCAGCAATGCTCCAAATCTCCTCAAGAGATCTGCCTTTCCACCCACAAATCCGTCTAACCTTATTATGCACACCCCAGATGAGTCTGTTCAAATAAAATCTAGTAGTTTCTCGTAAATCAGTAGTATCTAAACTAGAACCATTCTCTTCTTTATACACCCACCTGAGAGAACCTTTTCGTTCTGATAACTTAATCTGGTACCAAGAACTTGAAGTTCCATAATCATTACAACTAATCCTGCCCCCACAAGTAGGATTCTTTCTCAACCCTGACTCCCCACAAGCAATTGCAGGCATAAGTGCTCTCACAAATGGAGGAGTCTCGAAAGTGGATACTACTTCTGAAATTATCTTTAAAGATTCTGTTACGTCTTCTCGACGTTCTTTGAAACAAGCCTCCTTGTCAGGTCGAGAATAACACACACAGTTGAGTACTTGATCGACTGAACTGGTGGGTGCAGTTTGAAAAATTGCCAGAGTAAATATTGTCGATAGTTGAATCATCCAGCATCTATACTACGTGTCGCATTCACAGTGCAAGATATACATCGAACTGCATCATAAGGATCCTCTACATATACCCCTGTGAGTACTAGTTTACCACACTTTTTACAACTAACTTCAGATTTATACTCTATTGCATACCCGGTTTGTCTATAAGAAAGATTTAACCCCGGAGCCCGCTTTCTCTGCATATCACAAGAAAACTCTTCATAAATCATACCTTTCAAAGCACTGGCATTGTTATATTCGTTTTCTTCTCTTCGATTATTTAGGTATGCTCTAGGTTTAGATAGCCCTTTAGTACACTCCCCGCTAAAAATATCAAAAACTACATAACCTTCTGAGGTGCTTCTGATAACTAAGTCACCATCACATAATGCCACAACGATTTGGTTGTCTAACTCTACTGTATCAACCATGTGCCAACCTCTACCAGCAAGATACCATAGTAGTCTCTACATGTCAAGACAATTAATTACCTCTAATTAACAATAGTACTCAACCCATCTTTTCTACGAACTACTATCTCATTCTGAAAAACGTCTGCCAGTATTTCACTATGAGTTATTATAAACACAGAACTTTTCTTCTTGGCAATCTCTTCCAACGTTTTCACTGCGTAATGTACGCCCACCTCATCCAGATTTTCAAATATCTCATCTAAAAGAAGGATATTAAATCGCTTACCGCTACGGCCAGCAATAAGATCATTAATAGCAAGAGACACAGCGAGATCAATTCTTCTTTTTTCACCGCCGCTATTGCCTTCATATGTTTGTGCTGCTCTAACATTATTGACAGCAACATGAAAATTCTCTCTGTATTCACCTGAAGCCAATCTCTTGACAGCATTGAATTCTATTTGAATTCCACCATCTGTGAGAATACCCAAATACTTATTGGCCTGTTTATTCAAGAAAGGAATGACTTTATCGAGCATGAAGGATCTAATACCCTGCCTAGAGAACCCTTTCTTCCAAAACTCCAAATACTTGAGTTCTTCAAAGATAGAATCTCTTTTCTCTTTATGCTCAACTACCTTACCTTCTAAGTCTGATAATTCTTTGAGTTTAGTCTCTAAGATTTTCCCCCAAGGATTCTCTCTACCCTGATATTCCTTTATCTGACTCCTCTTGATCTTTTTCTTTTCTTCTAGAGAAACTTTTCTCTCTTCTAATACTGCAATCTGTCGCTGAGATTCTCTGCAAACACTCATAGTCTCTTCAGCAACAGCCACTAACTCTTTAATGCCACCTCTTTCCTCAGAAATCTTATTTTGTCTTTTCTTATACCCATTCTCTAATTTCTCAAAAGAGATATCAAGATCAGCTAAAGTCTTCTGTTGATCTTTTATTTCAAAATCAAATCCATCAGACTTCTCTGTAATGTTCTTCTCTAAAACTAAACCACCACAGTACCAACAATCTTCTCCTTCACTGTCTGGATCCATCAGTTTATCCTTCCGATCCTGCAACGATTTTACATCTCTGATGATGCCATTCTTTATAACAGTGAGCTTAGATCTCTTCTCCAGATAAGTAGCCTGAAGTTTAGCAAGCTTCTGACTATTACTCTCAAGCATCTCTGATAATGCTTGCAATTGTTCCTGAACTTCTTCACTCCCCTCAACTACACACTCCTCAATCTCACACTCTACTAATTTTATATTAGCCTCAATCTCAAGAATACTTTCATCTAAAGCTTCAACACGTGTTTGAATGTCCTTGTCATGACTACTACAAGACTCTTCAATCCCTTCTATCTCTTCCTGTAACTTGGTTGTCTGTGTGTCTAAATTTTGAATATCATTCTGACAAAGTTGTAAATCAGTATTCTTCTCAAGAATCTGCTTCTTGACTAAAATGAAAGACTCCTGAAAAATCTCAAGCTCAAGAATCTTTTCAAGACACTCTTTCTGCTCTTTATCAGTTAGCTCAGAGAACCGTCTAAGATTCTTAGAGTAACCTTGACCAAATACAATGGAAGAAGCAAAAGTAGTTTTATCCACCCCAATAAGAGCTTCAATAAATTCTTGAGTTTCACGATTGTCTTTCCCACGGGAATCTACCTCATCGATGTACAGGTATAGATTATTCTTGTGCTTGGTATGTTTCCGATAGCGAGTAACTTTTATCTGCTTACCCTCATCCTCCAAATTTACGGAAACACAACAATTTGCACCAACATTATTATTGACTACATCATCGACTGATTTGAGACTTCTGAGAGTGTCTCCAAATAAACCCCAATATACTGCCTCAATAATAGCAGACTTACCAGAGCCATTACTATTGGAGGTAGAGTCATCTTCATTTATTCCGACTATATGGACTAAACCTCTATTATTTAATTCTACAACTGCTTTTTGTATGATTAAAAAATTATCTAATTCAACAGATAGTATATTCACTCACATATCTCTTTTAGAATAGTTTCCATGTCTTCTTTATTAATACAATCTGGAGGAGGCATTGGTGGCCCAATCAATCCAGCACAAGCTTCCTTTAAATCTTTGGCAGTACTAGTCAAATCAGACTCAACTTTCTCTTTGACCTCTACGACTTTTTGTTCCGCATGACTTGAACTGAGAATAGTCGTAACCTGTCCTCCACCTAACCCGAGAAAACCACAAAATAATCCGATGGTCTTCCAATCCACACCACTCTTGATCTCACCACCCCCCCATCAGAATCACCTCTTCGCTAAAAATATCTGATTAGGCTCATTAGTCATACCCCACATCTGTTCTAAATCTGATCCAAAAGCAGTAATTTTATAATCAAGGGCTGCCAAACCAGTCTTACGTCTCTTCCTTTGTATCCTCTTCACTCTACGTCTAGCACCATCGAAACTTCTATATACGTAGTATCCAAACCCATTCCCGTGAGGAAGGACGTAGATTTTAGTTTTATACTGTCGTCTATAAAGTATCACAAATCCGGGTATGACTTCCTGATCAAGCATTCAAGCCACCTTTAATAAGCATCGGGAATTGAACTTCAAAAGAATATGTAGCTGCCATTACGCCATGCTCACAGATACGGCTGCATCTACCCGGTAGTTGATTTCCATCAGAATCATAATGATATTCTAATGTCAACCTACAATACATGGGTTTTCTTAATTTAAATGGAGTGGGATGATTTGGTACGGGATGTAATACTATACTTCTAGAGTCCTCAGGCACTCGTAAAATATTAAGCACTAGCCTGCTCTAGAATTCCCTTTCCAATAGTAATAAGTTTATCCTGATCTAGATCGCCAATACCAACAAGATCAGACTCTATGTAATCTTCTATAATTCCGTAAGCACCTTTGTCCTCAGAGAACTCAATTCTCTCTGGACAATCTTTGTTTGACTTCACTGGAACAAAATCAAATATAACAGACAAAGCTCCCCTATCTAAAAGCTTCTGTCTCACACGTTCTTTCTTCTCAGGTTCTATTTCATAATCCCTGACGATCTTCACAAAACAATTCTCTACTTCATAGTCTTTAGTCTTTCCCTTAACAACTAAAAACTCTGGGGCATTAGTTGGGATCCTCTCAATGCTCCAATCATCTGTATCAATGACCATGAAAGTTTTTTCAAAACCTGCATCATCCCACCGATGTTGCATAGCGGAACCAATATAATGAAATCTATCCCCAAGCTGTTGAGAAATATGATAATGCCCAGAAAGAATCAGGTCCCACCGATCAGGCTGAAGCATCGGTAGCTCAAGCTCACAGGGGAGCACGTAGTCACTGGGGCCGACCTTGGCCCCCTGCACCCCCGCGTGCAACAGTAGAACGCTCTCAGTAGCCCACGTAGGCCTCTCCTCCAACCCCCGCGTGACCTCGACAGCTACCTGTTCCATGTCATCAATATACGGGACAGCGTAAAGTCCTAAGGACTCCCCAAGTTTATACCATTCAGGAGTATCAAATACGTAACAATTATCTGTATGAAATCTTTCTAATGAATGTATAGTGCCTGATCGATTAAATTGGTCATGGTTTCCATGAAGTAATAAACTTTGGATGCCCATATTCATGGAACTTTCAGTTACTACTTTATGACCCTCATTATAGCAGTGAGTATTTACACTTCTTCGCTTATCAAAAAAATCTCCCGCGAAAATTACATAACTACACGCACATTTACTAGCATGCGTATAGACTCTATTAATTACATTAACAGCATCTTGTACCCTACTGTTCTTACCTTCCTCTGTAATAAACCCATTTTTAAATGGATGCATGTGAAGATCTGACCATACAACTAATTTCATTTTGGAATTATAACCTTCCTAGTGGGAATATCCATCATATCCAGATACGCTACAGGGAATAATATCAGTTCTGTGCCAGTTTCATCCTCACCACGAACAAGAACTAGATTTTTCACACCTTTGTATACGAACACAAATGGTGTGCCTCGCAACTGAAGAGGTATCTTCAAATACGAAATAGACAGTTCTCTTGCTAAACACACCTGAGGACTAAGTAACAATTCAAATTCTCTGGGTCACAATAACCTTGATAACACCCTGCTGAAGGGCACTCACTGCTCTGATGACATTCTGGATATGGAACCTCTGGTCTCAACCCATCCGTTGCAAAACTACTACCCATAGTCAGGCAGATCATAATAATAACTAACATCACTTCCACTCGTCTTCATCATGACTATTCAGGATTTGATTCACTTCCTTCACTGACAGATCCTTCCCCCTCCGCTTTATCATCTCCTGCAACCATTTCAGAGTCTTCTCCTCCAACTCCTGAACCTGCCTCTTTGGTTCCAGAGAATAACTGTGACCCTCCACTTCCCCCGTCAGACTCAGTTCTATCTTCAGACTGTTGAAATTCGACATGTTGATTGTACGCTGTAATGTTATGGTCGCTTCCTTGAGCTTCATTTTTAAACAAATCCTTTCTAATGGTTTCTTCTAATTGATCAAACTTACCAGACTCAACTAAATTCTGAAGAGATTTAGTTTTCCCTTGTCCGAGTTTTTCCTCGTCCATAGAAAACCAAGCACCAGCTTGTTGAATCAACCCATAATCTAATGCAGTATCAAACACATCTCCTTGAGAGTCAATTCCTTTCCCCCACAAAATATCAAACTCACATTCTCGATGGGGAGGAGCTAATTTATTCTTTACGACTTTAGCCCTTACCCTATTACCATACTGCTGGTCTCCCTTCGTTAATGTTTTTATACGTCTGACATCAACTCTAATAGAAGCGTAGAATTTTAATGCGCGTCCCCCTGTCACAGTTTCGGGAGAACCCCACATAACTCCAATTTTCTCTCGGATTTGATTGATCAGGATTAAACACGTATTTGTTTTACTAATTGAAGGGGTTAACTTTCTTAAAGCCTGCCCCATCAACCTCGCGTGAAGCCCCGGATGAGACTGACCCATCTCTCCATCAATCTCTGCTTTTGGGACCAAGGCTGCCACTGAGTCAACTACAATAATATCTACAACATTTGCTGCTACAATATCTTCTACAATTTGAAGAGCTTGCTCCCCATAATCTGGTTGTGCAAATAAAAGTTCATCTACATTAATACCTAACTTTGCAGCGTAATCAAGATCCATTGCATGCTCGGCATCTATGAACGCTGCCACACCCCCAACTTTTTGACACTCAGAAATCGCATGTAAAGTTAATGTGGTTTTCCCTGCAGCCGCAGCCCCGTAACATTCGACAATCCGACCCCTTGGGTACCCACCAATACCCAAAGCGTAATCCAATCCAAGACTTCCAGACGGGATAATTCCCACCTTAGGAATATCAAACTCCCCCATCTTCCTAAGGGAACCTTCGCCATGGCTCTTAGTGATATTCTCAATAAGAGCGCTGACAGCAGCTATCTTCTCAGCACCAACAACTTTCTTCTTTCGTACAACTTGAGTAATCTTACTTTTAGACTTACCAGAACTCTTAGGCTTAGCTGCTCTCTTAGCAGCCTTCTCAGCTTCCTTCTTGGCTTTCTTAGCAGCCTTCTCAGCTTCCTTCTTTGCCTTTATCTGATCACTGGTAGGGCCTAAACGCATCTTCATATTATCTCCAAAAAAATAAGCCCTGTATCTCCACTAGCTGGTTGGGTAAGAGACATTAGTAAACAAATGTCCTTGAAAAATGAAGATACAGGGCTTTTCGTGATTTCTATTTCTTCTTCTTATTAATAGCAGCCTGTAACTTCTTCTTGATGTCAGTCACACTCTGATCCTCAGAAACATCAGCTACATCAGGATCATCCTCATCACCCCAACCATCATCTGAAGATTCCTCAGCCTTCTCCTCAGGCTCCTCTGCTGACTCTTCGACTAATTCCTCTGCAGAAGACAAATCCTCAACATCAGTAGCCGGTGCAGCATCAGTCTTGGCACTTTCGAAATCATCATCCCCGGAGCCCAACTGACCAGCACTCGCAGGACCAGCACTCAATGCTTGCTTTGGTTTACCAGAACGAGGATCCCGAGTACCGTTGAAAATACCTTCCTGAATATGATACGGGTAAATCTTCAATGGGTATTCTTCATTGAGATCATACAAAACATCCAAAGCATCTAGATGCTCTAGGGGGGTCACTTTTCCACGCACCCTCACAGAGTACTTGGTCCAGGTGTTTCCACCCTGCTCCCCTGTAATCTCGGCAGAAACCTTGAGGTCTCTGCCCTCCAATGGGTGAGCAAGATCACCATACTCGGGGTCTTGAAAATATCCCTTAAGCTCTCGGAACACAGTCTGAGAGTATGCCCAGATTTGAACTTTTGGAGATCCGTCCTCATTAGTTGCATCATCAAGATCCAACACATTACTCATGTAATTGGCACTTGCCTTGATTTCATGTGCAATGTTCTTCAACCGAGGATCACCCGCATTGAAGTATTCATTCACTTGACCACAGTGGTAGCAGGACTCATTTTCGTGAGCCCAGCTACAGGTCTGAGGAGGAACCTTCCCCATACCATAGGGAATCTTCCAATGCTGCTTTCTAGCAACATAGAACTTAGAAGCAGTAGGCTCCTTGAGAAGCCTTAAATTTCTTGTAGTTCCTGCCTCGACCTTGATACGAGGGATCCGCTTACCCTTACCAAACTTCTTT
>CEPZ01003717.1_pt1 | contig 18284 bp, 40 predicted proteins | sample 530461 | NCBI WGS metagenome assembly CEPZ01 (sample SAMEA2620106, study PRJEB7988) | marine metagenome | isolation source: saline water (ENVO:00002010), including | reverse complement strand
TCCTACGCCTTTGATTAATTTGTTCATTTCTTCTCCTTCTCTTTTCTAAAGGACGTTTTCAGATTGAACCCCTTTGCTTCGATGAGATCATTGTTTGAAACGTCAGGAACAGGCGGATTTCCTGTGCCTAACACCCCTCCAAGATACATAGAAATCTCTTGATAAGCAAGAGCAGTCGAAAATATCTTATAGAAGCCAAGTCCCTTTAATTCACCATTAAAGGTAATTGTAGAAGGCTTCCATGTTGGGGTTGCGACAGATCGTGAATGACGCCATCGGTCACGATAGGTTGCTACAAAAATGGGACAACCACTTTTCAGGAAGATTCCTTCGTGTTGTTCATGCTGTTCGACACATTTCGCAAAGAACTTTTCAAAAGTCTTTTTGTTGGGGTCATGCCAATTAGTACGCCAATAATTGTAACGCTTTTTGCCAGCACCATTAAATTCTTCAATTTCTTTCTTTTTAAACCCTGCACCGTTTATGAAATTAACAACGTCTTCCACATTGTAACAAACAACAGGATCAGAAGTAGCCTCTTTCCTAAGTTCGATAACAGGATAAATCTTTCCACAGAACCCTATGATGTGCTCTGTAAGGTAAAATTTGCTACGTGAATAAGCGGACCTAATATAAGGGAAAGACCAGATACCCATCCCATCAGGGTCTGTCCATTCGTTGTAAGCAAAATTCAATGTCTCAGGATTACGCACGTAAACGAATCCCTGATCCTGCCCATGTGCTTGGACACAATCGTAGTAATCTCGAAAATTTGAAATGATACGCATAGCTTATTTATCCAACACTGTCGAACATTCTTTCTATCTGATCCCGATCACCTTGTTTCTCTTTTTCTGGGAGATCGGCATAATCCGTCTCCATTTGACGGTGCCAACGTTGCACTTTTTCTTTGGGCATCGTCCATGAACCGTCTTCATTTAACGTACCTTGGGCAAACAAGTGTCTCATCCAATTTGCCCAGATCATATGTTGGGCCGCAGCCATTCTTTCTCTAAGCTTCATCATCATCCTCTTTCGGTGGCCAAGGAGAATAATCATTATCCTCATTATCCCACAACACCTTGGGATTTCGAAATTCGTCTAATCCCCTGTCTATTAGAGTGACAAAGCAGGTATAACGAGAAGTCTCTGCAAACACAGTAGCACTGAAAGGGAGACCCTCAACAACGAGCCTTTCATTGCCAAGCCAAACGCTTGGCCCCTGATAAGCCGTTGGCTCTTGACGCTTTTTATGAAGATCGACACACAAGACAACACAGTGTTTTGACTCGTAAGTACACCACACATGCGATATGACAGGCTTTTGAGATTCGTCAAGCCTCTCTACTCTGATTTTCATTTTCGTAACCGGGTAGTTTGATATTTTTTTCTTTACAAAAACTCTCAGCCGCTTTCCCACCAATTCCTTCACATCTAGCGAGAGGGCCGACCCTATATACTACTATTTTTGGAAGATTATAGCAAAGGGAACATCTACGGTTTAGGAAAATGTGTTTCATGTAAAAAACATAACACATTTCGCCAATACCGAAAGTTGGAGCTAACCAAGCAGAGATGCTGATTTTGAGCCGCAACCCAAGCCGCACGCATCTTCCAATATACAACCCAAACTGTCAGCAATATAATCCAATTCACGGATTACATAGTAATGATTTGGCGAAATCTGCAAGACACTTTCCCATGATTTGTTTTCCCATTTCAAATGCTGTCGTACTTGTTTCTTCAACCGCACTTGTTTCGGGCATCATGTACTGCCAGCGTCTTGTTGGGTCTGTGAGTACCAGTTCTGTCCCCCACCACGCTGCTCTCTGAAGTGGGACATGCTCAATGAATTTATCTAAATCTTGTCGTGTTCTGACATTGGGGATTTCTTTCCATTTGCCACACACGGCATCATTATGACAAAACCGCCACAATACGTTGATGCGACTCATGACTAAACTCGGTAGCTCGTCCCGTTGGGATAAAAACAAGATCAGGGCGAATATCCCTTAAATCTTCTGACTTGAGGGCTTGAAGGACTGCACGACGCTTAGGACTCATTTTGAGAACGAGTTGTCCCGGTCCATATTTGGTGTATGGAGCCTGATAACACTCAGGAATGAGGAGCGAGAAGTTGAATATAAGGTCGGCTGCTGGTGTCATTCTTCGTTACTGTGCTCAAAAATTTGTATGACGCCATTTTCGGCAAGGCATGAAAACCACCAGATTTCTCCTTCGGTAATCTTGCCCTCATAAGTTAAGTTTAGTGATCCGGCTTCTGTTCTGCGGAAGGTGGGCTCATACTCCATAGCTTTAACCCTACGGACCACCAAAGAAGCAAATTCCTGCATTATTCTTTTTCTGTGTGCTTCGGTGAAACCATAAGGTGAAACAATTCGGTAATTGCCTACTTGTCTCTGAGAGGATCGACCAGTTGTCTTCTTTATGGGTCGGCTGGAAGTAACCGCCGACAAATAGAAGACATGACCTTTTTGTCCCACCCTTTCCAATGCCTCTTCCAATAATGACTGAGAGCCGTGTTTCGATGTGAAATACGGCTCAGGAATCGTTGCGTCGATTGGTAGTGTCGGTTCAAATTTGAGAACTTCTGGTTTTGAAGCTTTCGGTGGTTTTGGATCAGTTCGTGGTTGCTCTTCTGGAACCGTAATTTCTTCTGTTAGCGGAACCTCAGTTTTTGGCTGTTGAGCTAGTAGGATTCCGGTTACAAAAATGATTCCTGATAGAACGCTCGCAGTTCGTACAACGGAATACATTGTCTTTCCTTTCTAAAGTGGCTCCGAAGGGAGTCGAACCCTCATTAGTCCGGTTAAAAGCCGGGTGCATTCCAGGTCTGCCACAAAGCCATTGTGTCAGTACCCCCGGAGAGACTCGAACTCCCACCTACCTGATTAAAAGTCAGGAATGCTACCATTAACACCACGGAGGTAAACAAGTCCTCCCGGTGGCGTTCGAGACCACGACCTACGGATTAAAAGTCCGTTGCTCTACCTCTGAGCTACGAGAGGAGGATGTACACTCCCCTTCACTCAGAGGAGTGTAATCAGCGTTTTAACCTGCGTTTAAGTCGAGTTCTCATCATTTTATCCACACTATGTAATTCAGGTACAACATTCCAGACACGCCAATCAAACCGAGTACCCAAATTTTCAGTTTGCTCATTGCAGTCGTTCTCTCAAGTCCTGCTTCAACCGTTGACGGTCCACCTTATTGCTGTGTCGCTTGGCTCGCCGAGCCATGCCACGAGTGTTATTTATACAACTCGCATCGTTTTTCTGTTTGATGCTTGGGTCTCTTCCTAGTGATCGAGCCACTTATTCCTCCAGCGTTACCCATTCGGGATTTTGCGGTGGCGGTGTCGTCGCCATCTTGTCTTCATTCTTCAAACTGTGCAACAATCCGGCTCCAGTGCCAATCAACACAAACCCACAGAAGATAACGAGAAATCTCCCTGCCTCTGCAAGGCTCCTTCCTCTGGTGTCTTGTATTGAAGCAACAAACTTTGGTAACACGACGAAAGCTATTACTAGCATCAACGGGCCACCAACAAACGCCATCATTAAGTGCGGGTCCATTTTAATCTTTCAGGGCAACAATGGGTCCAATTCTTCTCTTCGGACAACTGAAACCATCATTAAGTTAGCAGACGAAAGTCGTTCAGCCGCTGCATCCCGATCACCTTTCGTCCAAAAGTAAAAATTCAGGTCTCGTCCTGTTACCCCGCCCCCACTTGAACCCCTTTTCTGACCTACTGCTTCTGTAATCCGTTTATCGAGTTTATCACTCAACAAATGTAGCGGATAACACGCATCAAGTCGATAAGGCGGTTCCTTGGTCAACTTTGTTCCTCAATATGCTTTTGGACTCTTTGTCTCTCCTGTCTCTTCAACAGGCGTCTCTCATGAACCTTGTCACGAGCCTCACGGCGTCTTTTTTGAGAAGTTCCAGTAATGCATTGGAACCTCTTCAACTTTCGATCTGTGAGGACTGTTAACATGAAATTTTATTGCCTGCACGTCGCTTCCGAGCAACCGTTGCTCGATAAGAACGATTCCAGTAGCTAGGGTTGACGGTGCGATAAAAAGTAATCGCAGCGTGACCTTTGCCACAAATAGGGTCCAAAAAGGGACCATGAACACTCATCGCAGCCTTGCTCATGAAGTTACTACGCTTGGAGACACAGCCCGTATTCTTCGGGTTCGTGACCATTGTACCATTTTTTCCAAAAATTAGAAGCGACTATTGTAAGCCAAAACCGCCGTTGTTGTTGTTCTTAGCAGCTTTTTTTGCCCTTTTTTCTGCTCTTTTTTCTTTCGCAGACTTCTTAGGGGTTTTCTTTCCTTGTTTCTTTATGTTTTTGCTCTTCGCCATTGTTACCTACTTGGTGATTTTGCGTTGAGACAACTCTCAACTGTCATCTCCGTTTCCCAGCGGGCCAACATCCTTTCAATGGCAACCTTCGGAACACCATGAGTATTCATGGATGCTAATTTTTCAGCGTCAAAAGCCCAATCAGTACCCGGCTGTGCGAAACGAACCTCATAACCGTGTTCCACTCCAGCCTTTACATAAGGCTTTGCTTCCCACGACTGAGTGTGTGTATTGTCAATCACAACAGGGCTGATGCCGTCTCGCATCGCCTTAACCGCCCGCTCTTGATTCTGCTTGTGGTAAAGACCTAATTTCCCTGGATTGAACTTATACACTCCATTCTCTATAAAGAGATCGTCCGTCGAAAAAATCACACCGCCACGACCAAGTTCTTTGGCCAACGTGGATTTTCCCGAACCACTCAATCCCCTCATGATGTACAAAATCTTCTCGTCGCTCATTCTGTCTCTCCTGAGCCTGTCACAGCACAAACAACACACATCTACTCTTGGGCTGTCGTATTCCACATAACCATAACAGACCGTGCATCTCATAGTAGAGGATTATACGAAAAATTTCGGAAAAGTAAAGCGGGTTGATCGAAATTGGCAAATTATTCGTACCGATCTTCATAAGGCACATAATCACTTTCATACTGAAATCGACGGCTTTCTGCCCTTTGATATGCAGCCAACCGCTCATTAACCTTTTTCAACCGAGCCTTCAAGGTTTCCACCTGTTCCTCAAGCTCGGCAATACGTTCTTGATCTTCCATTTTCTCTCAAGTTTCTTTCTTTCGTTGCCGATAGGAAGGATACACACCTTCTAAGGAGAAACAAATGAAAATCGGCATTCGTGAAAAGATCACCATCCTACTGTGTTTAGGCTTAGAGTTAGGGTTCCTTGAGTGTTGGCTTCGTCTCGGCGGAATGTCCATTTGGGACTATATTGAACCACTTTGCCGCTTCTTTCCGATCAATCTAAACCAAACTGTTTTGCTGCCCTTTTAATGCCTTCTTTTTGTTCCGCCAAGGTTTGGCCATCCCACTCAAATTCGTGAAACTCTTGAATTTTGTCATTGAGAACTGTGGCACGAGCATGGAACCGATAATCAACATCCAAACAACGATTGATATCATCCGGCAACTCAGCCCTGTTAATGGTCACTGTTCCAAGTGCAACCACTTCAACAATGGCTTGCAAATCATCGCAAGAAATAACACAACAAAGAACTCTGATTTTCATGGGTTCTCCTTTTCGGCTATTGTACGAAAATTTGGCCGTTCGTAAAGATTATTATTCTGGTTTTTTGAGGTAGACAATAGAAACGTTGCCCAAAAGCAATTCTTTGGATTGTGCCCACTTAACAGCTTGCTTCATTGAAGTAAATGGTCCCCAGAACTTGAAGCCTCTAAGGACCGAGCCTGTTACGGCAATCAATGGCTCTTCGGATAACGGATATAGTTCGTCCAAATCCTCTTCATCTTCGCTGGAAAACTTGGGATGATGTATCATAAAACCCCCTTTGGGAAAAAGGGATTTCTCACACACCGAGCAAACACAGGATCATTTGGCCAACGATTATAAAGTTGCTTAGCGGCTAGAGCATCTCCTGCTTCAACTGCCAACACAAATTCCCGATAATCGATGTCTCTTTTCTTACATCTTTTTTCTGTTTGGACACTTTGATACACTGCCAGTGCTATCATCACAACCAAACTAATGGTAATTATAATGTTTGCGATCATTTGTTTAATCCCAATAATGCCATCAGGCGATTCAGCCGAACAAAGACAATAGGTGACTTAACGCCTATCTGCCTCCTGATCGTCATCAGTTAGCATATTGTATGCTCGCCTAATGTTGCCTCTGTTGTACCGAAGGGCAAAGCGACAACAACGAATACTCTTGCCTGTTAAACGGTGCAATCGAATTTCTTCTTTGTTCATGACCCCCCTCCTACAGTAATTTCAAATCCCCGGTTATCGGGTTAATTTTTGAAGCTCTGTGTGGCCCAATTGCCAAACAAGTCTTAGTTGGTTCCCCATGAAATTCAGTCTTTCCGCTGTCTGTAATCATGTGAACTGTCAACATCTTGGCCTTCGCCTGCTGAAATATATCTAGCAATTCTTCCTCAGAATCGACAGACACACAAATCTTGGCAAAGCTACCTTGCACCCACTCCTCTTCTTCAGTTGTGAGCTTCTTTCCCCACTTCTTGGCCATGAAGGAAACCGACGCATGGGCACCCTGAGCAATCATCTTGCCCTTACGCATCCCAAGGTCTTTTCTCATCACGATGACTTGTTTCACGCTGTCCATTGTATTCTATTCGCCTTGCCAAATAGATCATTCTTGAAAGATTCTCGTTAATATAAGATTGCCCCACCGGAAGCTCTTCTTTAACAGTCATCTCAAACCCAAACTTTCTAGCCAACCTCTCTATGGCTATGCTGTTAGGGATAAACCAATTCGTGGGATCACCCAGAATCTGATTTGGCACAAATCTAAAGTAAGGTGTATCCTCTATTCCTTTGCGTTTGTCTATGATCGTTTCTATAACTATCCATCTTTTGGCAACAGGAGCAATGCGGCTAAAACACCAATAAGGGTTTTCAAGATGATACAGTACATTGAGAAAAAATACAAGGTCATGCCTCCCAACTGTGGCTACTGAGATATCGGGCACATCTATGTCTAATTCCTCTATTTTTGACCCAAATACTAATTTAGCAAAGTCAAAACCTTCCTTTGACCCAAAGGGCGGAACCCCAGAACCATTCCAAGAGAAATGATCTGTGGCCAAAACTTTGGCACCCTCTTTCTCAGCCTTAAACGAATAAAATCCATCCCACGCACCTACGTCAAGGACAGATTTGTCTCGCAAAGGGGGCAATATGGTCTTCAAGACCTTCCAACGACCTTCTGAATCACGGTCGTGGCCGGGAGTGGTAATCCCGTAAGGAAGTGTAAGGGTGTGATACCACCCTTTTATAGAATCAACGCCTAACTGTATTTCTTCCTTCTTCATACACTATGAGAGTAAGGAAGACTCAAGAGCGAGCGGGAATCGAACCCAAAGAGCGACTAGGGGGAATCGAACCCCCATCTTCTGCATGGCAAGCAGATGTGATGCCATTATACCATAGTCGCATTTTACCACACCTGTCTATCTATTCTCTATTCTGTCGATTTTTCTTTCGAGCGACTGAACCTCGTTTTCAAGAGAATCAATCTTCCTCTCATTCTCATCTGCGTGATTGCACCCTCGCAAACAACAGAAGAAAAGGAAAATTACAGCCCAACCCCAATCGTCACTTAAACTAGCCATATTTCACCTTCATTGCTTTTTTTATCTTTTTTCTCAACTTCTTGCTATTTTTGACTTTCTTCAAAAAGGCTTTGGCGTTGTCCAATTCGTAAAGCGTAACCATTTTGCATGGGCTACACTCATCTCTCAGTGAACCATATCCTTGTGGCAAAATATCACAAATCATTCCACAATGAATACAGAATGCAATTTTAAGACCAGGGACTTTAACCTTTTTTAATATCTTCTTTAATTTCTTGCACTCTATGACTCGAATTGCAAACAGAACTTTTTTACTGACGCCTTTAACGACAGGCTGAGGGAAATGCAAACAATCTAAGGATATTGAGATTTTACTCACATCCTCAGCTTGTCTGAGTAACCCTTCAACCCATTCGCTAGTAATTTCGTTTGGCAAGACTCATCCTTAACCCAAGGGGCTAGTTGGGACATCTCTTTCTGGACCACCAGTGGGATCAGGAGGAACTTCAAATGAACCAGACTTCACAACAGCCAATAGTGGTTCATCAAACCATTTTACGTCTATTGGGATTCCATCCTTCAACTCTTGTGGCTTCAAACAATAATTGTTGCAGTCGCTGATGAACTGGCTTCGGGCTGTCACCACCCCCTTAAAGCCAGTAACTTTGTCTTTCAAAACAGAACCAAGCTCAAACTCGAACTCTCCAAAATCCCCTAAGTTAAATTCGTCCCCTTTCACCAATTCCAACATTGGTTCATCGAAATTTTTGGAATCTTGCGGCAAACCATCTTTCAATGTTTGTGGCTTCAAACTGTAAGTATTGCAGTTTGCCAGCCATTGAGTTCGAGTAACCAATACGCCCTCAAACCCTGTGATCTTGCATCTTAGGACAGCACCAAGTTCAAATTCAAAATCATGAGGCGTTGCCAATTCCATTTGTTCGCTCCTTGCTCTGAAATAATTAAACAGAGGCTGGGGTGGGACTCGAACCCACGACAATCTGATTAACTTCGTTGGGCGGTCTTACCCATAGTCAGACGCTCTAACCAACTGAGCTACCCAGCCATGTCCTCAGCTTTGTGGTAGGATTGTGCTTGCCACATATCCACGGTTCTACCTGATTTTGTCTCCACTGAAAAGCCACCCTCAGATGGTTTAGCCAATTTTCCTTCTGGGCTAACGCCGTGAATTGATGTAATCTCCTCAAATTGGCCATTAACCTTAACAAAATCCCCCGGCTTCATCTCTCGAATTGATCTGCTCATTTTTTCACCGTTATCTGCAATAACAGGTCGGGATTCACTATCGCCAACATCGCAACGAAAAAAAGAACTGCAAAAACCATCATGAAAACTGTTGTTCCAAGAAACTTAAATGTTCTCATTTTTGCGTCCGTATTTAAATGCGGCAATGACAACCACCATAATGGTGATCAATAACATGTAAATTCCAAAATCGACCAAAAACATCCCTGTCTTAACCCCATAAATTACCGAATCAACATACGGATCAACCTCGTGATTCTTCATGATAAATTCATGAGGACCACTGAGACCACTCCAAAATCCGATAATCCAGTCTATCATCTTTTTTCCCTAAAAAGTGGCCAGATAGGGAGTCGAACCCAGAAACCAAGGTAATCGGCAAAGGCAACTATAAAGGGATTCGGTGTCCCAACCCTCCGAACTTTCGTTGCTTGGTCTTCAGACCGCTGATCCAGCCATTAAAATCCGTCCCTTCCCCAATTGACCCCAGATTCGTACTTAGCTAATCGGAAGTAGGTGTAAGCTTCAGGATTCCAATTGTTGTTGTGCTCAATGACTTCGGCTTCAGTAACCTCTTCTATCAAATGATGGGCCTCTGTTGACCGATTGAGAAGATCAGCCAAATCTCTCATTATTCGGTCAGCATTGTCGCTGCTCACGGCATCGTCCAAAGGTCGTATCTTGACAGTCATGTTGCACTATACAAAAAAAAGTCAACATGTCTACTCAATTATCGGCCTTGTCACCCTTTTTTCCTGCTCAAGAATTTCGATCCGCTCTACCATCTTTTTCTTCTCAGCAGCTTTGTTCGACATATAGCCGATAGCCACAAGAACGGACGAACCGATAAAAACAAACTTGGCAGCAACACCAGCTAAGCCGATAGGGAGAAGGTAGTATAAAGCCCGTTCTCCCATTCCCGGCAAAACAAAATACATCATAAACAAAGAGACACAGAATACAAAAACAGATACTCTTACGCCCCACATACCTATTTTGTAAAAATCCAATTTGATCATTTGAAAGCTCCCACGAGGAATCGAACCCCGACCCATTCTTTACGAAAGAATTATACTACCATTATACGACGGGAGCAAAACCACTACAAGAGTAGTTTTATCAAAGCCTCACTGAGACCAGACTTCAATTCAGCATTCATCTCAGGAATTTCATCAGACACAAATACCCGATAAAGAAACCTCAGACTTGCCAACCCAGCCTCATCAGCCGTGGCACGTTTGAGTTTCTTTCTCAAATCGTCAGGCGTATCATCCAAAAATATACACCCGTCAGGATTAGACTTAGACATCTTATTCTTAGGATGCCTCAAATCCTTCACCCTACCCACCACAATGTTAGCTACAGGGATGTGATACTCTCCATGCTTCTTTAGCAACTTTCTGGAATATTGTAAGTGCTGAGTCTGATCTTCTCCAACCAACACTTCCTCATATCCAGCAACATCGTGTGCCATTAACACAGGGTAAGTCAATAATTGAGCCGTTCGGTTTGTTGTTGACTTGAATTGAGTCATTCTATTCAAATCGCCAATGGCAGCGAGACTCAATAACTCAAAGTAAAGCTGAGGGTTGAAGATATCCTTTTGAAGTCGGATACTCTTCACTCCATACTTGGACAGCACTTCTATAATCTGTGCTGTATTCTTCTCTTCTGGGGCATGATAGTTCGCAATAAGAACATCCGCACCATCCAAGCCGGGTTTAATGACTGCAAAATAGTGGCCTATGTGGAGCCTACCCGTTGGTCTTAATCCACATAATTTAGAGCCAAAGACACACCTTTTTCATGACCTTCTCCTTGTGAAAAATAAGTTAGTGGAGCTATCGGGACTTGAACCCGAAATACAAGACTGCCAGTCTAGCGTGATCCCAATTTCACTATAACCCCATATGTTATTCATAAGCACCGTTAAGTCGGAGTGGAGGGAATCGAACCCCCTATCTTCAGTTTATCAGACTGTAAACCCGTTATAAGCGGGGTGCCGCACCATTTGGCCTCACTCCGTAAACCCGACAGCATTACACTGCCGAGTTGTTCATCTGCTCGATGAACTCTGCTTGGTCCATGTCGCCTTTCTTGTTATTACAAGGCATGCAACTCAGGACCAAATTGTCAATGCCGTTACTTCCGCCCTTGGCCTTCGCAATAACGTGGTCCAAGGTACTTTCTTCAAATAACAGCACTCTTTTGCAATAAAAACACCTTGGGTCTAGATGATAAAGCCTCTTCCGCTTTGGATTTGGCCTTGGTCTGACCCGGCTTGGCCGTTCGGCTTGTGGTGGTCGCAACATAGGTACGGCCCCCTTTGGGAAGCCCGCTGTGTCAAACGTGACGCATTTGCCAAACGGTTCTGATCGTATCCACCTATACCTTCCACCATCTCTGGTCTCCTTTTTTTAGTTATCACCAATAGATATCTTTATCACCATTTAACAACTAGTCAAATTTCAGTGAAAAGGATAATCCTATTAGCACTTGTGTTCTTGGGACTTTCATCTTGCGATAAAGCTCCAATTTATCCCGTCGTGCATCATCACGAGCGGTCTACTCTCCATCCCTCAGACCCAAATTATCTTACAACCTTCGTTGAAGAATATTACTCAGGTGAGCCAGAGGAAAATGAACTCGAAGGCGTTCAATGCCCAGTCCCAATGGAAGACCGAGTTCGAAACCACACCGGAGTTCAGTGTGTCTTCTCTTCTGTCGAGATGCTTGGCCGTTGGGCTGAATGCGACAAGTTAATCAATCCACCCATTACATCCAGAAGCAACTGTAAAAGTTACTCTGGCCCGTCCGATCTGGCCAAAAAACTTAATGCCATTGGCGTTAAGTTTGAACAAACCACTGATCGCACAAAAGGTATGGCTCTTATAAAAAGAGCAATGGCTGAGGGTAGAGGATGCTTATTCAGCGTCCCCGGCCATGCAATGGTGCTAATTCACTACGACGAAGCAACCGACACAGTGAAATGGGTTGACAATTCCGACCGCTCCTTAAGAGTTCAAACCATGACTGTAAGTCGATTCAAACGACGCTGGGATGATTGGATTTGCGTAATCTACGCTGAACCCGATCTCTTCCCCGGTAAAGCAATAGGCAACATCGGGGCTTTAATCCCCGTTGTGGACCGTAACAATCCACAAGGGGATTATCCACCCGAATACTTCCCAATGCCCATGAAGGATTAAAGCTCGCCAGCTTCCTGTAAGAGCTTCTTGGCCTTTGCCACTTCCTTAGCCTTCTTGGCATCAGCCCTCTTAGCTGCTGTCGCCTTCTTCTTCTGAGCAGCCACAGCGTTTTCCTTCCGAGCCGTCTGAATCTTCTTGTACTGAGAAGCGGACAACACACTCTTAGGTGTCACCGCCTGAACAATCCTTGCTCCCCCAGCGAGTTGCTTGGCCTGTTCCTTGGTCAAGTTATCCACATCGATCTTCTGAAACTTGGGCTTATTCCAAGAATAATTTACACCCAAGTGATCGATCATGTAATACTCTTGCTCAAGAACCTTCTTTTCCTCACGAGTCTGAGCCGTGGCCGCATGTGCCCAACCAAACTCCTTCAACTTGTCAGCCGTCGCCTTATCGATCTTGCCACCAGCCGTCGCCTTAACTCGCACAACACCAAGTTGACTTAATGTGTACTCGTTGGCCTCAGCTAATAGCTGCTCAAAAGTAACGACTTCCTGAGTCAATTCTGGATCACAGTAATCACCTTCATAGTAAGGAGTCTCTGTCTGTGCCTTGACTCTAATTAACATTTCTGACATCGATCTTCTCCTTTCTATCTCCTGATGATTACTCTCCTCTCTGAAGCCCGCTGCATTTCAATGGCCCACTTGAGGAATCCCCAAAATCTCTTTCTCTCTGTCCAAACGATCTTCCAGAACACCCAAAAGGTAATGTCATCGACATGCACAGCAAACACCGTGGAAAGTCTCCACTTCAAATAAGGGCTACGCCAAGGGGTTAAACGATAACCCTTCGAACAAAGCCACAAATATTTGACAAGACGTTTCCAAAAATCCCAATCAATTCTGTTCCAATAATAACCCATTCTGCCTATCGATTATTATATGTTGAACTTCCTTTGGATGCATCTCTGATAAGTACATGAGCACTTTCAGATGATTGAAGTCAGCACACGAGTATACGTCGAGTTGTACCAGTGGTGGGTCTTGTTTGTCCCAACAATGAATGGCTATGTGGCTGGTCTCAATCATGACTATTCCAGCAATTCCACAATTGCCTTCCTTTTCCACATAGTCAACATGTGGTCCGCCACTTTCTGTAATGTTCATGCCAATTTCTTGAGCCAGATCACGCAACCAAGTTACGACTTCTGGGCAAGAAACAAATGGCTTCTCAACTTCGGCTCGGACGATCAAATGTTTATGGATTACTGACATTACCGCCCCGAACCTAACTTGCCAGTTTTCTCAAACCTTTTCTTCAATTTATCCATCGACATTTGAAGAGCTTCAGCCACATCAACATCTGTCTGATGGGCGAGACACAGAAAGACAAACAATACATCGCCCATTTCCATATGCCAATCTGAATTAACTGAGAACTCCCGTTTACCATGACCTGTTGACTTGGTGTACTCTTTCGATAATTCACCAACCTCAGAGGCCAGATCGAGTATTCTGTCTGGGATGGAATTGCTCAAACCATACGTTTCGGCAAATTCCCTTACTGCTTCCATCATTTTTCTAACCTTTCAGTAGGCCCGGTGAGAATCGAACTCACATGGTCCCGGTTAACTCATTGGGATGTCTATCCCTAGAGCCGGGTGCATTACCTTGTCTGCCACAGACCCAAAAGTCCCCCCACAAGGAATCGAACCTTGGCCGACTGGTTAACTCATTGGGATGTCTATCCCTAGAGCCAGATATGCTGCCACTACACCACGGGGGGATTATTCTTCTGAACAAGCAACTTCTTTAATTTAACGATCAAATAATCTGGCACATCTTCCATTTGCGTTTTCGTATCACAAACTTCACACACGACATGCACAGTTCCATCCTTGGTCATCCTTAAATCACCTTGATCAATTCTTAACCAAGAACCACAACCATCACAATCAAAGTGCTTATCCCATCTCGCTTCTCGCATTACTTTCATTGGCTATCCTTGCTCTGCATAGATGCCTTTTGTGTTGAACAAGAACACTTTGTCGCCAATTTCAGTACGAACCTTTAAGCTACCTGTTGTACCAAATATGTGAATTTCAATAATGTTACAACCCGGCATCCGCTCTTCCATAACTTCTCGCATAAATTCTTCTGTTAACATTTCACTCTCCTAGAGCCGCCACGAGGAATCGAACCCCGAACAAGTTGTTTACAAAACAACTACTCTACCATTGAGTTACAGCGGCTTACTGTTTCACAAAAAGCATCATACCATCCGGCTCGCTTAGCCGTTTCAACTCTATGACACTTAATGCATCGAACCTCACACTTTTCAATCTCGACATCAATCTTTTTAATTGACCAACCCCAAGTTACCATGCTGCTAATGTCAAGAATTTTACTATCAATATGATCGAAATCAAGAAATAACGGATCAGATTCTCCACAATCCACACAAGGATGCTTCAAAAGATATTGAATAACAAATGCCCGATTCCGCTGCTTGGAAAGAATTCTTGCTTCTACAATTTTAGCTCGACGTTTTGCACTTGAAGCGTAATGCTTTTTATCTTGCTCACGACCACACTCTTTACAATATTTTTGCTTTCCATCTTTGTTTCTTCGGTTGTTTCCAAATTCAACAATGTCTTTTTGAGACTTGCACTTACAGCATATTTTATATTTCATAGTAATCAATGTTCAAAGAGCTACCGGAGGGAATCGAACCCGTCATTTCCGCATTACAAGTGCGGTGTCGTACCACTGGACCACGGTAGCGTAATCGTGTTTTTTTTCGTAACTGCTCGTTCGAGCGACCAGCCTCTCAGAGCTTTAGCACCTGCTCTGTGGCCAATACTTTAAAGTCAAAGAATATAACGATGCCTCATTATATTCCTTTTAAGTCGCAGGGCCGAGATTCGCACTCGGAATCTGGTTCCGTAAACCGAGACACAGCACACATTGGGCAGGCTATATCTCGCCAGAACCCGTGTTTGCAGTGACCCTTTCGGCGTCTACTCAAACCCAACTTCGTTTAAACGACTTGGGGTCTTGTTACACCACCCTGCGTAGTAGGCGAAATGGGACTCGAACCCATGATCTTCTGCACGTCAAGCAGACGCTTTTGCCACTAAGCTACACGCCTTCATCGAGATAGGAAAAATAGCCGATACCCTGCTACTTTTTAATGGGTGGAAACCTATCTCAGTAGGGGATACAGGAATCGAACCCGTTCTACAACGTTCGAAGCGTTGCGTGCTAGTCCATCACACTCATCCCCCAGATTTTTTCTCTCTTTCTAACCTCTTTTCTTCTTGTCTCTTTTTAAGTGCCTCAGCACACGAGTTACACAAAGTTGTGACCCAAGATGGCCTCCCATCACAAGACACATTCTCCTCTGATCCACAATCTTCGCAGATCGTATAAGACCGACGCTCGGCCTCATCGATCAGGGCAAAAATCTCTTTAGAGCCATGACCACTTGTATAAAACCGCAAGCCGCCAAACTTCTCTTTGACCTGTGCAGCCTTAAAATCCTTGGGTGGATCAAGAGCCATGATCTGCTCACACAAATTGTAAATCAGATCATACCAACCCTCTCCAACCGCTACTCCCCAAGCCATGCACGACTCCATCGCAGTGCAATCTTGCAAATCAGTAAAGATTTGCGGAAACGCAGCCTTTAACTTATCTTCATTCTCTTTTTTCATTTTTCTTTCCAATCGGGCAAATCGCATCGCCTTCAGTGCTTCGCACCCACAAAAACTCTTCACCTGTCTCATTGTCTCTTATAATCTGAGCCGCATGCCAGTTGTTGTGTGCTAAGGTTTGACTTGCATACTCCAATCGAGCAGGTAAGGGTGGCGACGGTTTATTCGCCATCTTCGCTTCTGAGCCACCACAACCAATAATAAAGAAGCCCAAAGCACCAAAAAACAAAAGACTTAAAAACGACGAAACGAATAATTTTTTCATTACAACCCTTTCATGTTTCCTAGAGTCATGTGAAAACATTTGGTGAATCCTTCAGGCGGAATCGTGTACTGACTCCTTATTGAAAGGCCCAACTCACTCCGTATTTCCTCTAGTCTAACACAAAAGATGTTTAACCAAAAGTAGATTTTCCCTTGGCGAATTATGTTCTCATACATAAAGTCAATTTCTTCGCCTTGGTACTTCCCCCATGCATCCATATTTGTGGGCACTTCCTTAATCAGCCCATCTACTTCCCTTACCACAGTTACGTGAGCAGGCCATCGTCCTCTCTGCACACCGTAATACTTCGGGATGAGATGCCTGTAAAAGTCAGCCAACCCTTGATCAGCACGAACTACCAATTGGTGGTTTCTGCTGTATTGCAGATATCCTGTGGATTTAAATAACATGTCATTTCCATTTTTTCCTTAAATCCACCTAAAAAGCTCCCAGAGAGAATCGAACTCATCTCCTCAATCTTACCAAGATCGTGTACTACCATTATACTATGGGAGCAGTAGTGGGCCATGAAGGACTCGAACCTTCGACTTCCACCGTGTTTTGTGGGTTGTCTGACCCGAAAAGATGGCACTCTAGCCAACTGAGTTAATGGCCCTTATTTAAAAACTCTGTACAACACTCTTCGATGCGGCCCCAATAACCTTGCAGCATTTGTTCTTTCGCCTTTAACGATATTTCTGCAACGTTCTTTTAATGCAGCCAAGTCAGCACATTTGCCTGCCCAGGCTGTAGGAACCCATTCGTTTTTGCGTTTCTTCAAAATCTCAATTCTATACATAGTAGGCCATGAAGGAGTCGAACCTTCGCCTGCTGGATGTAAGCCAGCTATTCTTCCGTTAAACTAATGGCCTAAAGTAACCCTACTAGGAATCGAACCTAGAACTACACTTTAGGAGAGTGTTGTGAGTATCCATTTCACCATAGGGTCTCAATATGGTTGATTGCTGTGCCCCAACAAATCATCCCAATCAAAATAGTCCCTCCCGACTTTTATTTCCAATTGTTCAATCCGATATGCCATCTTGGCCATTGCTCTCTCAGTTTGTCGTTGCCACGGCTCTGATATCTCTCTTGGCTCATCAGGGCAATTGCCTTTCACAGGGAACAACAATGGCTTGCCATCAAAGCCTGTGCCATCAGGGTAAATGAACCATCTTTGACAATGCTCTGTTCCCCAACCATCTTCGCCTCGCCAACAAAATGCTACTCCTAAGTAACCTGAGACACAACCCGGATCAGGAGGTTCCCATGCCCATTCAATTTTAGCAAATTTGTTCTCTTTTACCACCCAAACAAAGTGGCCATGTCTTAATCTTGTTAACCACTCATTATCAGGTGGCTCAATTACTTCAAGTTCATCTAAAATCATCAATATCCTCCAAGCTGTAGGGAGAGGACTCGAACCTCCATACCGTCATTTCGACGGGTTACATGACGTTAACAGCGTCGTCGCTTACCGCAGAATTAGCGTACCCTACATCAATTGCTCTTTCTAATTTCTCAACCCTACGCTCCAACTCTTCAAATTTTTCTGATAGATGTTTACGTTCTCTGTAACTTTCACATCTATCAGCTAAATCCTCTAATTCCGACCAAGTGTAACCGATATCGGTTTCTATGCCTAGAGCCGTAATTTCTTCAGGATATTTATCAACTAGGTCTTCAATATACATTACAGCTTTTCCCATGCCCGACGTTTAGTCTTTTTCTTTTTTTCTTTTCTTGCAGCAGAAGCCAAACTCTCGTTAATGGTTTCATGAACCACGTTCAGAGCTTGCTGTAAATCTTTGTTCTGGGTATTGACGGCTTCCAATGCACCATAAGTAAACACCCAATTATCGTTTTTCTCTTGCCAGACGATAAAGGAATGACCTTTATGGTTCAATACCGCTCTATTCTTAATGTCTCTCATAATATTTTTCCTTTGTAAGCATCCGTGGCGGGGATCGAACCCGCTCTGAAAAGGATTGGTGTCCTTTTCCGTTGCACCAACAACTTCACGGATAAAAAACCTCACTACCGAGATTCGAACTCGGCCTTCCGCCTTATGAGACGGCGTGCTACCACTACACTATAGGTGTCCACCACAACGCTTAACCAACCCGATCAACTGATTGGCCAGCTATCTGAGGTCCATTTAAGGTGATCAACTCCTTAAATGAGTCAGGGTAGTCAGATTCG
>CEPZ01013583.1_pt1 | contig 18337 bp, 13 predicted proteins | sample 530461 | NCBI WGS metagenome assembly CEPZ01 (sample SAMEA2620106, study PRJEB7988) | marine metagenome | isolation source: saline water (ENVO:00002010), including | reverse complement strand
TTACTCATCACCAATCGAGGTAAACCATATACAACCAATGCAATACATCGCCACTTTAGCTTAACTCGTAATTACATACGCAATGAGCTAAATACCCACTTTCAGCATAGAACTCACGATTTGCGTGCAACTTACGGCACATTTCGTCTTGCGTCCCTTTTAGACGAGAAAGTTGGGTTGTCACCATTCGATGCTATGTCATTAATCATGGGGTGGATGGGACATAAAGATGAGAAAACAACTTGGCGATACCTTAACTTTATAAACCGAAGCAAGGCATCGATACGTGCAGTGTGCTTTTTAGATCAAGTTATGGAGTCAGTAATCAATGAGCATGAGGATCTCTAGTGATTAACAAATCAAATTTAAATATTGACCTTAAACTTAAGTTAAATATTTATGGTGATCAATTTGTATACCCAGACTTTCAAAGATTTAGATACAAAGGCGTGCCTAAACTTTCTGAAATGCATCGAGGTACTTTGCTTAACCGAGACAACCAAATCATTAAGTGGTATCAAGCATTCAAAGCTAATACAGAATATACTGACACAACAATGAATACCCTTTTTAGAACATTTACACGGTATGTGAATATTTGTGACAGTATTCCCGTAAATCCAGATTCAAAAGAGGGTATCAATGCATTTGAAACAGCTCTAGTTCACAGCGTTAGAATTGGCAGCAAAAGTTCAAACACAGCAAAAGGTGAATTAAGTAGTATAAGAACAATAATGAAGATGTTAGATCACCCTGTTGATGAGTGGTTTTCTAAATTCAAATTATTTCGCAGCCAAATAAATCCAACTCAAGCATACTCAGAATCTGAATTAAAAAAGTTAATTAAAATACTAAAAGAACTATATTTTCAGCTTTCCAAGCAAATTCAAACCTCACCTAAAAAATACATTCAAGCAAGGAGAAACGACCAATACGCGAGCTTTTCTTTTAATAAAATCGAAGTGCCTGTGAGTGGTGCTATTACCAAGTGTTACTGTGCTGCATATTTCTTACTTGCCTATTACACATGGGCAAACGCAAGTACGATAAGAGATATGGATATCCCCAAAGCTTCACAAAAAAAGGGACAGCAAGGTAAGTGGTTTGTTCAAACAGCGTTAAAGAAGAGAGCTAATAAATTTGTTACCATCGAGCTCGGCGATAATCTTAGCACAGACATTCCAAAGCATGCGCTAAATTTTATTAATGACCTTATCACCCTTACGCACATGCTGTTTCCAGATGCCAATAGGCTACTTCATCAATGTCTTAACGGGATAAATAAGCCCTTGTGCCCAACGCATATTCGTTCCAACATGAATTGGCTAATTAATACCTTTGATTTAACTGACGACAATGGTCAAGAGCTCAGACCTGAGGCTAAGCGTTTTAGAGCCACAGGTTCTGCAAATTACTTGGCGCTTACAGAGAATTCTCTCGAAACATCAATGCTGCTTAATAACACGCCTGATGTAGTACGAAAACACTATAGCAGAGGTAACGAACCGGAAAATAATGCTCAATTACAAGCAACCGCTCATACGTTAGAAAATGCCATCAAGTGTGGCGATATAGATAAGGCTCGCGAACAAACTCTCGAGCAAATGAACCTTGAAGTACTCCCATACGACGAATTTATAAATCGCTATGCCAAGTCAGGGAATGGTCAAAAAACGCCTCTAGGTACTGGATGTAAAGACCCTTTCGACAGCCACGGGGATCGTTTTAGGCGAAAAGCCTCTATCGACAGTGTGGATATGAGCCACCTAGCCTGTGCAGATTTATTGAATTGTTTTTCCTGCCCAAACCAAGTGCTGGTCGAAGAAGTTGATGATATATGGTGTTTGCTGAGTTTTTATGAAGCGTTAGAGGATGCGAAAGAGGATCACCTCAACATGTCACACTTTAAAAACAACTTTGAACGAGTGCTCCACAGAATAAAACAAGTGATTTTTAGTATCGACTTAAAAGTAAGAAGGCAAGCTGAGAAAAAGTTACATACTGTTGGCCGCCACCCATTTTGGCCCGATACACTTAATTTAGTTTTATAAGGGCAATTATGAGGCCACTCCTAGTAGCTCCAGAAGAAGTCATAAAAGAAAATACTGCTCTGGTAGAGCGTGCTATCCAGTATTACGAAAGTAAAGATTGGGATAATCTCAACAAGATCCCCGTAATGATAGATCAAGATGGCCATGTGTTAAGTCATTTCGGTGACCAGACCTGGGACGTCACACATTATGTCGATGTTAAAATCGTTTCAAAAAAACGGGCATCTTTTACCCATTTAACAACGACTCCTTTGTTACAGGAGCAAAAGTTACTCGCATTCCTTGGTTTATTTGCTGTTGGTACTTTAAGGCAAGGTGCCACGATAAAAACAACGACATTCCTAGAAAGGAACCTTAACTTGACCCAAGTATACAAATACTTAGAGTCTATTAAGGCTGAGTCGATTTGCATTCTTAATCACCCCATACAATTTGCAAGATTTTGTGAATACTTAAAGTCACTGAAAATGAGTGGGCCATATACGGCAAAACTCCTGTTTGCAATAAACTGGGTTGAGGCTGTCAGAAACCAAATACCAATAAAACTATTACTTCCTAGAACAACAACCATTAAAGAGCTTGGTCGCCAACTAGGTTGCCCAACCAAACTCGAAAGCGAGCAGTTTTATGCTATTCCATCACGCTTGATGCAGCTTATATATTCAAAAGCGATTGAGTATATTGATAATTATTACCCAATCAGGAAAACGCTATTACATATCCATACCGAGCAACAAGAAAATTATGAAATAGGTAAAGCGGTTGTCGACCGAAAAATAAAAACGGGTCAGTGGAACTGGTTAACATCCTGCTCTCCTCATTACAAAGTTGAAATATGCAAAGCTAAACCACAAAGACCAACAGATATTCTTCAAAGTTACGCATCAAACATTGATGAAAAAGGGTTAATTCCACTTAAAATCAATGAGTTTGATTGGCTATACTCCCACCTTTTGATGTGTTGTTTTTTAGTATGTGGTGCGTTTTCTGGCATGAGAAGAAGTGAGCTTTATGGACTGCATTCTGATAGCTTCAAAACACTGAAACTTAAAGATCAGACATTTTATTCTTTACAATCAATGCATAGTAAAATGACACCAGCAGTTCCAGAAAAAGCTGAGTGGCTAACGTCTCCAATAACAGGGAAAGCTATTGAACTTGCTTCAGATTTAACCCAAAATATGCGTACCCAGTTAATGATCTCTGATAATAGGTTAGATAACGAGCGTGCTTCAAGTATTTGGCTAGTGCAAAAAATTAGAGGTAAAACACCCAACATATTTACTGGGCCTCCATTTGTCGCACATTATAAAAGACTTGTAGAAGAAGCTGGCGCCATAGTAAATGAGCAAGACTACGAAGAGTTTAAACTCCTAAACCCAAATCTAAATATACACGCCTACAAGCAAAAAATAGTTATAGGTAAACCTTGGGCTTTTACAACCCATCAACTGAGACGAACTTTTGCAGTGTTTGGAAAGCGTTACAACCTACTATCTGACGTCGCTATTAAGCAACAATATAAGCATCTATACCTACCAATGGCGCAGTGGTATTCAGAAGGCGGCGTTGCCGCAAAAATAAAGCATGTAAAGGTGGACTCAGAACTCAATAATTTACTTAGAGAAGTAGATAGAGAGGTCACTACACAATTGTTATTTCAGTGGTATAACTCAGAGGACAAACTATTTGGCAAAAAAGGTCTAGACGTTATAAAAGACAGACAAAATACCGCTGTTAAATACTCATCTTGGGATGCCTTGTATGCGCAAGTGTCAGCTGGTCGAGTGTCTATCGCTGGTACACTACACTCATACTGCATGGCAGGCTATGAATGCCGAATGGAAAAGGTTGTATCACCAACCAACTGCTTTAACTGTGAGAACGTTGTTATTGACGAGGCTAAAGCAAAAGCTTGGCAAAAAAGGCATCAATGGATTGTTGAAACCATAACCAAAATGGAGGAGCATACTAAACTATCTCAATCGCAGCTAAGCCATTTTATTACCCAGCTACGTGCAGCTGAAAAGGTTATGGACTACTTTGAGATAAGTTACACTCCTTACAAACCCGAAATTGAGATCAGACAGATTTGAGTAAGTCAGAAAATACGAGATTAGAGCTTCTAAATGCAATTGACAGAATACTTTCTGGCAATACGATACGTATTGATTCCAAAAGAGGATTAAGTGCTTTAGCTGTCGAAGAAGAGGCTAATCTAGGTAATGGTTCCGCATACTATTACTCAGACGTCATTGAAAAAATCAAACAACTCAAATCAAGGATTATTACAAAAAAACAAGCACAGCAAAACTCTGATGTAACTAAGCTTCGCGAAAAACTTGCCAACGAGAAACGTTTAAAAGAAAAATACCGAGCAGAAATAGCCGGCTTAAAAGAGCAAATGGCACAAATGGCTTCTACTCACAATGCCCTAGCGCTTTCAAATCACCAACACTTAAAAAAGATTAGTGATCTTGAAAGTGAGTTGTTTTTGCTTAAAGGGAGCAACTAGCAGAAACAACTCACTTTAAAGCTAATTAGGTATGTGTAGTGATTTTTCTCTATAAATTGAATTTCCTAAATATAATCTGCTGATTAGATTGTGGAACTACAAAATTAACACCTAAAGGGCTCATTGGGCGAAAGTTTTTCCTAAGCTCCCAAAAAATATTATCATAAACTTCATCAAGATTAACTTTCTTATAGAATGCACCATTAATATAGCGATTAAAGTAACCAGCCAATAAATCAGCTATTTGAATTCCGATACTATTTTTTGAATCAACAAATTTAAGCTCAAATTGTTCAAGAAGATTAAAATCTGAGTTAGTCACGGGTGGACCGTCATAGTCCTGATCTTTACTTTCTAAAATCTCTTTACTATAAATTAATATATCATCAAACTCATTTTGTATATCATGGTGCAAAATTAAACCTTTGATTTTTTTGAGGTGGTATTTATTTAATCTTGCTATTAGGTTAAAAATTGAATGTACATGAGGTAGAAGGTTTATGCTTTTTCCATTTTTCATTTGGTCTGGAATTGGAATGAATTTTTTTATCGCCTCCTCTGTATCCCCTTGTGATTTAATTACCCTATAATCATCGATCGTTTCTTCGATAGCTTTAACAGTTAATTCTGCAAAATCTATTTCATCAATCTTACTAAAAAAGAAAGACTTTAAAGTTTTCATTGAAGATAATAGGTTTTCCTCTGATGGGTTTAGGCAAGCTCTAAAAAAAGCCTCATAACAATCATTCGGTAAATTATTAGTAATATAATCTGCTAACCCATTTCTAATAAATTGAATCTGTCCTGTAGATTCATCTCCAGAAAAGTATGGAGGCCAAATATGATGATTAACTATCGCTGTTGCTACACAGTATTTTTTATCTACTAACTCTACTAAAATTGGACATCTTTCAACTGTAATCAACTTAGCAATATCTAATAGAAATAACGGTTTTGAAAAATATAAGTCACTGGACTTTAGCTCTTCGCATTCAATGTCGTGCTTCAGTTTTAGGCTATTAATTTTTTCTGAAATGTACTTCTCATTCGATATACCAATACATGCAAGTGTGAAAATAGGCTGATTCCCAAAATTTAAGTCAACCTTACTGGTTATTAGGTCACCTGTGTTACCACTTTCATCTAGATAATATTTATATGCCAAAGTTCGCTCCTTGCTAAATGTATGAGACTGAATATTTATTCAAAGCAGTTTTTATGCTTTCCTACTTATAGTAATACTTATTCTATCTCATAGAGTAGATATTTATGATGGTTCAGTTTAAGTATTTTAGGGTAAATGCAATAGTCTGATTTATCGAGCCTGATTTCCCTTATTTAGAAAGCTAAATATACTTATGCCAAACCTTGTTTAGTATATTTTTTAGCTTATAAAAATGCTTCTATAATTCTAGCCCTAAGTGATTTAATTTGTATACTGCTCAATGAACAACATGAAAGCAGCTTATCATAAGCTATACTGTGTTCTGGAATCAGGTTACCTAAAACAGGATTATTAATTTTCTCTTTTAACTGATTGCCCCTGTTTACCTTTGTCGATGTTAAAGGTTTAAATAAATCTTCTCTCACCAAACTAGTGTCAAATTCCATATCAACATAAGAACAGCTATCTGGTATATCAATATTAATGCGCTCAGCAAACTCAACTAAGCTTTTTTCTGCGAATGTGAATAACCAGGCGAATTCAATTTTTCCTTTGCCAGACCTAAGGATACGTCCTAGAACTTGCCTAAAATACAACTCTGTTTTTATAAAACTTAAATGACAACACACTTGTAGCCTAGGTATGTCAGTTCCTTCACTGATCATACCAACACTAACAATCCACTGTTCAGTAGATGACTTAAATGTGTTGATCTTCTGTGTTGAATTATCATGTAAGTAAGTAACTATGGTTGACGTTTGATTAAATTCTTCAATTAATAAATTGTTTATAATTTCAGCGTGCTTAACTGAAGACGCGACAACTAGGCCGCCGGCAGCCGGGGTTGAAGCTCTTACCTCCGACAGTTTTAATACGGCTAACTTCAATAAATATCTAAGTGCAGAGTCATTATTAAGCACCTCTTGGTAAGTTGATTGAGCTTGATTAACAAATTCAGCTATAGATCCATATGTATCGTGGCCATCCGAAATACTATTGCTATCAACTAAGACTATTTTTGGTTCTCTACACACGTTATCTCTAATAGCTTGACTCAAGCTGTATTGATAGTCGCATATCAACTCACCTTCTGGGTCAGAATAATTCACTAAAGCTATAGGAAGGGCGTCTGAGCGCCAAGGAGTGCCCGATAGCGCAAGTGTGTAAGTTGCAATATCCTGTAAATGGAAAACAACCTTCTCACCCCACGTATTGATTTTAGATTTATCTTGCGAGAATGAGCAGTGATGTATTTCATCAAAAATAAAAAATGTACGGTATTTGCTTAGCCTATCCCAGGTACTTTGAGGAATAGAACATAAACTTTGATAAGTCATCGAGGCACCTACAGCCGTAAATGAGCCATCAAACGAACACCCAATTATTTTTCCAAATGTTCTTTTGATATTATTAGCCACTTCAACCGATGGTGAAAAACAGATCACTCTGTCTATCATTCCTTTATCAAATAACGTTTTGGCCAATGATGCTGCCATTATTGTTTTACCAGCACCAGGAGTGGCCTGACATAGGAAGTGCTTATCACGAACAGTGTATTTCTTTACTGCTAACTCAACACATTCTTTTTGCCAACTTCTCAGCATCGCGAAGTACCATTGTTCAAAGAAGCCAATATAGTGGTTAAAGCATTAACTTTTCCTAATAACTTAGCTGAATTATTTTTAGCATCGTCTAATGCAGAATAGAACAAGCTAAGGTACTCAGGGAATCGCTTTTGTAGAGCTTTATATTCATCAACTTCCCCTAACAAAATCGCAAGCTCAGCCTCAAACTGTTTCTTTTCATTCAATAAAGTTTCAACAAGCGGTGATGCTTGATTATTAGTATGACAGCTAATTGATTTCTCTTTTTCAATTACAGCTTGTTTCGCCACAAACGTAACGTTATTAAACAGCTCAGTTTTAAAATATTGTTTATGACGGCCACTTCCTTTTGAATTTAAGAGTTTCTTCCGCTCAAGAGCTGTCGTTTGTCTATAAATGAATTTACGTGCCTCATCTATATCTTGATATGTATCAGTTACGGTTAATAACTCGTCCCTGAGCTCAACAATTGTAAAACCATTGCACTCTTTTTCGATCAAAAGGGAATAAATGTGGTGGTTTAATTTAATAACTTGGGGCATTTCTTATACTACAACAATTAAGAAAACTTAGGGTTGCTAAGTATATAGAACAATGCAAAACTTAGGAATACTAAGTTTTATACTTGAGAGTGATTTTAAGAACATGCCCACAAACAAAACTTAGGATCCCTAAGTGTACAAACCATTGTAAAACTTAGACAATCTAAGCTATTAGAGACTAATAAAATGATGCTTCTGTGTTCCAAAACCCAATCCCAATTAGGCTCAAACAGGCCCGCACTAAATCAGGTATCACTCAAAAGCAGTTGGGGATACTTATCGGTATGGATGAGAACTCAGCGAGTGGTCGCATGAACCACTATGAGAAAGGCCGTCATATTCCAGACTTAGCTACTCTAAGAAAGGTCGCCGATGAGTTGAAGGTTCCATTAAATTATTTTTTCTGTGAAGATGAGACAGCAGCAGAGCTAGCTATTGAAATATCAAAATTAGATACAGAGGAAAAGCTTGAATTAATTAAAAAGCTTAAAATACGTTCAAATAATAAAGTTTGATTGAAATATAAAGGAATGAGATGAGCTCGGACAGCAAAGAAACAATCAAAATTCCTCTTTTTTAATTTATGAAAAAGTATTATTCATTGGCTTTTTAATTGGCGAATCTTTTTTGTTTTTTTTATTGGTTCAGATTTTTCTCTCAAAACCTTAAAAATTATTATTGAAGCCTAACTGAAATACAAAAGTATCAACAAGCTATATTAGCTGCAAGTTTACTTTCTAATTCAATTGCATCTATTGGCTTACTAAAGTAATAGCCCTGGAACCTATTCGTACCCCAGTCTCTGAGACTCTCAACTTGTTTTTTTGTTTCAACTCCTTCACTTATTATTTCAAGCTCTAAAACTTTACCTATAGAGATAATCAGTTCTACCAAAGCATTATTTTCAGGGAGTTCATCAACAAAGCTTTTATCAATTTTCAAATATTTTATGGGGAGTTTATTTAAATACGACAAGTTAGAAAAACCAGTTCCAAAATCATCAAGGGCTAATTTAATTCCAACACTATTTATTTTATCTAAAGTGTTAAGAGTTTGGTCAACATTTTCTATAAATGCAGTCTCTGTAATTTCAAAAATGAGTCTATTAGCTTCAACATCATAATTTTTCAAAGTTTTTTTTGTAAACGCTAAGAAGTCACTTTCAATTAACTGCAAAGGGCTCACATTTAAAGACACAGTAAAGTTTTCATAATTCTTATTTTTCCAAATACTAATTTGTTTAATTGTTTCCTCAATAACAAACTTACCGATATCAACTATCTTCCCTGTTTTTTCAGCAACAGGAATAAACTCATTAGGAGACATTACTTTGCCCATTGTAGTGTGGCATCTGCACAAAGCTTCAAGTGAGAGTATGCTACCAGTTTGGGCGCATACAATAGGCTGAAAAAGTAGGAAAAATTTTGCTTCCTCTAATGCAATATCTATTTGCTTATTTATAAATTCGAACTCATTAAATTTATGCTCAAGCTTGATGCTATACTCAACAACTCCTTTTTTTATTGAAAATTCCGACTCATTAAGAGCTAATTTCACCTTACTTAATACATCTGACCCACATGTTTCATTGTTTACAGAGTCATAGAAACCTGTGTTGATAATTAGTTTGATTTTTACTGAATCAACAAAGAGAGGGGTTTCTAACTCTTCAAGAAAAGAACTCAAATGGATAATATTTAAATTTGTAGATTCTTGATACCGTATTGCAAACTCACCAGTTTTTAAAAAATATAACGTATGGTTTTCATTACCTAATAACGCTAGTTTTTTTGATAGCATAATCAAGATCTTTTCTGAAAACTTTTTACCATATTGATAAGTAATATTATCAATATTTGATATCTTCAACATTGCCAAAGAGCTATATTTCTCAATACAAATATCTTCTTCTAGCTTAACTTCATTTGGTAACCCTGTGAGAGAATCATGACGACTTTTAAATTTACTAATTTCCTCACTTAAAAAACTCTCAGTAATATCTCTTACTATCAGTAATTTAGAACCTAAACCGGACAGAGGCAACACAACAGTTTTAACTTGATATATATTATCCACAATTCCTTGTACGGATGCGGATAAAGGTTGATGCCAATTTTCATTTTCCTGCAAATAGTCTACGCTTTCACCAGTGTAATAATTTGTAAATTTAATTGTATCTTTTAGATTAATCTTCTCTGCCTTTTCATTATTTAGAACTAAGCTTTTTTTTGCTGATTTATTTATCAGTGTTATTCGACTTTTATTATCGATACAAATTACACCGTCAGTTATTGACTCTAAGACACTCTTCAAAAAGTCTTTTTCTTTTTTTAATGATTCCGCAAGCCTCACTTCATTTGTTATATCTTTACAAACAAGTAAGCTATAGGTAGCTTTTGAGCTTGAAGAGTAAAAATCCTGAGTAAACGTTTCAACGTAAATGTTTTTTTCAAATTTAGAACTAATTGTACTAATTTCACTCTCAGACCAACTTCCTTCATAATTAATAAAGCTATTTATTTTTTCACCTATCACTTCTGTGCGCTCAAAGCCTGTTAGAGAAAGCCATTTATCACTTACAGTAATAATATCTCCATTTTTCTTGTAGGAAAGCATCGCTGAAGGTGTGTTTGTATAAATACTTTCCATTTCATCTTTAATTCTCCTCAGCTTTATTGCCTCATATTGTATTTTATACTTACCAACAGAGATCAAAGCAGGTGGTAATAGTGTTAAGGAAAGAGTCAGAATAACTTGGGTTACACTTTCTATATTCAACTCTGCAGTAAACCCTACCTTCGCAATGAAGAAAACCATACTTACACCATTGATAAAGATGATTGGTGCAACAATTTTATATGAACTAAAAATTGCAATAAGAATTAAAAATGATAATACAAATACAAAAGGGAATTGTATAAAGTAGAATGAGCAACTTTGAACAAGCACGCTAATAAGACCATATACAGCTATTTCAATCCCTTGCTTTTTACTAAATGTATAGGCTGTTTTTTGTTGTTTAATTAACAACAAAGAAGGATATGTAATTACTCCCCCAAGAACCGACCCCACAAACCAAGTACAAACTAGTTTTAATATGTTTTGTTCTGAAATGAGAGTTAATGCAGCTAAACCAGCAAAAAAAGCACCAAGTAAGCTTGGAATTAAGAGTAAAACTAGAAAGACTAAAATTTGGTACTCTAACTTCTTTGTATGAAGATTCCGGTTTAAATTTTTAACAATAAAAGCGACACTTGTAACTTCTGCTATATCACCTACAAGAATAGAAACTGATTCGTTAAAGGAATAAAAAGAAAAGCCGTAGTCTACGGTAAGACTGCCTATGATTATCGCAATCAGTATTTGAGCCCTCATTTCTTTTTTGCAAGTACCAAGAATGAAGCCACATACAATATTAGAGTACCAAATAGAAGCCATTGAAGGCTCACTGCCTATACTTGCTAAAGTTAAATAGCCTAAGACAACATACAAGAAAAAGACTTCAAAAAAAGAATAGATTGACCTCTTAAACATAACTATCTCTTTTGTTGTTATGGAGATGAAACAAAACTCGAATAATTGCGAAAGACTAAATATAGCACAAAACAACTACCTTATGTTAACAGCTAGTGAATAACTTCTTTATTTTGAAATAAATTCGCCTCCAAGGAAGAAAAGAAACCGTAAAACCTTACTTCTGAACTAACGTTTTTTTACAATTTAGTAATTGCTCTATTTTTACTTGTAGTTAAAAATGGAACAAATTATTTTGAGTTACTTTGAAAATGTTAAAAAAATTCTCACTTATACCTATTATTATATTTATCTCATCTGCTTGTACGTCTGAAACTAATTCGGACCAATTGAAAACAAAAGCCATTCAAGCTGACATTAAAGTTTCTTCGAATGGAGATAGAACAAAAGTTACTGTAGAGCTAAATGCTGGTAATAGCTTTGGTTCGAATATTAGACTTTCAGGTGGAGATAAAATTATTGCTTCAACAAGTACAGAGCAAAAAGTATTAAAAGAAGATATCGATATTTTGGATATTGATTATGAAGGACGATTTGGCTTAACTGATGACAATGCAAATTATTATATAGAGCTAAAAAGACAAGCAGAAGCCAATGCTTTCTCACAGGTGAGCTTGCCTCTTAATTTCGAATTTATTACGCCAACTCAAATATCCAGTATCAATTATAATCAGGATCTTTTCATCCAACTAGATGGCTCTGACTTAAACAGTACTACTGAGTTGAGTTTAAATTATGGATGTAAAAATGGCGATAGTGGTACATTTTCAGGTTCGACTAATGTTAGCTTTATAAACTCATCAAGCACTTCGATGAACTTATCTGACCTAGGTATTTTTCGTAATGAAGACACTAAAGACTTCTCTGATTGTTCTCTCGATATTATTGTTGAAAGATACAGAGATGGAGAAATCTCTAATTCTTTCTCTTCAAATAGCCGAATTCGAGGTATTCAGCTAAGAGAAATTAAGAATATAAAACTAACTTTATAGTCATTTTAATTATTAGCAAGGTCAAATATACCGTATCAATTAGGTGTGTGTTTTTTAATTCACACCTTTTATAATTTCTAATACTATAAACTTAGTTGCTAATAACGTTTATAATTTCTATAAATAAAACACTTTTGCATTAATCGCTATCTATTTAGAAAAAACAGGTTTCAATATCCTCTGCACTCATTGGCCTATGAATAAAATAACCCTGAATAGCATTCACTTTTAGAGACCTGCACGTAAAATAGTCTTCTTCAGTTTCAATACCTTCTGCAACTATATTAACATTTATCGTTTTTAATAGTTCAACTAGTCCACTTAGCAATCGCTCTATTTTCAATGACTTTGATGCGCTTGGCATTAGAGTTCTGTCTATTTTAACTGTATCAATGGGAAAGTTATGTAAATGAGAAATTGATGAGTAACCTGTCCCAAAATCATCTAATGACACTTTACAACCAAGTTTTTTAAGCTCTCCAATAACTTTTTTCGTATCCTCTAGGTCTGTAAGTAAAGCTGTCTCAGTTAGTTCCAAGTCAATCAGGCTAGGAGAAACATTATATAAATTTGTATATTTTTCTATAATGCTAGGAAGATCTTTGTCTGCCAACTGCTTAGATGAAAGGTTAATTGCCATTGTTATTGGGGGGGTATTTTTTTCTTTCCAAGTGCTCAATTGCTCAATTGATGTTTTCAAAACCCATTCACCTATTTCGAATATAAGGTGCGATTGTTCCGCAATTGGAATGAACAAATCTGGCCTAATCAATTCATTGTCAACTGTCAGTCTTATTAGTGCTTCTACTCCAATGATGTTTGTAGTTTGAGGGCATACTAATGGTTGGTATTCAAGAAAAAATTGTTGTTCTACGATGGCACTTTTTAATTTGTTTTCGAGCAAATATTTCGATAGGAACTCATCCTGCATCTGACTTTCAAAAAAGCGAAATTGATTACGCCCTAATTCTTTGGCTCTGTACATAGCTATATCAGCAAACTTTAATAATTCTTTATCGTTGTTGCTGTCGTCTGGGAATACTGAAATGCCTATGCTTGCAGTTATATTGATATTATAATTTTCAATTTGAAAAGGCGTATTTAGCTGGAATAAAATGCGTTGGGCAACCCGTATTGCTGCACTTGGAGAAGGGATATTAAGAATTGTTATTCCAAATTCATCGCCACCCAACCTTGAAAGTAATTCATTAGTTCTTAAAACGGTTTTAACTCTCTTTGTTACTTCAATTAAAAGCTGATCACCAATATCATGTCCGTAATTGTCATTTATAAACTTAAAATGATCTAAATCAATTAACAATAAGGCTAATTTATCGTTGTTGCGAAGGTGACTGTGAGATTCTCGGTTTAATGTTTCATCAAAAAAATAGCGGTTAGTCAGGCCTGTAAGACTATCATGTTCAGCTAGTATCTTAGTTCGTTGGTAACTCGATAATAAGTTCCTTTCTAAGTCAGCCCTAGCTTGAGCATTAACCATTGCTCTTTGTAACCTGAATGAGTTTATTTCTGTTTTAACAAGAAAATCTTGCGCTCCAGCCTTAATGCATTTTAATGCTATTGTGTCATCAGTCGAAACACTAACCATCACTATCGCTACACTTGGGTCTATACTATTACTTTTTAAATTTACCAGTAATTCTATGCCTGAAGATGTCGGTAGATTGTAATCCAACAAAACGACATCAAAAGCATGTTTTTCAATACAATCGAGTGCTGCTTGAACAGTATTCGCTTCAAAAATAATGGTTTCTATCGTGCCCCCCATTACCGCTCGCTTCATAGCTTCTCTATCGATTATATCATCATCAACAATTAAAATTTTCACAACGCTCTCACCCTTCCCCTAAGGTAATTGAACTACTTTCCAGTAGCTTTCTAGCATATCAACAACACCCATAAACTGTTCTCCTACTTTACCTTTAACAAAGTAGCCTGCAACCTTGTTATTATAGGAAGCCTCAATATCCTGTTCGGCCTCTGACGTTGTTAAAATAAATACCACTGCATTCGAGTGAACGGGATCTTTCCGGAGTAGTTCCAAAAATTCAACACCGCCTAATCTAGGTAACCTTAAATCAAGCAGGATAATGTAAGGCTTTTGAACCATATTTTGATTTAGTAGTTGCAATGCTTGAACACCATCAACAGCCCTAACGATTGGATTAGCAATTCTTTGCTTTGAAAAGCTTCTTTCAATAGTAAGTGCATCTACATCATCATCTTCAATAAGTAGTAATGTTATGTCTTTTGAATTGCTCATAATTTGAAAATCTCCTTTTATCTCATTTTTTGTAAGGCCAAGAAATTATAACTTTTGTACCATCAATACCATCGGACTCTATATTTAAAGATCCACCAAGATTTTCCATTACTCTACTTGCAATAGCTAACCCCATGCCACTCCCCTCAACTTCGTCTCTTGGTTTCAGTGTCTGAAACATTTTCCGAACTTGATTGTGGTATTGAGGCTCTATGCCAGGCCCATCATCTATTATTTTAATAGTAGTAAGATGTTCGTCAAATTCACATTTTATATCAATTTTTCCAGCCCCAATATGATGATGTTTAATCGAGTTTGAAATTAGGTTTCGAAGTACTATTTCAATTGCTTCAGGCGAAACCCAAATATTTTTGTCATCCACTGTGATACTGAAAGCCTCTGGGACATCTAACAAAAAACTGATATCTGCAATTAAAATTTTTAAATTAATGGGCTGATACGTAGCACTTAAATTGCTTAATCTAGAGTATTCGAGGAGATCATCTAATAAAGATTCCATTCTTCGAGTGCGCTGTTTTAGCAGTTTTAAATGCTTCTTAGAGTCATTTGGCAGAATTGTTGAGCAGTCTTCAGAAATCCAAGTAACAAGTTGCTTAATCGCATTCAAGGGGGATTTTAAATCGTGCGAAGCAACATAATTGAATTGTTCGAGGTCTTTATTAATTCTTTCTAGTTCACGGGTTTCTTGCTGAAGCATTTTGGTTACTCTATCGGCATGCTTTAATGCTCTTTTATTGGCATATGTCACAGAAAAAATAATAAAAATGATCAGAAAGTCTATAAATATACCGCCAAATAGAATCAGTCTAGATTCAATATAGCTAACACTTCCTATAAACTCCTTGGTTGGTTCAAATTCAAACCGCCAATTTCTGCCAAACATTTGAATAACTGAGGTTCTCTTTAAACTTGATGACTCAGCACTCGTTTCAAATCTAGAGTTGGAATTTCCATCATAAATTACAGTGTCTTCATCATAAATACGTACATTGACCAGGCGATGTTCACTTGAGAGTGTGCCTTTCATTAAATGTTCCATAATGAAAGGAGCATAGACTACTCCTATTATAGAAGCCCTTTTTTGTTCAATGGTGTTCTGTGGCATTGAGTTATCGTAAAAAGGTAGATAGAAGAGAAAGCCAGGGCTTTTCTTAGAATATTGAACTAATTCAATTGGCCCTGTTATTTGAGGTTCAGCCAAGTCACGCGCTTTCCTTATAGCTAAATACCGGTTTGACTCGAATGCCATATCTAAACCTATAGCCTTTTCATTTGTTTCAATTGGCTCTATAAAAGTAATTGGCCATAGTTCACTTTCATTATGCGCCGGAAAGATTTTAAAAGAAGGTCTTTGAATTTTTACAGAATTAATGAAATCAATTTCATCCTTTTCATCTACGTGGTAAATGACTCCAAGCCCATGAATACCCGGAAAAGAATGGACTATATTAAGCCTTTGGTTATAGGTCCTCCAAATTTCGGGAGTTACCTTGACTGGTAGGGTTTCAATAAATGCAACTCCACCTTGTAAAGCATTTTTATATAAATCCATCCGCTCAGTAACTTGCGAAGCAATCTGTTCGGAGTACCTTTCGAATCTTATTTGGTGTCTCTCTTGAATTGTCTTATTTGAGAAATACCAAGCTGAAAAAGTCAGTATAAATGAGGCAAGGATAACTACCCAATGGATACTCGCCACTTTACTAGACTTGATCAACTCTCTTCTTGAAAAATCAGGATCAAAATCATCCACCAAAACTACGCTCCTTTTTTAATGAAGGGCTTTTATTAGTAAGCCTACTATATTGCATTTAAGATTCTAAGGTTTTGGTCGTCAAGAAAAAAAGAAGTGTAAATAGATTTATATTAATACAGGTAAATCTGATCCCTACCTCAAAAAGCTAAAAAGACAATAAAAAATTATATACAATTGAAATATTATTTTTTAATAAGATTCTAGTTAATCTATGATTTTTAAGAAAGACAACAGTAAGCTACAAACCTTGGAGAAGGAAATTTCTCAGCTAAAAGCGGTTTTAAAAGCAATAGATGATTCAGTTGCCAAAATAGAATTCAAACCTGATGGGACAATTCTTACTGCAAACGATAAATTTCTAAATGTAGCTGGTTACTCACTATCAGATATACAAAATAAACATCATCGTATTTTTTGTGCTCAGGAATTTTATTCTACACCTGCATACAAAAATTTTTGGAAAAGTTTAGAGAATGGTATTCCACAAGTAGGGCATTTCAAAAGGATAAATAAATCTGGAAATTTAATTTGGTTAGATGCTAGTTATTTTCCTGTGAAAGAAGATGGTCGCGTTATAAAAGTAATAAAAATTGCTTCAGATATAACAGATGAAAAGCTTTCTTTAGAAAAACAAAACTCTATTTTTGAAGCTCTCGACAGGTCAACGGCCATTATTGAGTTTTCACCTGACGGATATATTTTAAATGCAAATAAAAACTTCACTCATACTGTTGGTTACTCTCTTGAACAAATAATGCATCAACATCATAGAATGTTCTGCACAGATGATTTTTATAAACAAAACCCTGACTTTTGGAGTGAATTAAAAAAAGGGAAATTTAAATCTGGCCAATTTGAAAGGATAGGAGCTGGAGGAAAAACGATATGGATAGAAGCAACTTATAATCCAATCGTTGGTGAAAATGGAACCGTTGAAAAAGTAATTAAATTTGCTTCAGATATAACCGTTCAAGTTGAACGATCTCAAAATATAAGTGAAGCTGCCAAAATCGCTTTAGAGACATCTTTGAATACAGAAAAAATAGCTGCCACCGCTTCGTTAAAATTAAGTGATACAATTTCAACATCTAAGAAGGTTTCAGAGAGAACTAATAAAGCGATGAGATCGATTGAATCATTGAACTCTCAATCAAAAAGTATTTCTGAGATAGTTTCAACAATTAGCAGTATTGCAGAACAAACCAATCTATTAGCTTTAAATGCTGCCATCGAGGCCGCGAGAGCTGGTGAGCAAGGAAGAGGGTTTGCCGTTGTAGCCGATGAAGTAAGAAATCTAGCAGCAAGAACAAGTTCCTCAACAGAAGAGATAACTAAAGTTGTAACAGCTAATAAGGAAATGACAGAGAATGTCTCTCAACTTATGTCGATAGTTGACCAATCTGCGATAACAGGGATGGAACAAATCAATCAGGTTGAAGTAGTGATGAAAGAGATTAAGACAGAAGCAGAGAACGTGAGTGCTATAGTAGGAAAATTAGCGTTGTAAATCATATCAAATTAGCACATTTGTACTAAAAAAATAAATCATTAAAGCTGCCAGATTTAATGGTGCAAATGCACTATAGTTAAACTATAGAATTACAAGTAATCCAAGATTATGAACCGATTAGAAGAAGAGCTTTACAATAAAATATCGACTGATAAGTGTGTTTTTGATTTTATTCAAGAGTCTTCTTTAGATGGTCTTTGGTATTGGGATTTAGAAGAACCAGAAGATGAGTGGATGAGTCCTAAGTTTTGGACGACGTTAGGTTATGATCCTACCAGTAAGCAGCATAAGTCTTCTGAATGGCAGGATATAATTAATCAAGAAGACTTGAAAGCTGCGCTTGATAATTTCAATAGGCATATTGAA
>CEPZ01011371.1_pt1 | contig 18384 bp, 10 predicted proteins | sample 530461 | NCBI WGS metagenome assembly CEPZ01 (sample SAMEA2620106, study PRJEB7988) | marine metagenome | isolation source: saline water (ENVO:00002010), including | reverse complement strand
CTGTTTCAATCGGCCACACAACATCTGAAACAACTGTTAATGATAATTTGACAGTAACAGGAACTTCCGCCTTCACAGGTGTTGTTTCTCCCGCTACTCATGTTGACATGCCAGACTCTGCTAATCTTAAGTTGGGTACAGGCGATGATCTGCAGTTGTATCACGATGGTACCGACTCACACATTACGAATGCAACTGGTATCATGAACCTCGCGACTGCCAATTCTGGTATCGCTGTTTCAATCGGTCACACTACTTCTGAAGTTACTGTCAATGATAACCTGACCGTTACAGGTGATCTTACTGTCAATGGTGATACAATACAACAAAACGTGACAACAGTACAAGTCCAAGACCCGGTGATGCAGCTAAACTACATTGCAGGTGCTGCTCAAGCTGGTGCCGATAGTGGTATTCAGGTTGGCCGAGATGGCACGACTGACGCGTTGTTGGCCTGGAGTGAGGCCAACGATTTCTGGGCCTTTGGTATAGTAGGTACCATGGTCCCGATTGTTGGCACCACATCCACACAGACTCTGACAAACAAGACACTGACGTCTCCCGACATCAATGCCGGAACAATTGATAACGTGACTTTGGGCGGAACCCTTGCGGGTACTCCCACATTCGGGGGCGTCGGAACTCACAGCGCACTGGATATCTTTAATGCTGGTATCACAGTCAAAAATGGCGCCTCCGCGGCTTTCGTCGAGTTCTACGAGGCAAGCGGAAACGGCTCGAACAAGGTGACCCTTACAGCCCCCGCGTCTACTGCCGACGTGACGATCAATCTTCCGGCTCTTGCTGGTACAGTTGCAGTCGCTGCGACAGCGAACACTGGTGTTAGTCTAACGGGCGGTACCATTGCGATGGACATTGATGGCGCTACCGATGGTAGCGGTATTACTCTTGCCGACGGTGACAAGTTCTTGATATCTAATAGTGGAACTGAGAAGTATATTGAAGCATCTCAGATCTCGACGTATATCAGCGCAGGTAGTACTTCCAAGGCCGTGTATGTGGCTACAGCTAGTGTTCCCGCCGGTACGTCTGTTCAGCTTCCAGGTACTGTCAACGCGGCAAATTGGCATTCAGCCGCGCAGACCAGCACTGAAGTGTATCTGAACGGTCAGCTCTTGTTGTCTGGTGCAGATGACGACACTAACTACGACTATTACCAGCACACAGTTGCTGGTGAGATCAGGTTCGAGTTTGCCATTGAGACAAACGACGTCTTGCAGTTCGTCCTTAGAGCATAATATAGCGTTGAATTAACCCCCTACGCTGAGGGGACCCTTCGGGGTCCCCTCTTTTTTATTTTTACCCTGGGTGGAGCGAGATATAATATTCCTCTGGGAGGTAAATCATGGAAGATGATTTCGCTGCGGTAATAAAGGGAAGACTTGCCGGTGTTCAAGGTAAGATTAAAAATCAAGATGCTAGGATTTTAAATCCGAGCTATCATTCACGTCGGTTGACTACAGCTCTACAAGAGGCGGTCGGTGCGATTGATCCTGGGGATGGCGAGCAAGCAGTAATAGAACAATTGGTACAGATTATAAATAAGACGCCCACCTTCGTAGCTGACACATTTACCAACGCGCTACAAGAGTCTGCTTTACTTAGGCAAGAATTAAGCGTGTGGGCAACTGTAGATAGCGAGTGGCAAAGCTTTGAAACTCAGATCTTAGAAGATAAGAAGAAGAAGGAAGAGCTCAAGGTTGCCATTGCTGCCGGTGAGATTGAAGAGCGCACTGCACGAACAAAGCGTGAACCGGGCCTCCACCCGGGTCCATCAACTCGAGAAATTCGAAATGTGAAAGCTGAGATTGCTGAGGACGCGCTACCAAGTCTAGAAGAAGAAGTAAAAGCTGAGCTAGAGGAATCTGGTAGCTAATACTTAAATGCATGGCTGGAATATTAAATCCCAAGACAAGATTTATGGATACGTTTCTGACTCAGGTCGGGAGAAGTCAATCTGCACATTGGGAGTTACGTTTCTCGTTCGCGACATTCTCGGATTACGCTACATTCTACGAGGCCGACAGCGATAACCCAAAGCGCGCCGATGAGGCCGTAGACCGTATATTCTTTGAGGCCCATAACAGGCCGCAAGATCAAGTAATTCCTGAGTTTGACGACGACGGTCAGATATCGTTCCCCGCCGGTGAATTTGAGCTCACGAATGGATCGATGCTTGTTTTATCCGGAGCTGCCGGTGCGACGGAATTTTTGGCTGGTGATGCGCTAGTTACGAGCGCCAGCACTGCATTCACTGATTGTGTTGATTCGTTAAAAGATATGCAACCGCTTCGATCTAGTGATCCGCTGCGGGAAAGCGATGACTTCAAGGTTAGCAAATATTCTCATGAATTTTTAATGACTGACACTTTACCAATTCCGTCGACAAAGCCTCGACGGGTTTCCCTACAGAATGTAGAGAGTTTGTGGCAAGACAAAAAATTAACGCACATTCCGAATTTTCAATTCATGTCTCCAATAAATAAAACATCTGGCACTGTATTAAGAGATTATCCCAAGTTACAGCAACCAGCACCGTTGAATTTTGAAGAGCTTATGGTCTCTTTAGGAGCCAACGATCCAAGCGGTGAGACGGGGGTAGGAGAACCCTTGAAGGTAACGTTCCCAGAGACATCAAAAGAAAACAATTTAGTGTGTCAGGTGTTTGAAGTCTGCAGTGGCAGTGTGAACAAGCTACGAGTTATAGATTTTGGCGAATTTGAAGATGAAGACCCATTCAGTCCTGGAAAGCATGTATTCTTTGTAGGAAAGTTATTTCGTGATGATGGTGGAGAAGACACCTTTATAAACCTATTTACTGTGATATTTGATTGAGCTGCTAGATGTTATTTAAGCCCCCAATTTCTACCGACATGGTACAGATACCGAACCAACCTGCACGGTTGTTAGGAGTCTGGGGGAAGGAGGGCACAAGAAATTTTATATATGAATTCGCGTTTAGGATCGATGTTACGAAGGCCGTAAGAGCTGGTGCATTGCATCTAGAGATAAGCTTACTTCCAAAAAAGCCTCAAAAATCGAAAGTTAAACCCCCTGCTGTCCGTCCGAAATCATTTAGAAAATCGACAAAAGTTTTGGAAAAGAAATCTCAAGCAAAACGAAAAAAAGCAAGGTCCACTCGCTTTGCTTATCGAAAGACAGAGATAACGGGCGTGATTTCTAACCGCGTTGCAAGGCTAATAAGCGCAGGTACAATATCGTATTGGCGTCCCGTGAATTATATTACCACCCCAATTTTAAGGCAAGAACGGTATAATTTGCCGATATCTGGTAGTCTACCTCGTCGAAAAAAAATAAGCTTACAAAAAGTAGCTCCTACTCTTATTTCAACAAAGCAAGACCCTGCTCAAATTGGTAGTCCCCAAACCTCTCGTCCGACCGTTCTTTCTCTCTTGGGCCCAGCTGATGCTATGCTGGCACAAAAAGTAATGTTCCGTGAGAGAAAGACAGAGATTGACCCGAAGGCATTTGTGGTATATTTGAACACTGCGAAATTAAAACGAAGAATGACGCTTTCTGAAAAAAGACTAAAGAGTAGGTCAACGTTTTATCTTCATGCTCAACTAAGGACAAGCAAGGGTGTAGTCGTTGCAGAAGCAGGGACAACAATTTCTCATGCGAAAATTGTTAATGATTTTTTAACCCCAATAAAGCCACCGGCGCTACAAGCGGGCTTATTGGGTGTTGGAGAATTATCTGTAGGACTAGAACAGATAGACTCAAAAGCCACGAGAGTTAAATTATTTCGTCGATTGGCTCCCACCGATAATTCTGCTGGTACGAAATGGTCGCTAGTGATTGATGAGGATTTAGAGGTTGGGGATGGAGAGATCCGTTTTCGTGATAAAGTTGCAACTGCAAACCCTGTTATGTATAGAGCCCTGTGTTTTGGAACTAATTCAAGGCCGGCTGAGAAGTTTTCTTCTGTAGTGATTACGCCACGACAGGAAATAAAGCTTGATTATTCTGGGAAGGGAACAGCAACGTCAGCTATAGCGTCTAATATAATAACAACGTCTGTAACAGACTTTCCCAAGGATGCTGTTTCAGTGGCTCTAAGAAGATACAACCTTACGCATAATTCATACGCAAAGAAACAAGCACAAACGGGAAGCGGATTTGTAATAGTTGGAACTGGGTCGCTTGATGAGCAGATTCAATTTGTAACGTCGCCTGACGATCTGGTTAATTTTCGTGACCGACCTCCACCTGGATCGATGTACAAATATGTTCCAGTGACATACACACGCTATGGAAAAGAGGTGCTGGGAAAAGCTGCGATTATAGAATTCGTTGAATCACAAGAAGACAATAAAAAGGTTTCTATGTCTGTGGGAGCTGCAACATTGACATCTGGAAAGGGGAGTCAATCGGTTAGTTTTTCTGTCGAAGGGAAATTTACTGAATTTGGGTTTGAAGAAATTGAGAGCGTACTAGCAGAAGCAAAGCAAGCCGGGCTATTTGGGGGTGATGTCGCAGGTAGTCGGGATAAATTTTCTTCTTTGATCGTATTTCTTATAGAGCGAGAGAATTTTAAGACTGGTGAAATTGAGTCTTTTGGGATACAAGAAGCAGGAACATTCACTGATTCGTTGAGCCTCCAGCAGCAAAAAAACATTAAGCCTATTGTTGCTGGAGCAAGATATTCTTACAAAATTACTGCATGTATTAGGCCTGCAAACACGCTGTTTGATAAACTAATAACAGCAGAGGTAGACCAATCCACGTTATTGTCTTTTTCAAGATCGGTACAGAAATTTCGTGGTCCTTTGCAATTGCGAAAAAGTACGTTGGCATCAACTTCAAGACAACACGATTCCTCTGTACCGACAGCGCTTGAGCCAAACGACCCGTTTTTGGCGGGCAGAACAGCAGTTCAAACAACAGTCGAAATAGCAATTCCCTTTTCGGCTGTGAAGGGATCTTCTGCAACTGTCGAAGCCAGAGCAGACAGTAATCTAATTAAGTGGGTGTTTGCCGGTGATATGAGAGAAGTGGACCATTTCCAAGTGTATATTGGTTCGGGCGGCGGCTCCGAGCTACTCGGCACAGTTCACGCTGATTTTTCTTCAATGAATTTTTCTTATCGTCATTTTATAGATCGTAAAATATCTTATGATTCAAATTACGCTTATGAAATTAGACCTATAAATATTTCTTTTAAAGAGCTGACATCTATAAAGACTTCCAGTGTAAGGATCCAGCAGCTTGCGGGATTGACATCACATGAATTACGTAGCGCGGTGGTTATACAAAGATAATGGCAAGCTTACTAGACAATGCAAACCTATTACCACTAACGTCTGTTGACCAAGCTGAGGTTGTTAGCTTGGCGCAATTGTTACTTGGTGAGGAAAAAGCCGCGGCACTATTGATAAAGCGTTCGGCTGAGACCAAAGCTACAAAAAAATCAAAATCGGGTAGAGCGGGAAGATTATCCAAGACAAAAAGTTCTTCTACAAGTTCCCGACAAAAAACAGCTGCTCCGCTCCAAACAGCAGAACAATCAAGGATAGAAAAAAAGAACCAGCAAGCAGAACGTAAAAAATTGGAAGCGTACCAATTACAGGCAGGAAAAAAGAAGAAATCTACTACATCATCGCCACGAAAGATCGGCTCCTCTAAAGATGCTAGTGCACTAATAACTGAAACTAGGGAGAATTCTCTTATTATTGATGGCACATTACGACCAATAGTTTTTGGGATGCTGGATTTTTTGCCGACACTGGACTCCACCGGAACAAAGGCAACCCCCATCGGAAATATTCTTAAGATCAATAGAGCGATTAAGGTGTTAAACATTGAAAATCTTCCAGAAGACATCGATACATCTACACAGGGTCTACTTGACCTTGAATATCTAGAGACGTATTCCCAGTTCGTTAGCCAGACAAAGCTTTTCCTTAAAAGTTTAGATGCTTCAAATTTCAGTATTTTAGAAGACGCAGTAAGCTTTCTTTCTTTGGCTAACAATTCTACCAGCGAAGCGTCTAATACGCAATTGCTGTTGACAATATTACGTGACTATGCATTGGCTGTTGATAATTGTTCACCTCGTCTTTTTGAAGCAGAGGAACGTGAAATTCCTTCCGACGGTGCAAGCTTGCCAGAAAAGCCCGCAGGAATAACTGCTCTCAAGGAAGTGCTAAAGAGTGATAAGGCATTTGATTATTTAGACGCTGTTTTAGGCACAGACGAAGAGCGCGCTCTAAAAATTCTGCTGTATCAAATTAGTTCGGAATTGAAGTTGTCTTATAACGCTTCGAAGTTGGGGATTAATCAAACAGCTGCATCGACGCTCCAAGCTCGGCTTAATAATAATTCAATCATGCCAGGAAAAAATGCAAACATTAATTTTCTTGGGTTACGTTCATTCGCACAAGCAGATGACGGAAGGTATACTTTTACGTTTCCTTTCGAACCTCGTGATATTCTCCCCGATGATTCTGGAATCTTTTTTGCCTCAGGACCAGATATTGCAAAAAGGCTACACGCTAGTACTGCCTCGACTGTTTATGCTGAGATCGCCGCGACGGGAAAAAGCGCATTTTCCATTATAGCAGCATTTCTTGACACTGGGGATTTCGCGTCAGACTATGCACCATCTGTCGGTGCTTTTATTCTGATAATCCAAGATGTAGTTGTACCGTTATTGAACTTGGTTGCGCAATCGTCACCAGCGCGCAAAGATGTTGTAGAATTTTTATTATTAGTTGCAGCCGGCAAAGACCAGAAGATGCTGGCTCAATTAATGTTGTTCCTTGCAGCATTAAAGGAAGAGCTAGCTCGTCCGGCTGTGGTGAGTACACTTAAGTCTTCATCTCGTGCTAAAGTAGTTGGATCGCTCGCTTCGGCTCCAAATACGCGAACAACGTCTACGATTCAAAGTGGCGCTAGCGCCACTTTGGAGGAAGCCCCGTCGATTACAAAGGTTTCTTCATTCGCACCAACGAGGATGGTCGGTGCTGTTACGTTGTCAATGCCCACTCCTACTAGAACTGCAACAAAGTCTTCTACGACTACAGTCGCGTCAAACGTGGGCAGTACTTTAGTCGCAGCAGTGGCGAGTAGTGAGGTTATTGCTGAGACTGCTGAGACGTCTAACAAACTAGTCACTACTGTTGATTTGAACCCAAGCGTAACAACTACGGAAACAACTCGACCTGCTCTTTCTAGCGGATATCAGGATATTTGCGCCGCGACTGCTGCGTTGCTCTTAGACTACTTGACAAGTACCAGCACAACAGGCTCTTCATCACCTTCGTCAACAAATTTAACTGAAAGTAACGTATATTCTTCCCTTCTGTCGCTTGTTACTTTGACAACTGAGGGCGATGTTTTTATAACATTATTAACAATATTCGATGATTTTATTGAAATGTTTTCATCTCCTGATGGGTCTTGCTTTAGTGGTACTTCAACAGCTTATTCTGCGATAAGCCGCGGCAATATTGAGATAGCTTTTTTCATGTGTATTACGAAGATTCAAGCATTCGCCGCGAAGAAGAGCTATACCTCTATCGCTAATGACACAACAACTGTAAGCACAGATGTTGTAATAGACACAGAGAAATTAGTAGATATGAGCGAGGGATTAACCGACGCCTTTCAAGATGAAGTTGATTTAGATGAGATAAGTAGCGCATCCGATACGCTAGGTAGGATTGTAGACAGCTTAGTAAATGAAGAAGCATTAGTCGCAACAATACCGGCAACATTTTCTGAATTTCTTGATAACGCTTCCCTTGCCTTTATCGCACTGCAGTCTACCTTACTTACTGACACGGATGAGTCATCAGCGGCGTTAACGTTACAAAACAGAGTACAAGAAGGTCTCCCGGTTTCAAGCGATTTGGCGATGACACTGGGCGGATTTGTGTCTAGTTATAATTCTGATTTTGGAGCGTTTTCTGGTGTCATGACTAGAGACCCTCTTTTAAGCGATGATGCATTGACATTTTTTTCTGATATGATGAAAGAAGAATCGTTTTCTGAATCGAAGAAAATTATTGCAATTGCGTTGCCGTCCGGGTTATGTGATGCGTTGTATAACATCCCTGTTTCATTAGAAGACACATCAAGAGAATCCACTACACTTTCAAGTGATGTATTCGAAGTCCAGATTGAGAAGATTGACTTAACTCGTCCAACGCTGAAATTTAAGGAGCAAGTTTTCTCATTCCCAAGAAATGTGCGCTTAAAATCAGTTTCTCCCGTGGATGATGGCGAGGTTGAAGTGAATTATTCTGTTTTTGATAGCTCGCTAGTGGAAAGTGCAATGGCTGAGCATGATATTTTAGATACAGACGAAAGTGGTGTTATGGCTGCGTCTATTAAGAATTTAAAAATAAGCGAAGCGCTAAAAATGTACGTATCGCTTTTATACGATGTTGACTTTTCTATAGTGAATTATCCTATTGGCGATACTAGAATTTCTGAATTATCAAAGAAGAGCGTTGGTTTACCCTTCGCAAGCGGTGTTGATACGTCATCATTAAGTTTTTTGTCTGGAAGTAATTTGGCTTTCGATCCAGATGAGCGCGCTCTTGCTTCATTTAGCTGGTTTGACAGCTCATCGTCAACGTTGGATCTGGAGATTGATTTTGGTACTGATGTTATTGCATTTTCTGTCTGGGAATATTTAAGTGCAATTGGAGTGATTGCAGACACTGATACGATTTCAGATCGACTAGCGCTGGGGAGCAAGTTCGAGAATATTCTTCTTCTTCCTTTCGACCCTTATGATTTTGAGATAGCAGATGAGACTGTTGGTGATGATGCTGCTATTGAGAACATGACTAATGACCAATTAACAATCGCTCAAGAAGAAGTGGGTATCGGGCTAGAGACGTCACAAGGAGTTGAATTGTCAACCTTTCGAGTAACAATTACGATTCCAGAACAAACTGCGGAAAGTGATGATGGGTAGCGAATCGATCGTAAGCAGGCCGCTTCATTTTTTTGATGTTCCAGAAGTTACATCATTGTCCGCTGGCTTTTCTTATAATTTTTTTGTTTCTGATGAGAAAATAAATGAGTCTGGCGCTGAAGCTGTTAATGGAAATCTTTCTTCTAGATTTTTGCGAAAAGGAACTGTCGATACCACAAATTTAAATGCTCGAATTCCGCGCTATGTACAGCTTGACTTTGGTGTCCAAGACACTCCAAAAAGTATTTTGTCCACAAGAAACAGCGCTATCAAGTCCACAAGAAACGAGATTAAGAAAGCGCTTGATGAGGGAAAGATATACACTGAAACTCAAGCTGCTGGAATGGATTTTGATTCTTATATTTTTTCTAATGAACAGCTTCAAACAAATTTAGAGAATTTCTTTCGTCGACGTCTGGCTAGCTTTGGAGAGGAGGAAGCATCTCCATTAGAATTATTAACAATGTTGTCTGAAGAGAGTGAAGTTGATTCTGACTTGTTAGAATCTTTGTTACCACCATCGCTCAAGTATGACGGAGAGTCTGCATCACCAGCAGCAACTTCCAACCCAGTAGAGGCAGCATTTTTCGAGAAAGAAAAACGTCAATACACTGTAGGGGTTTTAAACACGAGTTATTCTCCGTCGCTGCTTCGAAAAGCTGCTGAAGCTGGAAATTCCTTACGTCTTGATGATACTACGCACAAATTTTGTTCAGCTGTTAATACACTCCAACCAGACTTAAATGAGTACGTGAGTAATGCTGAGTATTTATTCGACGTACCTTTTATTGATATGGAACTGACTGAGGATGCGACGTTTGTCGCTCAAGCAGATGTTGTAGGCTTTGTGTTTGAGAAAACTCGAATTTATAATGGGAAGAGATACCCAATGTCCCCCGTGATAGCGGTCGGTACAAGCCTTAGAACTGCATATGACAGTGAAGTTGCATATGGCATGACTTACGAATATAGCGCAAGAACGATTGCGAAATTTCGAATTCCGCTTACCGATTATGACACTGGAGAGGTTTTTATTGGAACATTTCTATTGTCCTCTCGTCCTGCTGCGGTCGCAAAGACAACAATCACTGAAGATCGTCGTCCTGAGCCTCCGAACGACATCAATTTTTACTACAATTATGATGATGACAACCTTTCGGTGACCTGGGCACCACCAGTAAATCCTCAGCGCGATGTCAAATATTTGCAAGTTTTTCGCCGGGAAACAACAGCCGACCCATTCCAATTATTGGTGCACTATGATTGGGATGATTCTGTGATTAGAGCGATAAGCAAAGAAGCAATCGACCCATCTTTGATGCAAGTGACAACTTGCATGCCTACATACTATATCGATCCTAAATTTGACAAGACAAAAACATATATTTATTCCTTAGCGGTTATTGATGCAAGGCAATTGACATCGAAATATTCAACACAGATAAAAGTTTCGTTTAATGAATCTAAAAATAGGATAGAAAAAGAATTTATTTCGTATGGAGGCGCGCCTAAGCAGTACCCAAATTGGTTTTTAAAGGAAAACTTCTTCGTAGACTCAATGAAAGACAGCGCTCATAGCAACCTTTCGATTTATTTTGATCCAGAAGTGTATACATTAACTCGGGGAGCTGGTAACGATATACCAGCTTTCTGTACAACATCAATGGATCCTTTATCGAAGTATGTGTTTCAATTGATAAACGTAGACAGATTAGACGAGGCGCAAATTAACATTACTATTGACGAAAGCCGGCTTGAGAATACTACAAAAAGCAAAAAGTCGCAATTTTCTTCTGAGATAGACACCAGTTAATTTACGCCATTTTATTTATGCTATAATTAAGCGTGGAGTAGTGGAGACAATATTATGGGATTTTTGGATAACAGCACTAACAATATTATCGTAGACGCAGTCTTGACTGATTACGGTCGACAGTTGCTGGCAAGAAATGATGGAAGTTTTTCTATTGTTAAATTTGCGCTTGGAGATGATGAAGTTGATTATGTGACGATCAAAAAGTTTGGTCGGACTGTGGGGAAAGAAAAGATAGAGAAGAACACCCCCGTATTTGAGGCTCAAACGAATCAAAATTTTGGCTTGAAAAACAAATTGCTTAGTCTTTCTAACCCAACATTGGTTAAGCTCCCGGGTGTAACTTTGACAGGTGATGTAACCTCTGGAAAGATGTCATTTAAACGAACAGGCAGTACAGCGTCACAGTCACTAACGTTAAGTCAAAACGTTACGGATGAAAATACGATCGATCCCGAATTAAGAGACCAGGCGTTTATAGTAAAACTCCCTTATCGCTTTTTGGAGCTTGATGGCTCTGATAACACACCTGATTCAATCGATTCCGATGACATCGCTACGTATATTGTGACAAGAGACAGTACAACAACCAGTATTGGTGGATCGCAATTAACATTGACTATAAAGACTCGCTCTATTTCAGACAGCGTGTTTGACTATTACGGGGACGCAGATAATAAATCACAAATATCTTCCACAGTTCAAGTAACAGGAATTCAGTCTGGCGTTGTATCTGAATTGAGCATTGTGGTAGAGAAGTGAGGTAATAAAAAGTGGCAACCTTTAAAGAGATATCAGCCGCAGACGTAAAGACGTCTAGATCTGTGCTAAACCAGCTTGTTGATGTAATCCAAGAAGATATATCGGGCTCTGCAACTCGTAAGAAATATCAATTGTTTGTTACAGGGGGAGTGGGTCCTGGAGTGACATCATCGTTATATCACACTGTGTATGATCAAGACTTCTCATTGCAAACTGCGAATTCAATTTTTGACACCACAGCCGGCCTTTACGCCGAAGGCACAACAGTGGTATCATCATCGACTGGTGTCGATACCGCTGGAAAGTATTTGTTCCCGTCTCAATCAATGATGATGAGAGAGAAGATAGACATATACCAGCAATATGCTGCAAGTCTGTTGGGAGATGCATCTGCAAATTTTACTACGCCGTTTGGTAGCGCAACAGCGGCAGACGTAGTTGACTCTGCATTGTTTATCTCGTTTAAGCGTCTTTTTACTAGAGACAAAATTAAGCGTGAAACTTTTGCAATGCGGATGCATTATTCATCGTCATTAGCAAATGGCGGCTCCACGATCGCTGATAGGAACCTAAACGTAACATCTGAATTAGACGAAAGAATTTATACTGATTTTGGTGCTGCTACGAACCGCCGACGTACATTTGGCGGCGAAGTCGGTGATCTAGTGAATTCATCCGACACAACAGACAAGGTCGGTCTTGTGTTTTATGATGCTGGTACCATTGTGTTGAATATCGATCGTATTATTAGCTCTAGTCAGCCAGTCAGCGGCGTGATTGCTGGCATGCGAACAGGCACATCAGGAGACGTTGCAACAGGACAGGTTGTTATAGGTGGTAATTCTTTCTTGTCTGTCGGTTCCATCAATCCAAATGCGACATTCACTCCAGATCTGATGGTCTCTGCAAGTATTGACGATATTGTTGATCACTTTATGTCGTGTCGTTTCAGCTCTGGCTCCCTTACTGCTCAAACTTTTCAGAATAACACGAACATTAATTCTACATTATTGTTCTGTCGTGCGACTGCTGATGAATTTAATTATTCTTCGAACCCCACGTACACAGACACGTCAAACAGGATCGTCGTGATCGATGAAGGTCAGGAAGATGTCCAACGCGCATTTTCGTTTATAACAACAGTCGGTCTTTACGACGCCAATGATAATTTGTTAGCGGTTGCGAAATTATCACGTCCAATAGAAAAGAATGACGAGAAGGATTTGACGGTAAGAATTAGGCTCGATTTCTAGGGGGAAGAGTGGCCCTCTTTAAACTCGACAAGACTTATTTTGATTCGTTTAAAGTTTTAGCGAAACCAAAACGTACGTTTACGTCCTCGTCACTAAGCGGACCAACTGGGTCTGTTAAGGTATTTCCATTAACATCACTTGGGATGAAAGAAATTCCTGCTGATAATGGAGATGAAGACGGCGCACCAATTTCAGATAGTTTGGAGACCATTCGTCTAGACGCCGTCAAAGAGTTTAACGCTGGCGTACCAACTACGGGTTCTGTAATTGCCTATATGGATGCTGTGCATTCTGCGAGCACGACTGGAAAACGAGATAAGCAAGTTGAGGTTCTTCGTTTTGAGCCATCTTTTAAATTCACTAGCGATACGCTAAGAAAAAGAGTGATTGAAAGTGTGTTATTCCCATTTTACAGATCGAAATATGGGGCGCCGTGCAATTGGTCGTTCACGAATTACAGCACTATAAATTTTTTCACGGGTGATGAAGTACCGTCAGATTCAGTCTTGATTTATCCTGCTTCTTCATCTGGCGACACATCAACAACTTACAGACCGTCCGGTTCTTTTGCATTCGAGTTTTACATAAATCCTCGCTATACAACAGATGGCCCGGGTGGGTATGTGACAGCGGGTACCATTCTTCATATGTCTAGTTCATATGCGCTTTCGATGGTAACAGGAAGCTCAAGAAATATAGACGAGCGTCCCGATGGGTTCCGCTTGATGTTACAATTGAGCCATAGTGCGGATATTCCGCCTTCTGATATTTCTCTTAACGTTCTCAATAACGCTCGTCCAGCTCCGCAAGATCTGGTGTTTTTATCGGATGATAATTCACTTCGTCTAAACACTTGGCATTATTGTTGCGTTAGATGGGGAGGGACAGACGATATTCAAGACTCCACGGGGTCATTTTACATTGACGAAGAAGAAAAAGGGTCGTTTGATTTGGTCCCAACATTTCTCCAACAATCTGACTGGATAACAAAAGAAGCGTATAGCGATAACGTAGCTGCTGGTGATCCTGATGCTCTGTTTGTAGGTAATTTCTGGGAAGGAGGCAATTGCACAAACCCTGGAGTGGCTGATGATTCCTTTATAGCTCAATTTTTTAATCCAACAATCGCAAAGAGAGATGGTCTTGAGAATTTTTATGGTGGTGTCTCCTCCGGCATACCCGAGCCAGAAGGGTATACTTTCCGTCATCCATTAAATGCTGAGATTCATGAGCTAAAAGTCTACAATGCTTATAGAAATGATGAGGATATTCTGTCTGCGAGTCTTTATGGCATAGAAAATGTTAAGACTGAACCACATCTCTTGTTTTATGTACCACCATTTTTTGTGAAAGACACCAACACCCGCGAGATATTTCAAACACCTTTCCAGACTGCTATGGGAAACACAAATGACCCATTTAACGTTGCGCTCTCGTTTGGGGTAGGTGGCCATTATCTAAATTTAGAAAATTTTGTGAAGGACTTTGTGAGAGGATCATTTCCAAGGCTGCTAAACCTAACTGGTTCGACCATCAATGACTCCACGGGATGGGTTAGCTGTAATGGGTTTTTATTCGCGACAGGTAGCGTAAGAAAACGAAATCTTACGATACTGCCTTGTGACAATGGAAGATTGCTCCCCAACTTTTCTCTATTAGAGCAAGCTGTAACCTCATCAGAAAGTTTGAGCTTGTTTGTAAACGATCTAGGTGTTAAGACACTGAGTATGGTGTCTCTTAATAATCTTTTAAGCACGGGCTCAGATTCTTTTCCAGGGCTTCTTAATTCTGACGACCCTAATTCAATATCTGCGTTTTTGGCTGGATCAACGCCAGATGACCCATCATTACCAGCTGGTTCTGTGTTAACAATTTTTAATAGGACGAAAGACCCTTCGTCGAATGAAGTTGTATTTTTTGATGCCAGTAATCTATTTTATGGGAACAAGATAGACCCTGGATCGTACACTCTAACAGACACTAGTGTTACTGGGTCGGGTGGTCGGGTAAGAATTACATTGAAAGACAATAAGCGAGGTAGCTTATACAGGGCAGATTGTACAGGTAGCCATCCAAATTGGTCTTCTGTGGGCACGCTACTATATGACGAGGGGCTAGCAGTCGTAAAAACACCCCTTATTCCGCGTTTTGGTGTCGATCAGTTTGAGGTAAAGATGACGGGCCAACAGCATATCTACGTTCTCCAAATGAATATCCCTGCTGAAGCGAATTCTTTGAATCGTTCAGAAAATCCAGCGTATAAAAGCTTGACACCTTCCGATCTTGATGCCGACATGGAGTCTGCTTTTGTATACGTCACAAATATAAACTTGTTAGATGAAAATCTTAATGTTATATGTAAATCGAACTTCGCTCAAGCTATAGTAAAAAGAGAGGACGATCGATTCATGGTGCGCGTGCGCTTAGATTTTTGATGAATGTAATTTTAGGATTAGATGTTTCTACATCTTGCGTTGGGTGGTGTGTATTAAGAGCCTCAGATGGGTCTCTAGTAGATGCCGGCCATATTGCACTAAAAGACATAAGGTGCATGTTTAGCAAGGCTCAGAAGACCCGCGAAGACCTTGCTACATTGGTTAGTCACTATGATGTGGAAGCTGTTGCGGTTGAAGAAAACCTTCAAGCTTTCCGTCCGGGATTTTCAAGCGCAAAAACGCTGATTACTCTTGCACGGTTCAACGGGATTGTAAGCTGGTTGTCATATGAGTGCGCAAATCTCCAACCAGACTTTATAAATGTGAATCATGCAAGAAAGTCGGTCGGCTTAAAGATAAATAGAAAATCTTCGCTTTCTACGAAAGAGCAAGTGTTTGAGTGGTCGAAGGAGAATGGCATGGGTGATTTTCCATGGCCGACTAAAACGCTTAAGTCTGGGCCAAGAAAGGGCCATGTAATCTTTGATGACTGTTGTTATGATATATCTGATGCTTTTGTAATTGCAAGAGCGTATGTGAATGATGAGCGATGATTTAGATATTAAAAAACGAGTTATGCTAATTCAACGAGCATTTGGGTCTGTGCTTTTCGATAGAGACGGCGTGAATGTTGCAATTGGGTGTGTTAACAAAGACTGTTCTTCTTTCGGAAAGCCCGCTAAAAAGAAGTTGACGTTACGAGTTGATAATGAGTTTTACCATTGTTGGGTTTGCGGCCTTCGGGGAAAGGGGTTAGCTTATTTTTTTCGAAAGTATAAGCCCAATTTTTCAACGCCCGCCGCAGCTATCTTTGAAAAGAAGATTGATGAAATTAAAGAAGAGGTTCAACTCGTTCAGCTTCCTGAGGAGTTTACATTGCTGGCCCGACTAGGGAAGAATGCTGATCCAGATCTTCGAGCATGTAAAAACTATCTTTACAATCGTGGGTTGGTACAAAGAGATTTGTGGTATTTTAAGATTGGAGCTGTGACCAGTGGTCGCTATCGTCGTAGGGTGATTATCCCGTCTTTTGACGGCGAGGGGATGCTGAATTATTACACTGCTAGAGCTATCGATGGTGAAGTGAACAGGAAGTATCTAAATCCAAAAGTACGACGAGCTGATGTGATATTTAACGATATTAATATTGACTGGTCACAAGAGCTCACGTTAGTTGAAGGTCCATTTGACTTAATCAAATCGAATGAAAACACGACTTGTTTGTTGGGTAGCACGTTGAGCCTCCAGCATGAATTATTCAAAAAGATAGTGAAAAATAAGACCCCAGTAATTCTTGCTCTTGATCCTGATGCGATTAAGAAGACACATGAAATTGCTGCAACTCTTGCTAGGTTTGATATTTGCGTAAAAATATTGAAGTTTGATAATTTTTCTGATGTGGGGGAGATGCCGAAAGGATATTTCCCGCAATTACTACCACACGCAGAAGAATGGAGTGAGATGGCACGACTGCGATCGCTTATTGGGACGATCCGGTCAGGGTCTTTAATCTAGGGGTATTATGTTTCGGTGCGCTCATTTTGCTGATGTCCACTTTCGTGGGCTGACAAGGCACAAAGAATACAGAGATGTATTTTCAAGATCATTTGTGGAATTACGAAAGTTGCGTCCAGATGTGATCTTTATTGGCGGTGATATTGTCCATTCAAAGACACAAGGGATTAGTCCCGAATTAATCCACATTTTGACTTGGTGGTTTAATTCATTAGCTGAGATTGCTCCGGTTCATGTTATCTTGGGGAACCATGATGGGCTAATGTTGAATGAAGACAGGCTTGACGCTATTACGCCTATTTTAGAAGCGCTAGATAATCCAGATATACATCTTTTTAAAGAATCTGGAACGTACGATATCGGAGTTGATGGGTATAAGTGGAATGTGTTTAGTTGTTTTGATGTGAAGGGATGGGATGATGTTGAGCCTGATCCATCTTGTATCAATATTGCGACATTCCATGGACCTGTAAATGGTTCCTTGACCGATCAGGATTGGGAGATTAATGGAGATAGCGTATCAGTTGATTTTTTCGATAAATTCGACTTTGCTTTCCTTGGTGACATCCATAAGAGACAATACCTGACACCAAAAATTGCATATCCTGGTTCAACAATTCAACAAAATTACGGTGAAACAATAGAGAAGGGATTTTTGTTCTGGGAGATTAGGAATAAAGACGATTTTGATTCGAAGTTTATTCCGCTCAAAAATGAGAAGTCTTTTCGAACGTATAGCTGGAAAGGCACAGTTATAGATACACTCAATCAAATCCCAAAGTACGCTTCCGGCGCTAGATTTAGAATTGCGCATGAGGGGTTAAATCAAGTTGACTTCAAACAATTACAAGCTGAATTACGCGAAACGTTTTCAGCTGAAGAAGTTGTCTCGAAAGATGAGTCAAAGACGTTTACTGGTTCAGACGTTGTAATTTCAACATCTGTGGGCGAAATAAGCAGAGCCGATCTTCGAAGTTTCAAATATCAAGATCGGCTAATGTCTGATTTTGTATTACGAAATAAGCTGCCTGACGAAACCCGCGACGACCTGCGTGCTCTACATAAGGATATTTTTCATAAGTGTGTCCAGCAGGCCGACCAACAAGCACATCAGTGGCGCTTACGAAAGCTTACATTTGATAATATGTTCGGATATGGTGAGGATAATATTATAGACTTTGATACACTTAACGGTATAACTGGCATTTTTGGTAAGAATCGATCTGGAAAATCATCAATTCCCGGAACGTTAGTTTATGGGTTGTTTAATTCCTCTGACCGTGGTACATTGAAAAATTTACACATCATAAATAGCCGAAAGACTTTTTGCCGTGCGAACGTAGACGTGTCCATAGGCAGTAAGATGTATCGTATTGAGCGGCAAACAATCAAGCGAACAAGTAGAACTGGGGTAGTGACAGCACCCACCCACCTAAACCTTTACGCGCTGGATGATGATGGAAACGTGATCGTAGATAGCACAGAAGAACAACGAAGAGAAACTGAAAAGGTTTTGCGCGGGCTTGTCGGTACAGTTGACGATTTTTTAATGACATCGTTTGCATCTCAGGGTGATATGAACGCCTTCATCCGCGAGGGCGCTACAAAACGAAAAGCGATTCTTACAAGATTTTT
>CEPZ01011851.1_pt1 | contig 18463 bp, 33 predicted proteins | sample 530461 | NCBI WGS metagenome assembly CEPZ01 (sample SAMEA2620106, study PRJEB7988) | marine metagenome | isolation source: saline water (ENVO:00002010), including | reverse complement strand
CAACTGCGGTCAATGAGTTCGATTTCGCTCAACGCCTTCGCATGAACTTTCCGCGCAGCAGCCAGCGCGTTCTCCCGGTTCAACGCATCCTGCTGCCTCTCGCCCGCGGAGACATCCTTGGGGGAAGTAGGTACTTCAGGCCCGGGCTGCAGCGGAGGCGTCGGAGTAGTGGGAGTTGTGCCCTGCTCGTAGTTGTTCGGCATAACGATTGCAGTAGACGGGGGCTCCACAGAGGGCTCCGGTTCTGGCGGAATCACGGGCTTCTTCTTAACCTTTTCAGTGACTGCAGTTCGTGCTTCCGCGCTCTTCATGAAAGCAGCAGCAGCGCCTACCGCGACAGCAGCACCCACGAGAAGTTTCTTGTTACGCTTCTTGACCATGATATCTCCTCACCTTTAATATAGCTCTTCTCTTATATAAGTTCGCTCTCTTGGTAACTAGTTATGCAGATAACGATTTAAACTATGCCGACCATAGGGCTCGACATGAGTTTAGACGTTTCGTGGGAAGACCAACTCGAAGCGCTACACGCGCTCGATATAATCGACAAGAAGTACGTGCTTAATGAGGAGACCGCAGTCGCACCCGGAACTACGACTGGGACATTTACTCTTCTGGGGTTCTCGAATGACGAGATGAGAATCGTGAAGCGTCTGTCGTTTTATGGCGGTGTGGGCGTCGTGTTCTCCTTCATCGAGGAACCCCAGTATGCGGGCGGAGGCGCGGGAGCGGACGGCCGGTTCCAGAACTTCGGGTTCACGTTAAAACCCATCACCGAAGCCCTCGACGTGCGCTGGACTCTGGACGGGGCCGGACCCTCCGCGGTGCAGGTCATCACAACCTACTTCGCGGTCAAGGGTAAGGACTGGGACACGCAAACACACAAACTATTCTCCTGCCTCAAGGAGGCGATTGCATGAGCATGTGGATAAACATTCTGGAAACACTATACGCAATGGGAGTCATCGACAAGGTGTACTTCAAAAACGAGAGCGGGTCCGTGACCTCGGCGGCACCTGACTCGCAGACCATCATCAACAAGAGCTTGGCCCCGGCCACCGAGTTCATCATCAGCCGAATGGAGTTCTGGTGCGAGGACTCCACTGTGTCCTTTGCAGTGACGAACTACGGACCTGACGGAACCTTCACCGCGCCTGATGACCTTCTCGACCTCGGGTTCACGCTCAGGCCCGTTGACGGTGACGTGACCATCGACATCACGACAACGTCAGGCACGGCCAAGAGGTACACTCTGTCAGGCACTTACTACAAGGTCCGCGGCCCGGTCTGGTCCGGATTCAAGAAAACCTATCTCCGCCCTCTGGTCGGATAAAAAAAGTTGAAAGGGAGGGCACTGCGCCCTCCCCCTCTTTCTGCATCTCCCCTAAGACTCCATAAAGGAGATGCTTATCTTGCACGTCGTCTGGTCGCTCCTTGCAACGATGGACGTGGTGGCCACGTGACCTCCGTTGAAGAAGTCAGACCCAAGCTCTTTCGAGTCGTTCGCGGGAACTGACATCGAGAAGAGCAGGTCGCTGCTTGCGCTGGCACCGTCGTACACGTCGAACACCGCAGCACTCGCGTTACCGTTCGAGAGGATGGCCCCCTCGAGGACGACGATGCGGTCTGTTCCACAGGTCACGACCGTCTGGTCGGTGTCTGCTGACGCGATAGCGACGCATTCCGAACTCGGGTGTCCGGCCCTGAGAGGCTTTTCGAGCATCATCAGGCTGCGACCTCCTTGATGACGGACGTGGGCACCTTAGTCCACGCCTTCGGGAAGGTGAAGCTCTCCTTTGTGGGAATGAACTCCCCTCCCTCGTTCCAGCCCCCGACCTTTTCCAGCAGGTACTTGTGACCGAACCCGCCGATGCGGATGAATTTATTGGTCACACCGCTCAGGTTCTTCGGAGTGAACTCGATGGAGTCCTTCGAGTTACCGAAGTTGAAGAGCAGCATCTGGGGGTCATCGAGCGGACTCGACAGGGTGTTCACAGGAACGTTGGTCTCGTTCTTGATTCCACCAAGTTGAGATGCTCCGGGCTTGAACACCTTTATCTGGAACAGACGGTCGGCGTAGACGCCGAACATCAGTCCGTAAAGGACGTTCCTCCCCGCATCCAGATAGTTGCTGATGCTCGTCTTGGTCCCCTCGGTGTTAGCCGCGAGAAGCCAGTCTGAGCCGGGGTCTTTCTCGAAAGCGAAGACCGCATTCCGTTCAGACACTCGATACATCGTATCCTCGATGATAATGAAGTATCCAACTCGGAAGACGTAGCTTCGCCAATACCACTCTGGCGGTTTCATCAGGCCCATTTTTCCTCACCTTGTGTGTGTGGAGGCTTTCAAAGAGGAGTAGCCGAAGCTACTCCCCGATGAAGTCCGTGTTACCTGATACTGCCGACAGGTTGGTAGCCGCAGCAACCTCAATGAGAGCGCTGCCGGTGTTCGTGGCGGTTACGTACGAGCCGTAATACACCAAGAACTTGGCGGTCGCTGCAGTGAAGCTCGCCACAACGGGCTCGAAGATGTACCCGCCTGCACTGAAGGAAAGAGCTTCCTTCACTGTTTCGAGGTACGGGCTGCACGAGAACGTGAACCCACCGGTCGTGTACGACGCCGGTCCAGTCACGGTCAGGTTGGCCCTCTTCCAGCCAATCTTGCCCTGCGCTTGTTCCAGTTTGCCTACATACGCGGTCATGTGTGTTCAACCTCCGTATATGAAGAAGTTCGGGGGTTTAACCCCCGAAGGACTTCTCCGTGATGAGTCTTCCACGCTTCTCCGCGGTGTAGCACATGAAGACGATTTCCTCGTCCTGCGCGACAGTTCCGTAGATGGAGAACTGCAGGGGCGTCTGGCTGGTAGCCACGATGGGCTTCCGGGTGATGCACGACGGATGGTCGTACGCCTGAAGCTGGCGGAGGCTCCAGATATCAGTCGTGTTCCCACCTTGGGTCCACTTGATTTTCTGGAGACCGGAGCCGTTCGTCAGGACGTGGCACCCGAAGAACGCGAAGTACTTGTCAGTAGGCACCGTGAAAGTGGCACCGAGCTGGTCGTTGTACGCGTTCGCGCTCGTGACTGTCCAGAGCCACTCCTCGTTCGTGTTGGAGATGTCCTCCTCCAAGTCCATGTCCCGCACCGTGATGTTGTCAGGTACGGTGTTCATCTTCGAGGCCGCGAGGTCTCGAAGGTTGTTGACCACAGTGGCGACGTAGGCGTCAGCCGCGCCGTCAATGAGGCTGTCTAGCGGTACTATAATAGCCATCGCATTTCACCTTTTCTCAGTTTGATGAGGTTTACTGCCCCATCATCTGGAGCGCCGGGACTTCCGACTGGAACCCGATGTCCTCCAGTTGCTGTTCGTACTCGCTGAAGACTTCGGACCCGCCGAAGGATTCAGCCGCGCCGTAGTACTCACCCTCGAAGACTCCGGCCATCAGGGCCGAAACCTCGCGGAGTACAGCACTACCGGGTCCGAGGATAAGAGCCATCGAAGAGGCCCCCGCACCTGCACCCGCCATGCTCAGGGCCGAAGCCGTAAGAGCACCGTTCACAGCAGCAATGCCCACATCACCGAGATGTGCGCCGCCGATGTTCAAGGAGCGGACCTTGTCAAGAACGCCAGCAGCGACGAGGCCGCGCTTGAGAGCGTAGCCGACGCCAACGAGTCCGAGACTCGCGATGGCCATGTTCTTGACGGGGATGCCCTTGAGTTGGTTCTTGAACTTCTTTGCGTTAATCAAGTTCATACACTCTCCTTGGGCGACAGCGTCTCGTGTGTGTGATTGCCGTCATCTTATAGAAGGATGTACTTCCCGCGGTTATAAAGATTTGCCTCTGGCCGTTAACGAGTTAACGTTCGAACGCACTCCATACCATGTCTGGTGCTGGTCGGCCGTCCTCGAAAACGTAGAGCGTCTTTGCGAACGACCTGTCGTGAGATGGAACGAGCCACGCCGGGACATGATACCTGCTCGGGGCCACCACTACTACTGAGTTCGCAACCCGCCTCATCTCCGCTAGAGCCTTGGCAGGGTCCACCCCCTTGTGCTCCAAGATATGTGACGCCACAACGCACGAGAACTCCTTAGTCCCGAACTGACTCAGGCGATTGATGTTGCACAGCGTGAAGTTCTGCACTCCCGTTCGGGGAAGTATATCGCAGTTCACATCGCCCCGTGCCCATTTAATGTTGAAGAACCGGTTGTCGGTCCCTGCGTTCAGAATAGGCTTGCCGTACTTCCGCTTCATGTCCCGCGCTATCTTCCACGCTTCCTCCCGAACTCTACTCTCATAATACACCATCCACACTACGTAGCCAGCCCCGGCCAACACCAGAGGATTCATTTTACAACACGAGTTTCGAGTAGATGCGATGCTGGACCGGAAACACCATCGAGTGGGGACTCGCCATGCCGTTCTGGGACCGGACGGCGTGGACAAGCTCATGGATGAGCGCGTTGTAGAATTTCATCCTGTTGTTGTTCATCTGGTAGTCGACGATGATGCGATTCGGTATCGGCAGGTACTGGGCGGACTCGACCACTTCGAGCTTGGGCACTGCCTTGAACTTGAGCCCGGTCCCCCGCTCCACTGCGTTGACGACACGAGGATACGGGATGCGCGGCATGGACTCTCCCTGATAGTAGACCTCGTCGTACCTATAATAGGGTGAGTTCTCGGAGTTGTTGTACGCCTTGATTCCTATTGACTTGATGACCGCGTAGGCTGCAGCGGCCACGCCAATGAAAGTAGCAGCATCAGATTTGAGGAGTTTCTTGAGAGCATTACTCTTTGCCATGGAGAGATGTAGGCGGCCATTCCTTAAATAGGTTGCTGGAGGATATCTATTTAAATGAACAAAGACATTATCATGGACATGAAAGTCACCTTTTACGAAATGGCAAAGGGAACCTCTAATTCCGAGTTCAGACTGGACGTAGGAACCGAGGTAACAATCATCTTCGACGAGTTCTACGTGTTCGAAGGAACTCTCGCATTAACGCAAGCCACCGTCCCTATCGCCTACCTAGAGGGGACTGCTGCTACAGACGCAATACGCCAACTGAGAGAACTGGCCCCCGAAGCCGAACTAATGAAGTAGCGGAGGGGCGCAAGCGCCCCCCCTGTTCACACTTTCTCCAGAGCCGACTCGCGAAAGAACGCGATAACGTCTTCGACGCTAGTCATCTTGAGGCTGGCCTTGTCGTGCATGAGGGTCTCGTGCATCTCAGGCGAGACCCGGATATGCTTCGTCTTCAGCGACATCAGTCATCCTCTTCGTCATCGTCGTCTTCTTCCTCGTCATCATCCTCTTCGTCTTCCTCTTCCTCCTCTTCTTCCTCTTCTTCCTCTTCTTCCTCTTCCTCCTCGTCGTCGTCCTCCTCGTTGAAGAACTCGAGTCCGACCCCGTCGTCTTCACCCTTACCACAGTTAGGGCAGACATCGAGGTCTCCTGCCTCTTCGGAGTTCAGGAAGGCACCGCACCCGGAGCACTTGGCGTCGGCGTAGATGCTGGCACCGCAAGCCGGACAGAACGTCTGCCCAAGGCGGGTATCGATGCAAGTTCCGCAATTCGGGCAGGGCGTGCCATTCTCACCGCAACTTGCACGAGGATTGGCGGTACTGCACCATGGACAGAACTTGTCCTGCAGCGGGAGCCCAGCGTGGGAGTGCTTGGAGAGCTTCTTGTCGGTCATGGCCTTCTTCTTCTTGACCTTCTTGCTGATGGCGCGACCCTTGGTGGCCTTCTTCTGTGCCTTCTCGCGTCGGGCCTTCAGTTCAGCCAGCTTCTTCTCGATGAGCTTGTTGCGCTTCGGCTTCTTTTTCTTCTTCTCGGACTTCTTCACTCGTTCCATAATGAGTTAACTTGTGGTCGAAATATAAATAGATTTGCTTTGTTTCTGACCACAAGTTAACTCATTTTGCAACTGAACGTTAACGATACTTGTTCAGAATCTTCAGGATGACCTCCGCATCCTTGTCATTGAGCTTCTTCCCAATGAACAGCTTGAACTTGGTCTGGATGTCCTTCGCTGTCTTGATTCGGTTAAGCATTCCCATCGTCTTCGTCCTCCTCGTCTTCGTCTTCTCCGATGAACTCCATGTTGAATGACGGAACAGACGATTGCTTCTTGGGCGCGGCAGGAGCCGGACTGCCCAGCTTCATATCGAGGCCCCCTGTGCCATCTGTGTCCATCAAGGGCTGTGCCTCGAAGGACTCGTCACTCTCTTCACCAGCAGGAACCTCTTCATCTTCAACTGGCTCGTCGAACACGCCTGATTGCTTTGCTTTCGCGATAGCCTTGGCCTGAGCTTTCATGACACCCATGGCCTGACCCATCTTCTGCTGCATCTCAGCCATCTGCGCCTTCATGGTCTGAATCACGTTATCGCGCTCGACCAACGCCTGCTGCATCATAGCCCCCTCCTGTTGCATGGCGTCCACGTCAGGCTCACCTGTCTCGGCATCGAACGGAACTCCCTGTCGCTGGAGGGCAAGCGTGCTGTGCGCTCTCGCATGTTGAATGCTCTCCTCGACGATGGGGATGGACAGCACGGTCGCAAGAGCGTCCGCACCCTTCATCAGCTTGTCAGTGAAGTCCTCCTGAACTTCCACGTGCTTCTTCTTGCGGGGCCGACTCGCTTTCTCGACCTGCTTCAGCGCACGCTCCATCGTCTTGGTGAACACGTTGGTGAACATCTTCTTGGTGGACGTGTACATGAGGTCCGAGTCCAGTGCCTTCTTGACTTGCTTCTGAACTCGCTCATCTTCAGTGAGCTTGCTCCGAGTACCCCGCTTGCCTCGTTGAGGCGCGTCCTCAAGCGCATCAGTGGCTGCGGTGAGCACAGCAGCAGGAACCTTGAGTCGCCTGAGCTTCTTTCGCGTCTTCTTAGGTATGTCGCTCCTGACCAAGTCAGAGAGCGGCGTTGCAGAAACATCACTCTTCTTCTTCATATTCATCCTCTCCCACTTCTTCTTCTTCTTCTTCTTCTTCCTCTTCGTCTTCGTACTCATCATCGTATTCATATTCGTCGTCGTCATCGTAGTCGTCGTCGTCGGACTCTTCTTCAACAGACTGAATCTTAGCGGCCACTTCGGCTAGAAGCAGTTCCCGGCCTTCAGGGGTTGAGAACTTGCGATACTCGTTCTCGACGTTGAGCAGATATCGCAGCGTGTCACTCTTACCTAGCTTCTTCCGCTGTGATATCTCTTCGAACTGGTCCGCATATGCTCCCGTCAAGTTAGCTGACAATGACAATTTACGAGCCAATATACCTCTCGCAGGACGGCCGCGCCGACCTTTCTTAGGTGTACCCATCCTACGCGGAATCATACCCTCGGGAAGTACGTTTATTTCAGCCTTGTTAACTTTTGTCTTCTTCTTCTTTTTGGATAATGATACTACGTTTTTCATAACGTTCCACCCCTATTTCAACTACGTTCATATTATTTGCCTTCCGTATCACGATTATTTATGTTGCTACAAGTATTAAAAAGTTTGCATAACATCAAACTCAATAATAATTTTATGCAGTTGATAATAACGTTAACTTCTGCTATTAATAGACGTAAACAAGTTACTCTCTAGAAAAGAAGGAAAAAAGGGGCGTATTCACACCCCAGAACGCAGTCTACTGTTCACGGTGCTGGACGTAGTCAGGCAAGCAAAGAACTTCCATCTCACCCTCGCCCTTGACCCCGAACGCCGCGTACGTTATCTTCTTGCACTTGTCGCACTTGGTCGGGCAGAGAATGGTGTAGCACCAGTTCTCTTCGGTCGGCAGTTCGTGGGGAGGCGTCTTCACAAGGCGAACGATGAAGTCTTCGAACTTCTCATCACCATCGACGATGAAAGTCTCCTTGGTCGTGGGCGTGTCATACCCGCGTCGGAACACCGTGACAGTGTCCCCTTCAGCGAACCGCTCCACCAGCACGGCCAACGTCTGGCCGTCCATGGTGAGCGCGTACTTGTCGAGTTCCTTCCGGGTCTCGCACACGAAGATGCCCAGTTCGTCCGCAGGGAAGGGGCCGTCCAGTCGCTTCGAGGCCAGAGCGGCAAGGAGCCTTGCGATGGTCTCGCAGTCTACTTTCGGTCTTGGCATGAGAACTTATGTCGATGTAATCTTTTAATTAGTTTCGGACCCCAAACAACACGCTCCGGGCAAACCCCGCCTTTGACACACATTTATATAGGATAGTCGCCTTTGTAACTCGTAGGCGTTCACCGTGTCATCTGATTTTAAAATCCAAAAATGGCAGTGGAGGAAGCTCGAGCAGGAAACTCGCTTGACCCAAGGCCATTTGGCAGACCCGACCTGCCCCTGCGAGGACATCGATAGCCCCGAGAACTGCATCCGCAAGCACCTGACTACGGATGAAGCACTTGCTTCCGAGACTATGTCGATGTACCCGCCGAACTCGCGGGAATATCGGATGCTCAAGCAGTTCACCGGCGAGTGCAGGATGTACATCGAGGTCGAAGAGCGTGCCATCTGTGCAGGGATATCGCCGCCCCCGGCCCGCGCCACGGTCGCATGGGCGCGTGCTTGGGCCAAGAAGTTCGAACAGGTCATCATCCATATGTGCGACGGGTCCGCGGGCAGACAGGCAACGCTCACTGAAGTTGCGGAGCCGGGTAACTGTCCGAGGTACTCGTGATGGTTCATATAGAATCCATAGGATGGCAGTGGTGGGATGAACGAGCGCAACGTCCCGGTGATTATTCGAAGTCCCATCTCATGGAAGTGGACAGACACGGCAAGGATGTTACTGGTAAAACCCTTTGCGGGGTGAGCCTTCCTGAAGAATATATTGACATGGGCAGTGATATCGGAGGGCGGGCGTGTAAAAAATGCGAACGCATCGCAAAAGCAAAAGGTCTCGATTATGACGAGCCTCCCGAGTGCGTGCAACATGAAAAATTAAAGCGAGATGTGGCATCTACACGCCAAAAATGGATTGATGAGTTCAACAAGAGGATATCTAAATTTATGAAAACGCACAGGCTCACGCTTGACGATATCAAGAACCTTCATGCGGCAGCACTGTCCTCAAATCACGCAGCAGCATTCAAGATGCCTTATTTCAGAGAGTATGCTCGTATTTTGGGAGATTATCAAGATACAATTGTGTCTCTAGACACCCTCGCAAAGTTCCCCGGCACATTCTTACATAATAACTGTCCGAGGTATGGTCATGGTAAGTGAGGATGACCCTGCCGTCAAGCGATTATTAGAGCTTGAAGAAGAACTTTTTCAACCTGAGCCCCGATTAGCTGACGTTTTCACGAAGGAGAGCGCCCTGTACGCAACAGTAGTAGATAAGGGGCTTGATGGAATTACAATGACTCATGTGAGAAAGCTCACAAAGGAACTGAAGGCGTTCCTTGAGGACAAGGAAGCAATTATAGAACAACTCCCTCCACCCATCGACCCGTATGCACATTCGGATTCGCGTGCATTGAGGGATTGTGATTTCGGGTTCGACGACGCTGCCGAACTCACCGATAAGGCAATTAAGGAACTTGACCTCGCTGCGATTATACCTTCATTCGAAGATGATGATGTACTAAACTTCTTCTTACTAGCAGATGGGACACTTCTCACGTTCAATGGGATGCACGCAGAGGCGGTCGCGGGGCTGGGTTCAGCTTGCGGTGACAGCATCGAGTGCTTCTGTGACGCGACAGGGGCCATGCGCGTAGTGATGACTCACAAGATAGGCAGCAAGGACATGGATTTGTTCATCAATCCCTACTGTCATCCCACAGGCGCTCAAGCAGACCGATTGAACCCCCTTGTTCTTCACTTCAACTCACAGGGAATCAAAGTCTTCGCGCTGTTCAGCGCACGAGATGCGGACTCCTACTTCGAAGGGGATGCCGACATAAATCCGAAGGAAATAGAATGGGGCGGTCACATCCGCAACATCTATGATGTTCCTGCGTTCAAAGACCTACGAACATGTCCGAGGTACTCGTGATGGGTTGCCCTTATATGCCTGCGTGTGATACGCGAGACGAGTTCGTGGAACTTGTTAAAACGTTCATAAAAGTCGATGATATCACAGCATATCTTCGTACGAAGAATCGAGATGACGCCTACTTTATCCTGAAGAACGGGGACGTATATGTAACGGGGTCGCACGGCAGAGTGTGCATGGGTCCGCTCAAAAAGGAGTTCTATTCTCGAAAGGAAGACAACGAGTTACCGTTTATTGAATGTCAGGATTATTTCTTGGCCCAAACTGGAGTTGTAAGAGTGCGATTGTTGGAGTTCGACGTCACTCGATATGTGTTCGTCGTTCAGATTGAGTGTGAACCGACGAAGGTACAAGTCGAAACCATAGAGCACTTGTTCAACGCCTTCAAGCATCACGCTAAATCGACGCGTATGAAAGTGGACATGGAAGCGGGGTTCTCTACAGAGGTCTACACCGAGTCATATCAGTTCACTGGCCTAGTATCCGCGCTAAGTGAAGTCGAGTTCTTCGCTCCAGACGTATGCGAGAGGTATTCATGATGGTAGGCAAGCACCAAGTATATATGAGTGTCCGAGGTACTCGTGATGAACAACGAGCAATTTAGTGGGCCAACTCGTGCGTTGTTCTCGAAATTAAGAGAACTTCTAACTCCCATGACTCCATTTCAGATAATGAGTCACCTTCGCTACACCACAGAAGGAATTGGAGAGCCTGCCTTCATGCTGCCTGACGGTACTCTGCTCGTCATCCCTGAAACCGGAGGGTTCCTGACACACGACTCCGCGCTGGAAAGTACGCTCATAGCACTCGATGAAGACTCGGGCGATGATATATACGGATTCGATTACGATTTGGACTTGACGCCCAAGGATGTCGTCACAGGAATCCTGTCCGGAGACGATGCTCATCTCGTCAGAATCGTGTTTGCCCGAACTAAGCAAGGGATTGGCATCGCTGTCGAAGTTCATTCCTGCGAAGAAACAACTCCCGCTCAACGAGATAAGCTAGATTGGTTAATCAAGTTCCTGCGCACAAATGATGTGCTCGTGAGATTGACCACCGGTATTGGTGATTCCGAAGTAGACTCTCTCTACGAAGTTTTTCCGTTCAAAGACTGTCCGAGGTATTCGTAATGATGAAGTGCGGCTCGAGACCCCACAACGCACAGGAACTCATCGAGGTAGGTGACAAGCTCACTCCGAACCAGATGGTACACCGCGCCCTCGAAGGTTGCACCGAAGGCAAGAGTACCAGCGCGTTCCTTCTCAAGGACGGCACCTTCGTTGCAGTGCCCGATAACCTTCACCACTTCTACGCAGTTCAGAAGCTCGACAGGTACACGCAGTTCTTCAAGGGCGAGTACAAGGCTACCGGGCGGTACGAGTTCAATGGCCGCCCTGACAGCGTCGAGGCTTTTCTTCAGATGACGCGCACCGTGCGCATCCATTTCTTTGGCATCCGAAGCGGAGTGAGCGCCTGCGCCATCACCATCCACGCTTTCTGCAAGCTCACTTCTGCGCAGTGCGAGTCAGTTCGAGCCATAATCAACAAGCAGGGCCAGATGCTGGACGCCCCTTTCATGGTGTACATCGGTCTCCCCGGAGGGGACTCGTACTCGTACCGGGTGATGAAGTTCGGAGACATCCGGCCCAAGACACGCGAGACGATAGGATTCTGCCCGAGGTTCTCGTGATGGCGGGCAAGCACAAGGTCTACAAGTTCAAGGGCATCCCTCCCATGATGGGCGTAGGCAAGGTGCTCCCTACAATCGAGACTGATGCGGGTCCGCTCGACCCCATCGACATGCGTTTTCTCATGCAGATGACCGAGAAGCACGTGCTTTGCTGGGATGACCTGTTGATATTCCTACTCGCGAAGGAAGATATCGATGGACTGGGTTACGACGATGTTGAACCCTTCGCGAGGACCGCGTCACCCGTGCGCAAGTACCTCGCTGAGTTCCATTGCTCATTCTGCGAGGCTAGCGTCTTTTCCGACAAAAAGTACCTGACCCGGTCGACGTGTAAGGCGGGAAGTGGAGTCGGAGCCTGCCGATACTCAGTGATGGTCTGCGACCCGTACAAAGACGGGACAATGCGATACGTCGCAGGTACGTTCCACACTCATCCTCACGGAGTCATCCTTCCCTCTGACACCGATATGAAACCCTGCCGGTCAAACTATAACAACGAGTTCACTGCCATGGACGCCATCGGGGGCTGCGAGGGTAACACGTACCTGATACGATTCTTCACACCTACTGTACGGGACCGGTCACAGCAAGACCTGTACTACGATGAACTCCACACGGTTGAGGAGGCCCAGTACCTGCGGGACTTCAAGGACAGGTACGAAGCTGCAGGACAAATCCCCTACATCAAGTACCGGAGCAGAGGTCGTCGCTCCATTGCATTCGAGCCTGTACCTAAGCTCAAGGCCATTAAAGAGTACACGAAGCACCTGCTTCCATTGGTGCTCAGGCACTTCAATATCACCGAGATTCGGTGGAAGCCGACTCCTGATTTCTGTCCGAGGTTCGAATAATGATACAAAATTGTGAACACGACCCCGACATCGTCGCGAAGGCGTTTAAGAAGTTAATACTAGTTGAACGTACGCCTCTACTTGAAAAAGCAGGCACAGAAAAGTTCTTCTTAATGCAAAATGGCTCCTTGCTGACTTTCTTAGACAGAATGCACGCCGATGCTGTAGAGTCATTGGAAACTAGTTGCTATGACGAACTCGAATGCTTTTGCGCTATGACGGGAGCCCTACGAATGGTTATATCGCACTTCATGAAACAAGCCACAGTAAACATCATGCTCCAACTTTTCTGCCTCCCCTCTCCGAGGCAAGCAGAGCGACTCAATGAACTCATCATCCAGTACCGGGCGCAACAAACACAAGTCAGAGTATATTTTGAAGCAGATGACGCGAGTGAAGAGTGGGATGGCGAAGTTAACACCATCTATGACGTGCCTGCGTTCATGCATTTGAAATGTCCGAGGTACTCGTAATGAAAGGCAAGCCTATCGTGCTCAAGCACTTCAACATCATCGAGATTCGGTGGAAACCGACTTCGAGGATGTGTCCGAGGTTTGAGTGATGACATTCGAAGACTGCGTCAAGCTGGCAAGCCCCCCTGTTAGCATCGCGGAACTCTCGACGAACGTGCCATCTTACGGTCGACCATTCCTTCTCCTTGCTGATGGCAGCATCGTGCTCACACGTGTCCTTAGAACACCCACCAACTTCTTATACGACCCGAGTCGCCCGAACAGGAAGTACGCTGAGTACGACCAGCACGTCAAGTTAGCTAGAGAACTTGTCACGTATCGATGCCCCCGGTACTTCGACAACAAGGAGGCAAAGTACAGCGAGTACACCGGGACGCTGATGACTAAATTCCACGTCATCCGAGGTCATATGCAACCGTTCACTAATAGCGTCGAGATAGACTTCCACGGTCATGACTACCCTAGCGGGAAGCAGGTTCGCATCATGGATGACATCGTACGCTACTGGGCGAAGTTCGAAGACCTGTCGGTCAAAGTGAACCTTGAGTTCTATCCTTCAGACGACAAGTCCACGTGGTTCGAAGGCTCAAGCCCGAACGCCCACACCATTTGTGACGTTTATCAATTCGAGGGATATTGCAGGAGGTACTTCTAATGAAACCCGCCAAGGAAGTCAAGCTGTTCAACGAGGTCATCTGTGCTCTCAAGTACGTGGACTTCGACTGGAAGGACCGACAGGATTACGGGGCCTGCCCCGTGCTGGCCGCATACCTCCACAGCATCATAGGGGGCGAGATTATCGTTGGAGACTATGACATGGACCCCTCGCGGACTGTCATAAGTGATGAATACGATGAAGACGACATGTGGGGCCGTCACGTGTGGGTCAAGAAAGGCAAGTTCATCTACGACATCAACAACGTCGACAACTCGTTCAAGCTCATGTTCTACATCAGGGACGCTAATGACCCTCGCTATCGGGAAGACCAAGCAATGGCCAGCACGGACGAACTGCGCGACAATCTGGCCAAGTACGACATGATTCCCAAGAACGAGTTCGACGCCTATCTGGCGCGTGTTGAGCGTGCTGCTGAACTCAGGTTACTGTCGGAGCCCCCTTCGCGACCGCAGGGGTTCAGGAATATTTAGGGCAACTAAACTCAACAAGCGCAGGAATCTCGCTAATCGACCTTACGTCATCATCCTTCCATTGTGCGCCGTCTCGAATGTCGTACGAAGACATCTGGACCCGTCCGAACTTCTGTCGCCCTCTACGAAGCAGTGTAGTGAGAGTTTCTTGTTGGTCACAAGATATTTTGATGAAGTTGAATCCTATCTTAACTACGCCCTCGTCACTAACGAAATAGTACATTCGCAAGCTCCCTGTTAAGTACACGAACACGTCCGCCACTGTGACTTCTAACATCGAGTGTTCATCTTGCAAGACTGCGGTTATTTTTCTTCGCATCTGCTGCATTGTAGGGAGTGGCTCGACGACTTCATGGTCAACTACTTGATATATTTTTCCATCAGGAAGCACCCACAGCACCAACCAGACCTCATGCCGAGCCCGAGGAGACCCTATCTCTGCATCAGCGAACTGCGCTCGAAACTCTTCAATTAGCGTCATGGCACAGACCCCCAATACGCATCAAGCGTGGAAATCGAATAGTCGCTAGACAATTCAATTGCATCATCAACCGATGCTCCTTGCAGCATAGCCTCAATGAAATAAAACGCTCTAGGATAATCGCGCTTCAACTCGTCAGGAGTCGTCATGTAAACTGCATATGACTCTGCCATTGCTTCTGACAAGTTGAACGTTGATACAATGAACGTGGGGGCTCCATCCTTCATTGAGCCGAACGTCTCGCTGTCCAGTATCTTGAACGTGTTATCGGGGTCATCGCCCCAAAGCACACGCTTTTCCCAAATGTGTCCTCGTTCATGCTCGACGATGAACTCACGTATCTCGGGGGGGTGGCGAAACCATTTTTCAGATACAGCTATTCGCCCATCTGGCAGAAGTTGAGCCTCCGCGTGCATTTGTCTGAACACGAACCCCCTAGGGGGATTGAGCAAGAACTCGCGTTCAGGAATATTCCACATCAATCTGCATAATCTCCCACTTTACTGCCTAACACGGGGCCGACGAGGTCAATGATTTCATACCCTTCCAAATATCCGGAAGGTTCAGTTCCCAGCGTGAATCCTATTTCGCGTCCCGAGTCGTAGATGTGAAACCCGTCGAAGAGAATATTTATTTCTCCTTCGTCGAGCTTAATCTCGAGCATCATGATGCCTTTCCCCACGTCTCTTACGTCTAGGGTCTTAATGGTCATATCAATCATCTCCTGATGAGCGTCAGTATGCCTTGTTGGGCATAAGCGCGAAGGTAGTGCATCTGGTCAGCATAAGTCTGATGGTTCTCGGTAATCAGCGTCGCCATGTGCTTCTTCCCGCGGTAGAAATGGATGAAGTACATGCTTCCATCCTTGTGCTCTTCTCCCTCGAAGGCGTCGTAGCCGTACTCCGATAAGAACTTGATGTTAGGGGTGTCGAAGTCGATAGTGACTCTCCCTTTTTCAGTGAGCCTGATGCTCACTCCCTCGCGAGCCTGACGTATCTCGCGCTTCGCTCCCTTGCCCATCGCCTCAGGCAAAGCTGTGGGGGCGATTGGTATCGGCTTGCGCTTCGTTATCTTGCGGCGAGGCTTCTTGGTGAGCAACTCGTGTCGATTTGCCTTGGGCGCTGCCCGCTTGCGCGTGGTGCGGGTCTTCTTGCCCGCTATCTTGCCGGGTTGCGGGGGCGCGTTGTTGAAGAAGTCGGCTGCAGGTGCATTGGCGGGGTCGTATTTGGCTTTCAGGTAGGGGCCGAACCCCGACCTCCTGTGAGCGCGAGGGTGGCGGACCTCGATGAGACCGTCGTCCTTGAACGTGACGCTCCATGGCGGAGTTTCGCTCTGGAACATCCCGACGAAGTGCTCTCGCGCCCGAGCCCACTCCTCGGCCTCGAGCTTGCTCTCTCCCTTCTGTCGCTTTGCGAACCGGCCAAGCCTGCCCGGTAGACGGAAGATGATGCGGCCCTCTTCGTACTCCTGCTCGTGCTCCTTGTCGCGAGGGTTCTCGAGGATGAAGATGACTTCTGTCTTCTTGTACCGTCCGCCGAAGAGTCGCTTGAAGAACGACTTGATGCGACCCTTCGCGGTGTCGATGGACCCTCGGGAGATGAGCTTGCGTGCCATTGTTTCAGTATGTCAAAGTGGCCTTGATGAACTTGGCGTTGTCCTTGAGTTTAGACGCCTTGGATGCATCAGCTTTTTCTTCAGCAGTGAACTTGCTTGCCATCATAATCACCTACGACCGCGTCCATATTTCGAACACATATTTAGGTCTTCGAGTATATCGTCTGTGAACGCGAACTCCGAGAACAGGGCGGTTTTTGCATTCGACCCACTCTTTAGCACGCGAGTTGTGTCCCCCCCAGCATAACACGTTGGAGTGTCCCACTGCTCCACCTGACAACAGTCGAACGTCCAGCCGTATAACTTCGAGAACCTGATGTGAGCTTCGAGGTCCGCACAGATTGATACCTGTTGCTCCAGCGAGTTCCCAAGATGGGTGAGATAATCGTACGCGGGATACGCGAACTCGGGACGTACTGTCCACTGGTTCGCTTCCCCGACCTCGAAGTAGTGACCGAGGTAATCGTGTGTCCATGGAATTGCCGCATATGCGGCAGCGGACCTCGCGTTGATATCTTTAGCATGAAGTCGAGGTTCGTTGAAGTCCTGCGCCATTTTCTCGGCAAGACCTATTACATGCTTCTTGGTAGTTGCACATCGAAGGAACTCGATAATGACCTTCTTACCCCCTATGCCTGCAAACCACTTCATGTTGGATGCCGCGTCAGATATGTTCATCTCGGGCTTGAGTGGTGCGGCCCTGAGCACAACATCGCCGTCGCTGCCACTGTCCTCGAATATCTTCAGCGCCTTCTTCGCCCCACGCTTCCTAGACCGAATGGACACTCTGTCAGAGGGCTCCCAGAACTTTTTCATAACGGTGTCCCCACTGAATGCCATGCTCACTTGAACGCTTGCGTTGTTCGCAGCGAGAGCCTCGATAAGGAAGTCAGGCAGGTGTCCAATCATCTTCGTGATGAAGACGATGCGAATGTCATACTCCGTTAAAGCGTTGATGAGCTTCACCACATCGGGCGAGAACTCGGGCCGAATGTCGCTCATCGAGTTGAATCGTACGACCCCTATCGACTTGATGACATCTACGTACGCCGCTTGCTTCTTCTTTCCGTGCGGGCCGCGCAGCGCGTTGATGACCTGATTGACATCGATGGCTCCGCGAGGACGCGGTTCGCCGCTCAGGCTCATTAACGGAGCCACGAAACAGTACAGACACGCGTTCGGGCAAGTCGGAGTCGGGTCAATCCACATCGACCGGGGGCACGTGCAAGTGTAACGTCCCTTCTTGCGAGGTCCGCGTTTATAGATGGCTTTCTTGTACGGTGTGAACTTAGATTGCCCCTTCAACTTCCTAACAGCTTTCTGCTGCGCAGGTAACAGGTCTACGAACTTCTTCGATGAAGGTGAGACCTTGAAGTCCCCGAGTTCCTCGATGGTGATGAACTTTTGTTCATTCGGGTCCACTTGACCGGAGTATGTGAAATTAGGGTCGTGCGACGTGACCATCGCAAGGGACCGAACGTCAGTGGGGTCGCAGCGCGTCTTCTTGTCAGTCGGGCAGATTCCACATGACCCTGACGACTGCGGAAGCGCCCTATTTATTTTAGATAAGACGTACGCGGAAGGCCCAAGGTATTTTCGCCATGCTCTGTCTGACAATATCCCATTGTTATAACGACAGGAGACCATGGGGAGTTATAGGGGCTGCTTACTTATAAGGATTTGTACATCAATACCCTCGTCTTTTGACGAAAGAATACGTCGAGTCGTCCTGCCCGTACTTACACCGGGATGTAGCGAACAGTTCCCCCGCATGGATTCTTTCACTCATGTTCCGCTTCACGTTGGGGGGTAGACTCCTGATGCCGATGCGCTTCCCGTCTCGCGCAAAGTTGGCCCCAGACCCCTCTAGGATTGAGAGTTCCCGCTGATATATCATATCTGGATTGTCTATCCGCAGTTCGTTGAACACAGCGAAGTCCTTGAAGTAAATTTCGTTCTCGTTGAAGGAGATGTATATCTCTTCAATTATGAATGCTCGAATGAGTTGCTTTATCAGTGTCTCGTCGGTCACGTAGAACGCGTTCGGGAAATGCCCGAACTGCAATGTCGCGTAAGGGGGCGCTCTGCGACCTTGGTCGATGACATAAGCTGTGACCTCGTCAAAGCGAATCATGCCAAATGGCAGGTCTAGCACGTGCTGCTCTTCATTCTCTTCGTAAGTGCCTGCGCGGGCGACTGTGAACTTCATGAGG